>CETK01011131.1_pt1 | contig 43104 bp, 45 predicted proteins | sample 361431 | NCBI WGS metagenome assembly CETK01 (sample SAMEA2622452, study PRJEB7988) | marine metagenome | biome: marine biome (ENVO:00000447); feature: surface water layer (ENVO:00002042); material: "saline water (ENVO:00002010), including plankton (ENVO:xxxxxxxx)" | depth 5 m | reverse complement strand
GCGACATACAGCAATGGCGCATGACATATCAGACTATAATCAGAAACACCCCCCATGGAGTAAAAACACCCACCCCATAAAAAATAGTCACACAACCTGGAAACAATTCCATACTGTGACATATTTGTCACACTGCTAAACTTTTTTACTAATTTGTATCATTTTATTGTACAAAACCCATTGCCAGATACTTGACAACATGGCATAACAGACACTCCCATGGAGGGCGGGTTATGTCAAAACTGCGATCTGTAAATCGATGCCCTCCACATAGAGTCTTACTGAAGTTTCTTAGAAGACAATAACACAACCGAAGATAGGTACTAGTAGCTGAAAGTTCTGAAAAGACACTTTCTGAGGGTTGCTAGGAGTCTGTCTGCATTTTGAAAGGCATATTCCATGGACATGAATGAGTATCAAACTTGGACAGAAACAACCCGCCTGTATCCGGAAAACTTTTACATCTACTATCCTGCAATGGAACTTGGCGGCGAAGCTGGTGAGATACTTAATCAGGTCAAGAAGATTGCCAGAGATGACGGCAGTGTTCTCACAGACGAAAGACGCGAAGCCATAGCCAAAGAAGCCGGTGACGTTCTCTGGTCGCTTGCAAGAGTACTTGGCGATATAGGTGTTTCACTTTCTGACGTTGCGTATATGAATGTAGACAAGCTGACAAAGCGCATGTCCAACGGAACCATCAAGGGATCGGGGGATGATCGATGACAGCCTATCGCAGCAATCTCAATCCGATATTCCGCAGCAAGTTCGCAGAAGACATATTTAATCTCAAGTATCGTCACGAAGGTGCGGAGACTTGGGATGAACTTGCGGCAACCGTAGCCGCCGACGTTGGACATACATATTTACGTAAAGACGATTTGCGTGAACTGACGGAGATTATTCGAAAGCAGCAGTTTCTTCCTGGTGGTCGGTATCTGTATTACGCAGGACGTGATGTGAAGTTCTTCAACAATTGTTTTCTGCTGTGTGCCGAAGAAGACACCCGCGAGGACTGGGCCAATCTTTCTTGGAAAGCGGAAAGCTGTCTGATGTCCGGCGGTGGTATCGGCGTAGACTATTCTATTTATCGTCCAGCGAAGAGCACCCTCTCCCGCACTGGCGGCGAGTCATCCGGCCCGATACCGAAGATACAGATGATCAACGAAATAGGTCGCCGTGTCATGCAAGGCGGTTCTCGTCGTTCTGCGATTTACGGATCACTCAACTGGCAGCATGCAGATGTAAACGAGTTTCTATCGGCAAAAGACTGGGATGCCATTTCAGTTCCAGGGACTGACATGACGCTGAAGGATCTGAAGGCGCTGGACTTCAACTGGCCAGCACCGATGGACATGACAAACATCTCGGTGAACTACGACGACGACTGGCTGCTAAATTATTGGCGCACCGGTGACGTTGGCGACATATTCAAACGCAACGTCGAACAGGCACTGCGCACAGCCGAACCTGGTTTTTCTTTCAACTTCTTTGACAAGCGTTATGAAACACTGCGCAACGCCTGTACTGAAGTGACGGCCAATAACTCGCTTGCACCAGACGGCGGTGATGATAGTGACGTATGTAATCTTGGCAGCATCAATCTGGCGAACATCGACAGCATCGAAGAACTGCATCGTGTTGTAGAACTTGGCACGAAGTTTCTCGTATGCGGAACGGTTCGCGCTGATCTCCCCTACTCCAAGGTAAAGCGTGTTCGTGAAAAGAACCGGCGACTTGGTCTTGGCATCATGGGAATGCACGAATGGTTGATACAACGCGGTGAGCGATATGAAGTCACACCAGAACTTCATCGTTGGTTGCGTATATACAAGTCTGTGTCCGACGATGTAGCCGACAAGTTTTCTGACGAACTTGGCCTGTCTAGACCGGTAGGCAAAAGAGCGATTGCACCAAATGGCAGCATTGGCATCGTTGCCGGAACGACCACCGGTATAGAACCGTTGTTTGCCGTTGCATTCAAGCGTCGTTATCTGAAGGGCAAGCAGTGGCACTATCAGTATGTCATCGACAGTGCAGCGCAGCAGCTTATTGAAAAGTATGGTGCTGATCCGACAAAGATCGAATCGGCGTTGGATCTTGCTGCCGACTATGAACGGCGTATTCGCTTTCAAGCGGATGTGCAGGACTATGTAGATCACAGCATAAGCAGCACCATTAATCTTCCGGCATGGGGCAGCGAACTGAACAACCCAGATAAAGTTGAGCACTTTGCTGAAACGCTTGCCAGCTATGCGCATCGCCTGCGTGGCTTCACCTGTTATCCAGACGGTAGCCGTGGCGGTCAGCCGCTGACTTCTGTGCCGTATGAAGAAGCAGTCAAGCAAGTTGGCGAAGAATTTGTCGAAGCGATTGACGTATGTGACATCACACAGCGCGGCGGTGGCTGCGGGTAAATAAATTACAGAACAACATTTATTTCTTTGCATAAAATGTCGTTTTGTATTACTTTATGATACACCCAGACGACTGATGATTCATCCCCTTTCGATCATTAGTCACCACCAACCGCCAGAGGTCTCTCCAACGAATTTCCTTCCGGCCTCTGGCGGTACTTTTGCGAGGCGACATGCGCTTCATACTGGTCGCAGCATTGCTGATACTACTCCAACCCAGCCTTGCGTTGAGCCAGACAGCTTGTGGTGAAGCTGAAAAGATAAAGATCAACATGGCGCTACAGGGGAACCAGCCATGGTTTAGAGGATTGTCAGCGAGAGGACATATTACAGAAATTTGGGTTCACAAAAGGACATATGAATTTATTGCTTTCGTTGTGTATCCAAACGCAACGCTCTGCGTCGTAGACGCTGGCGGCTATGCAGAAACAACCAGTTTATTTGAAGCATCAAAGGAAGAGAAAAAGTGACAGCGCCAATACCATTTGATCCGGTGAAACATCCAAGGCATTACAAGCTGATGCTGAATGGCAAAATGGTTGAAGCATGGGATCTTCTCGATGCGCTATTCAATCGTAACCCGACGTTATGGAACGCCGGTAAATATCTTTTTCGTGTTGGTAACGGCGGCAAAGACAACGATCTACAGGATCTGAAGAAATGTCGTCAGTTTCTTTCACGCGAGATAGAGCGGCTGGAGCAAGTAGAAGCTGCTGCCAACATTTCAAAAGTGAAGTGAACTATTACCGTAATTACTTTCGAAGAAGGGGTTCGCTGATGACCGAAGAAAAAACTTGTCCATGCGATAGCTGCATAGATTGCTCTTGCGATCCCGCAGTGTGCAAGTGCGATTGTCACCAACAGCAAGATGGCGCGAAGGATCTTGACTGCCTTAACGCTTGAAAGTCTTGATGACATAAAAATTGCGATGCAAGTGCTGGATGACAAACTGTCAGCAGAAAAAGCACAGAACACGCTATTAGACTATGCACAGCATTTGCAGACTTCTTATTTAAGACCACCGCATATAGAGTTTCTTGCTGAAAAGCTGGAAGCAGTGGAGCGTGGTGAAATCACGCGATTGGCGATAAGCATGCCGCCGCGACATGGTAAGTCTGAACTTGCCAGTAATTTTTTCCCTTCATGGTTTCTGGGACGCAACCCAGATAAATACGTTATTTTTAGCACATACGCACAAGAACTGGCTGATGACTTTGGGCGCAAGGTTCGCAATACCATGCGCGATGAACGCTTCTCGCAGGTGTTCTCCGATGTTCAACTTGACGATACCAGTCAGTCAGCCAGACGTTTTGGAACAAACAAACTTGGAACATATTTCGCAGTAGGAGCCGGTGGCGCAATCACAGGTCGAGGTGCGCACCTCCTTATTGTCGATGACATTATAAAAGGACGAGAAGATGCAGATAGTACGGCTATTCGTCGGAGCGTTACGGATTGGTATAAATCTGTTGCCTATACCCGCCTTATGCCTGGTGGGCGCATTGTTATTGTTGGCACTCGCTGGCATGAAGCTGATCTCCTGGGTTTTGTCCTGGAAGAAGCTACACATGAACCTTGGGAGGTTATCAATCTACCAGCCATCGCCGACGAGGATGATCAGCTTGGCAGGGAACAGGGAGAAGCTTTGTGGCCGGAGCAGTTTCCGGTAGAGCGATTAATTGAAATAAAAAAGACAGTTGGCTCCCGCGAGTGGGCAGCGCTGTTTCAGCAATCACCCAGTGCGGAAGACGGAAACATCTTCAAACGCTTCTGGTGGAAATGGTGGGAAGACAGTGAGCCGCCTGATTGCGACTTCATCTTACAGAGTTACGATACCGCTTTCAGCAGTAGCCGTGACGCAGACTATACAGCAGTGCAAACTTGGGGTGTCTTTGAAAAGGAAGACAAGCCGTGTGCAATATTGTTGTCTTGTCTGAATGAGCGATTGGAATATCCGCAGCTTCGTGAAAAAGCAGTAGATCTTTATAAGAGATGGCAACCGGATACTGTGCTCATAGAAAAAAAAGCCAGTGGTCAATCTCTTTTGCAGGATCTACGTCGCAGCGGAATACCGGTAACGGACTACACACCCGACAGAGATAAAGTTGCAAGAGCACATAGTATTGCTCCTATGGTTGAGTCTGGTCAGATTTATCTGCCAAGGGGAAAATATTGGGCCGATGATTTTCTTAATCAGTGCAGCAGCTTTCCCAATGGTCGGCGCAAAGACATGGTGGACGCTTTCACGCAAGCTATCATCCGACTGAAGAATGGATACTTTTTGCACTATCTTAATGAGATTGAAGACGAAACAGAATTTAAATCTAAAAAGCGATACTACTGGTAACTTGGCAAAGATGTATCATTTTATGATACAATGTGCTAATCTCCAGAAATACTTCGGAGTTATCCATGGCTGTTGAAAAAGCACTCAATCCCATGCCGTCTGGCGATGTGGAATATACTGACGATATTGTTACAGAGATTGTTGTTGAAACGGATAGTGATACTGGCGAGACAACAATCGGCATATCTGAAATGCCCGAGTCGGAAGCGTTAGTCCCACACGATGCAAACATCGCTGAAATATTAGATGAGCAAGATCTCGTTGAGATGGCAATGGCACTTGTGGACACCTATCAGCAGGATAGGCAGTCGCGCAGTGAGTGGGAAGAGACCCTCGTAGAAGGCATGGATTTACTTGGCGTGAAGTTGGAAGAAGTCACCGAGCCGTTTGAAGGTGCGTGTGGTGCATCACACCCACTGTTGCTTGAAGCATGTTTGCAGTTTCAAGCGCGAACTATTGGTGAACTTTGTCCACCGGATGGGCCGGTTAAGACAAAAATTATTGGGGAACAAACAGAAGAACTTTTACGGCAAGCGCAGCGTGTGCAACGTCACATGAACTATCAGCTTACCGAGGAATGTGAGGAATATTTTGACGATATGGACCGTCTACTATTCGCTCTACCACTCAATGGTATTGGATTTAAAAAGACGTACTACGACCAGAGCATGGGTCGCGTCACCTCCCGCTACGTCAAGGCTCAAGACTTTGTGGTTGATAACGAAGCGACTGATCTTCTTACTAGCCCTAGGTATACACACGTTTTGCATATGGCTGAAAACGATATTCGTAAAAACATCTATGCGGGTGTATACCGCGATGTCGAACTGGGTAAACCGTCGAGGCTGGACAGAGGTGTTCTCACGGAAAAAGAAAATGAAATAACTGGCATTAGTTATTACACCACTGATTATGATCGACATCGTGTGCTGGAAATGCACGTTGATCTTAATATCCAAGGTTTTGAACATCTAGATATGGAAAGTGGGGAACCCACAGGTATCGCTCTTCCCTATATTGTAACCATACATGAAGACAGCAATCAGATCTTATCGATCCGCCGAAACTATGCCGAAGGCGATACGCTCTATAGAAAGCTGTCTTGGTTTACCACTTACAAGTTTCTACCTGGACTTGGTTTCTATGGTTTAGGTTTTATTCATGTACTGGGCAACTTGCAGAAAACAGCAACAGCTATTCTTCGCGCCCTTGTTGATGCCGGACAATATGCAAATCTTCCTGGTGGTTTCAAAGCAAGGGGTATGCGACTAGCTGGTGATCAGCCGGTAAGTTTTGGTGAGTTCCGATCTGTCGAAGGCGTAGGCGATGATATTAGAAAAAGTATCATTCCGCTGCCAACGAAAGAGCCAAGTCAGACATTACTGATGTTACTTGGCACAATCACAGACAATGGCCGTCGATTGGCAGCTTCAACTGATATTCAAGTAGGTGATGCCAACAGTAAAGACAGTCCAGTTGGTTCAGTGGTTGCGTTAATGGAAGCTGGTCAGCGTCTTATGTCTGCAATACACCGTAGATTATACCGTGCTCAGAAGGCAGAATTGCGGATATTTGCCAGATTAAACGCTGAATTTAACGATTTTACCGGATATAATAACGGATCTGGCGAAATTAGAGCTGAAGACTATGATGCAACAATTGACATCATTCCTGTCGCAGATCCGTCCATAATCAGTGAAAGTCAGCGTATTATGAGAGCGCAAGCGCAGCTACAGGTGGCGACACAGTTTCCACAACAGCATGACGTTTACGCCGCGCTTCGCAGAATGCATATGACGCTAGGCACAGAAGATATTGATGATGTGCTGCTGCCAGATCGCGGGCCAGAGCGGGCAGATCCCGCAACAGAAAACTTTTCTTTTCTACACGGCAAGCCAGCAAAGGCATTCGCCGATCAGGATCATCAAGCACATATGACAGTTCATCAGACTTTCTTGTTGTCGATGCAGAAAGATCAGGCAACATTTTCGAGACTAGCGCCATTGGTAAATGCTCACATAGCAGAACATATGGCACATACCTATCGTCAGCAGATTGAAGCAGCGATGCAGCAGCGACTACCTACTGCACCGGACTACAATCCGCTGAAGCCAACTGAGCAGGGTGAATATGCAGAACTAGCACCGGAGATTGAAAACGAAGTTGCTAAGATGCAAGCGATGGCTGCTCAACAACTGGCGCAGCAAGCGGCTGCGTTACAGCAAGCACAACAGAACGCCCAGATGGCGCAAGATCCTAATTATCAACTTGCATTGCAAAAACTTGCAATTGACAAACAGGAAGCCGATACGAAGTCCTTCAAGGCACAAGCTGATGTTGCTCTGAAACAGGCTGAGATACAGGCTGATATTCAAGATGAAAATTTGGATCGTGAACTTGCTGCCGAAAAAGCAGTCCTCGACGCACAAATAAAAGCGTCTGATCAGAGAGCGCGGGTGCAAGCCGCAGCGCTAAATGTTTCCAATCGAAGATAAAGGATTTTACCAATGGCCGATGCCGCAACAATAGCAATAACCGCTACCCTCTTACCAGACGAGATAGCGGCTACTCTGTCCGGTTCTATGACAGTGACACCCGACGATGCAAACGATAAGTGGTATTACAAACTTACTGCTTGCACCACAACCAGCACCGATCTTATTGCAGGATTTTTTTTAGATTACACTGCTGTCGATGATGATACCGCACCAACTGCGGTTACAACTTCTGACAAAGTGAAGTTTCTTTTTATACAAAACCAGTCATCTTCTGACGGTGTGTACGTATGTTTTGACGGCGGCACTGCTGCAAACGATCTCGTTGACGCTGTGTTTGTTGGCCCTTCTCAAACATGGTTCGGAAGATTGCCAAATACAACAGTAGGTAACATTCACGCGATCTCGTCTGACATAGGCGATGCCGGTGACGCAACTGCTAATCTCATAGTTGCAGCACTAATTGACGATGTTGCTTAATGGCGAAGCCAGCCAAAGGTAAACGCTTTGCGAAGACGGTGCGGAACCCGAAGACGGGCCGCACCCGCAAGGTGTCATTTGGACAGGCTGGTAAAGCTAAGGACGGAAAAGATCGTATACGCCCAGGCACCTCAAAGGGGGACTCGTTTTGCAGCCGCAGCCTTGGCACCAAGCGCAAGATGATTGCTAGAGGCGGCAAATCTGCGAAGAAAGCAAGAGATCCAAACAGCCCTAACAATCTTTCGAGAAAAAAGTGGCGCTGCGTAGGAGCTAAGAGCCGAAGATGATGAACCGTGCTTCAATGAGAAAACAGATTGAAAGTGGATATGGAAAGAAAAAGACCAACCGTAATACCGTTTCCAAAAAAAGAAGAGGAAGTGCCGCCAGACGCAAAATGGCTGGGAAATCTTCTCGCTGCTGATTCGGAGAAAATATCCTGCATTGCAGCGGTAGTTACATTCAAAGACGGATCGACCAGTTTAGCAACAACAGACATTGATCTACCGGAGTTGATTATCAGTAGTAAATTTCTTGATACATTTTGCACCGAAGTGTTAATGGAACATTACACAAAAGAGGACTAAAACCGCAGAATGTCATATAAATTAGCTTTACATGATGTAAAAAAAGCGATACAAAATATAAGAAACGACCATACTGATTACATCTCGGAAGGAAGGTGCTCAGATTGGGAGGAATATATTCGTCACGTTGCAGCGATAGCAGCGCTTGACAAGGTAAACCTTTCATTGGAGGACATCCTTGCAAACAGAGATACCGTCGATTGACGCAGATTTAATAAATGAAATCAAACTTAGTTGTGAGCCGAAAGGCTACAGAATCCTTATAGCTGATGTGCCGGTGGAAGAAAAAACCCAAGGAGGGATTTTACTTCCAGGTAGCGTTCAAGAAGTTCAAAGAGGCGTGTGCATGATTGGTCAAGTCGTAAGTCTTGGCAAGATGGCGTACACCCGCGAAGACATGGTTGATCACGAAGACTGGTGTGAAGAAGGCAATATGGTTGTCTTCAGCAAATACGCCGGTGTGCGTTTTCGTGTGAATGATCATCCCTGCCGAATATTGAACGATGATGAAATCCAAGCCGTCATGCGAAGAAAGGATGCGATAACATGACAGACGAAACAGTAACAGAAGTAGAGGTTGAGTTACCTGCTTCAGAACCAACTGAACTGGAAGTAGATACTTCTGCTGATGCAGCAGAACAACCGGTAGAAAAAGAAGAAGCCCCGCAAGACAAAGACGAAGATTATTCTCAGCGGGTTAAAAAAAGAATTTCACAAGAAGTTGCCAAGCGTCACGAAGCTGAAAGAAGAGCCGCCAAAGTTGAAGAGCGGTTGATACAAATTCAGCAGCAGTTAGATCAAGCGCAGAAGAGTGCGCTGGACAGTGGCTCATCAGCCGTTGAAGCACAGAAAATTGCTTTGCAGCGTGATTACACTGACGCTTATAACAGCGGCGACACTGACAAAATGTTTGAAGTGCAGGACAAGTTATCGAGACTGACTGCACAGCAAAGTGAATACGACAGGCAAAAAACTTACAATGAGCAACGTGCAGAACAGCAAGCGGCTCAACCTCAACAGCCTGTCGTTCAACAACAGCAGCCAGTACAGCAAGAGCCAGAACCGAAAGCTGTAGAATGGGCGCGAAAAAATAAATGGTTTGGACAGGATGAAGCCATGACCGGTGCGGCGTATGCCATTCACAACCGGTTGGTAAATACGGAAAGTTATGATACAACTAGTGACGAATATTTTTCCGAATTGGATAGGCGTCTGAAGGATGCCTTCCCTGATAAGTTCAAACGGAAATCTAATTCATCTCCGGTTGCGGCTGTTACGAGCAGAGGCGCAACCAGTAAGAGAGTAAAACTCAACCAAGCACAACTTGATGTTTGCAAACGGTTGGGTGTCACTCCGGAGCAATATGCTCGATTCGTGGATGTCTAAGATGGTAGATAACAAGAAACCTTCAGCAGCCGCTCACGCCACACGAGAGACAGAAACTCGCAAAGCACAAGAACGGGAATATACTTATACCCCGCCCTCTCAACTGGATAGCCCACAAGCTAAACCTGGCATTGCCCATCGCTGGGTACGCATTTCACTCATGGGGTCTGACGATGACAGAAATATGTCGATGCGCAGACGCGAAGGGTGGGAAGTAGTACGCGCCGAAGAGCATCCAGAGTTTGTTGGCCCAGTTCATAGTGAAGGTCGTTTCACAGGTGTTATAGGTGTTGGCGATTTAATTCTGATGAAAATAGATGAGCGACAATTGGCTGCTAAAAGAAAGTTTATCGATCAAAAGACAGACCGATTACAAGCTGCCATGGACAGCAATCTATTTAGAGAAGAAGACCCGCGCATGCCTATCTCAGTGAACCGACAATCTCGTGTTGCAACTGGCGGCGGTTTGCGTTTTGACGACTAGCAAATTGCTGCCTCAATAGAAAGGCAAGCAAATGGCTGCACATGGGTTCAAACCCCTGCGGCATCTAGCCGGTGGCGAAGTTCGCACAAGCGAATACACCATTGATACCACTTACAGCACTGCTATCTTTACTGGCGATCCAGTGAAGTTAGTTGCTGACGGTGATATAGAGCTGGCTGCTGCTGGAAACACCATTCTTGGTATCTTCCAAGGTGTTTCCTATAAAGAAAGTAATGGTGAAGTGAAATTTTCACGACACTGGCCTGGTGCTGTATCCGGAGGTACGGACATCAAGGCACTCGTAATCGATGATCCTTTCGTGACGTATTCTGCGTTTGACGATGGTGACAGTGACTTTTTAACCGCAGCAGACGTTGGCACATCAGCCGACCATGTTGCAGGTTCTGGAAGCACAGTTACCGGTGTGTCTGGCGCAATGATCGATACGTCAGATGCGTCTGCAACAGCGGCAGGATTTAAGATCATTCGTCGTATAGACAGACCTGGCAATAGCTTTGGTACTGCCAACGGCAATCAAGTCGAAATTGAAGTGATGCTCAACGAGTCTTTCTTCAATAGCGGCACAGCAGGTATTTAGGGAGGTCTGAACAATGGCTGTTATTACTAGGTCAGACCACGCCAAATCTTTGGTTCCTGGTCTGCATGCACTATTCGGTCTTGAGTATGATCGATACGATGAGATGCACGAAAGAGTATTCGAAAAGAATACATCTCAACGTGCCTTCGAAGAAGAAGTTCTTTTAGTTGGGTTTGGCGCTGCGCCAACGAAGGCTGAAGGTTCTGCTGTGACTTTCGACGCTGCGCGGGAAAGTTATGTGTCACGTTACACAATGGAAGAAGTATCACTTGCTTTCTCCATCACGGAACAGGCACTCGAAGATAACCTCTATGAAGAGTTAGGTTCTCGTTACACCAAGGCTCTTGCACGTTCCATGGCTCACACAAAGCAAGTGAAGGCTATGAACATTTTCAACAATGCGTTTTCATCCGACCACAAAGGCGGTGACGGTGTTTCACTCGCAAACTCCTCTCACCCTCTTGCTACTGGCGCAACAGCAAGCAACACGTTTGCTACGCAAGTGGACTTGTCGGAAACTGCATTGGAAAATGCTGTCATAGACATTCATAACTTCACGGATGACCGTGAGCTTCCAATCTCTATAAACCCACGCATGTTGCTCATTCCGATTGAGTCACAGTTTATTGCAGAGCGGATCTTAAGATCTGAACTTCGCAGTGCAACTGCTGATAACGATCTGAATGCGCTTCGCTCAAAGGGAATGTTCCCTGGCGGTTACGAAATGTCTCCACACATTTCCGATACCGATAGCTTCTATGTCCTGACGGATTCTCCAGACGGACTGAAGTACTTTGAACGTATTGCAATGCAAACGTCTACCGAAGGCGACTTCGATAGCGGCAGCATGAAGTTCAAAGCCAGAGAGCGATATGCTTTTGGTTTTTCCGATTGGAGATCAGTTTACGCATCGCAAGGTGCATAACCATCCACTCCTGGCAGTGGGAGGGCTTCGGCTCTCCCAATGCTGCGGCTCTTATGAGTTTGGGAATACTCCCGCCTAATTTGAAAGGTTGCTAAAATGCCATTTTCTAATTTTCCTAACGGCTTTGCCAACGGTGTTGCTATCCGTGGCATGCCGATACTAAACGGCTACGGAGGAAATATCTTCTGGGTAGACTCCGGTAGCGGTTCCAATAATAACGACGGTACGCATGTCCGTCCTTACTCCACGCTGGATTTTGCTGTAGGCAAATGTACGGCGAACAACGGCGATGTAATTATTGTCAAAGCAGGTCACACCGAAACAGTTACGGCTGCTGGTGGTTTGGATCTCGATGTTGCTGGCATCACAATCATGGGTCTCGGTAATGGTTCAGATCGTCCAACTGTAAACTTCACAACTGCTGTCGGTGCAGACATGGATGTTGGTGCTGATAACATTACAATCAGCAACTTCCTATTCACTGGTGGTATCGATGCTCTCACCGGCCCTATCGATATTAATGCTGCTGACTTCACAATGTTGGACTGCGAAACAAAAGATGTAACTGGTCAAGCAACTGACTTCATCGTTGCTGACACAAACGCTAATCGCTTGATGATTGATGGATGGACACATCGCGGCGCTGCTGCTGCCGGTGGTGCTTCCGCACTTCAAATTGTTGGTGGCGACGGTGCAACAGTTCGAAACTTTTTTATCGACGGTAACTTCGATACAGCCGCGATTGAAAATGTAACAACCGCTGCAACCAACTTAACCATCAATGGTGGAGCGAATGGAAGTTACATCCGCAACAGAAATTCTGCTGATGTGTGTTTTACTGCTGTTGCTACAACCACAGGAAACGTTGGGCCAAACATTTATGCCCGCATAGCAGATAATGCTGCAAACATCACCGAAGCATTTGTCGGTGCAGATATGCAGTTCTTCCAGCCGATTGCCATCGCCAACGCTGATGGTGAAGTCGGTCTGAACACCAACATCACCGCCTCAACTGACGCTTAAAAAGGAGATTGATTATGCCAATGGGTAAAGGAACCTATGGTTCTAAAAGAGGCCGTCCACCAAAAAATGGAATGATGATGAACGGCAAGAAAAAGAACGGCGCTAAAAAAATGGCGATGAAAAAGCGGATGATGCGAAAGGCGTAAACTATGGCCGATACCGTTGCAAGCACCACTATTCAAGACGGAGTTCGTACTTCTGTATTACGTTTCACCAATGTCAGTGACGGCACTGGTGAAAGCGAAGTAGTAAAAGTCGATGCTTCAGCACTTGCTGCTATGACGAGTGGTTCCAAGAGCACTAACATCAAAATTATGCGATGCTGGTGGTCTATTAGCGGTATGGACGTAGACATGCTTTTTGATGCGTCAACAAATATACTGGCACTGTCACTCACCTCTGACGGTGCCGGTTATCTTGACTTCACATCATTTGGTGGATTGCCTAATACTGCGGGAAGTGGAAAGACTGGCGACATTCTTTTCACTACTCGTAACCATACCAGCGGCGATACATATACTATTATTCTGGAAGTTCAAAAGGGCTAAACTCAATGGCGACTTCTGGCACAACCTCTTTCAACCTCAGTGTTGATGAGTTGATAATTGAAGCTTATGAGCGCTGTGCAGTTCCCAGTCCAACTGGCCAACAACTGCGCAGTGCTCGACGCTCTCTTAACTTACTGCTTGCGGATCTGAACAACAGAGATCTGCATCTTTTCAAAAGAGCACAATCAACATTTAATACGGTTGCGTCACAAACAAGTTACACGCTGTCTGGCGCGGTGCTTGATGTATCTGACGTAACTGTTCATGCAGACGGTACAACCGGAAGTGAGATTTCTGTCGCAAGGCTGACGCAAAGTGATTATGCAGCGCTGCCAAACAAGACAACGGAAGCAAGACCTTCACAATATTACCTGGATAGAGAGCGCGATGCGCCGATACTATTTCTCTACACAACGCCGGACAAGGTATACAAAATCAACTATTATGCGTATAATCGCATCGAAGACGTTGGTGCATATACCAACACACTTGACGTACCGGTTAAGTTCTTACCGGCAGTCACAACCGGTTTAGCTTTTTACCTAAGTGAAAAAGTTGACGCCGCCAAAACCGCGTTATTTAAATCGCGCTACGATGAAGAAGTTCTCCGTGCCATCCAAGAGGACGAAGAACGAGCATCGCTTTTCTTAACTCCAAATTTGGCGGGAACTGGTTTTGCGGTACGCAGCGGGTAAGTATTCATACGGTTATTGTGACATTACAGGTGTTAGGGTTCCTTATCGGAAACTTCGAACTAACTGGAAGGGGCAGCGTGTTTCTCCCGAAGCGTTTGAAGACAAGCACCCTCAACTGACACCGGCTAAAGGCATTCACGATGCAATGGCTTTGAAAGATCCAAGACCCACTGATGGTTTTTCTGTTGGCTCAGTTACCAGCATCACAACGATTTTTCCTAATACCGCTGGCGGTGGAACGGATAACGTCTGATGGCAAACTTTACTACACTAAAAACAGACATCTCTGACTTCCTTGATAACAACAGTAGCGAGTTGACAGCGCAGCTTGATCAAATCATCGAGAATGCGGAAGACCAGCTTGCGGATGAAGTAACTGAAGATGCGTTCTTCGCAAAAGAAACAGGATCGCTTTCTATCGGTGACGATACAGTAAACAAACCGTCTACTGAAAGAGGCATTCGATATTTTCAGATTACCAGCGGTTCTACAATTATACAGCTTGAGCGAAGAGAACTTACATTTCTGCGAGAGTTTTTTAGCAGCACCAGTGATACTGGCACACCAAAATATTTTGGTGAATACGACGCTGATAATTTTTTGATAGCCCCCTCTCCTTCTGCTGCGCTTTCTTATGAGATTGGTTTTACTCAGAGATTACCAAGACTATCAACAGGAAACACGACGAACTTTTACACAACGAATGCCTATCAGCTTTTGCTGTATTGCTGTCTGCATCACGGCGCACTGTATGTCAAAAATCCAGAAGCAGCAGCGATGTACGGACAGTATTACGAGAGAGCGCTTGTCGGTATCAACCGGCGTTATGCAAGACAACAAATAACAAATGATAACGTGGCGAGTACATAATGGCAGATTCAGCTACCCCGATACTACGACTAAGAGATCAGGAATCAGGTGCAAACGACAGCCTCTGGGGAACTTTAACCGATGTAAATTTTACCTTGGTGGAGGATGCGGTTGCGGGTGTTCTTTCTAAAGACATCGGCGGCGCAGGAGATATAACGCTTACGTCAACAAACTTTGTGGCAGACGAAGCGCGGCATGCGGTGCTTGAACTGACAGGCACACTTACCGGCATCAGAAATGTTGTTATACCAAATGCGCAGAAAACATATTTTATAAACAACAAGACCGGCAACGAGTTTGCTGTCTTTATAAAAACATCCTCCGGCTCTGCCGTGGAGATTGCTTTCGGTAAAGATATTGTCTACTGCGATGGCAACAATGTCATAACGACATTACTGGGATCGTCGCTTGCTGATACGGTAACGCAGGTAAACAACGGAACGCTTTCGTCCATAGCTGCAAATATCGCTGCAATAAAAGGCGTGAATACGAATGAAGCAAATATTACAGCGGTAAGTGCCATAAATGCAGCTGTATCCAGTGTGGCAGCAAATGCCAGTAATATAAATGCGGCTGCTAATGCGGCCACAAATATCGCGGCGGCTGTCGCGGAACCACTCGCCAGTAATATTAACAGTGTGGCCGATAATGAAAGTAACGTAAATTTGGTGGCCGGTGCAAAAACGAATATCGATACCGTAGCCGGACAAATTAGCCCGACAAATAATATATCCACCGTGGCAGGTATACAGTCTGCTGTATCTTCTGTGGCGTCAAAAGTTACAGACGTAACAAGTTTCAATCTTGTTTACCATGGCGCTGCCAGTTCAGATCCGTCAGCTAGATCTGACAGTTCTAGCCTCCAGGCAGGAGATCTTTATTTCAACACCTCAGACAATGTGTTGGAGGTTTATACAGGAAGTGCATGGCAAGCAGCCGCATTAGACAGTAGCGCTTTTGCTTCTTCTGATTTGCAGTTGAGTAACAGCACCCAGCACAACATCCTTGTAGCAGATGGCACAAACTTTGAGTCAGTTTCTGTCGGATCGTTATCTGAAATATCTACAGTTGCTAACGATGATTTGTTTCTTGCAATAGATACTTCTGGTGGTGGACTGAAAAAGATTACAAGAAGTGCGTTAGTCGCTGGTCTTGCAACTTCATCAGCTATAACGGAAATATCTCAGGATGGTACGCCCCAGCTAGGCGGTAATCTTGATATGAACGGCAATGATATTGTAACCACATCAAATGCTGACATTGATCTTGCTCCAAACGGTACAGGGAAGGTTGTTGTCAAAGGTAACGACAACCAGGGTGCAATTGTTCTAAACTGTGAAAATAATTCACATGGTCAAACGATAACAGCACAAGCACACAGCGCGGGTGTAACAAACGTATTGACATTACCTGCTGGCGGCAACCAGGAACTGGTCGGTACATCAGCAACACAAACTTTGAGCAACAAAACACTTACTGAACCAAAGTTTGCCGATGCCGGATTTATAGCTGACGCGAATGGCAACGAGATGGTTGTGTTCCAAACAACGTCTTCTGCTGTCAATGCACTCGAACTTACCAACAGCGCGACAGGCAATGCAATTACGTTAGGTGCATTCGGTAGCGACTCAAACATCGATATTGATCTCACGCCAAAAGGTACAGGTGAAGTAAACATTGGAGCCTCCAATTTAAATTACGGCGGTACGGCGGTTACCTCAACTGGCGCTGAACTTAATTTAGTAGGCGGCTCAAGCGCAGGAACAATTGTAAATAGTAAAGCTGTAATCTACGGATCAAGCGGCGAAGTAAACGCGACAACCTTACAAATAGCAGGAACTTCTATTACTGCATCTGCGGCTGAAATTAATAAACTTGCTAGTCTCTCAACCACTGCCGCTGAACTTGGGCATGTCAATGGGGTGACATCTGCAATTCAAACTCAACTCAACGCAAAGGCTACGACAGGCAAGGCGATAGCTATGGCGCTGGTCTTTGGTTAGTTAATAGAAAGGTTATAAAATGGCAGCACCTAATCTCGTCAATGTCGCTACCATCTCGGCAAAATCTGCCACGGCATTGCTCACCGGAACGTCGGCAACAGAAGTGGTAAGTAACGCCGCTTCATCAGGCAAGGTGTTTAAGATAAACAGCCTGGTAATATCTAATGTAGATGCTTCAGCAGCAGCCACAATTACTGTCGGTATTTATCCTCAAGATGACATCGGTGGTACTGCCGTCGTGTACGCAAACGCAGTGTCTGTAGCACCAAATTCATTTTTAGTCGTGATCGACAAAAACACTGGACTCTATCTTGAAGAAGACAGATCACTTGGTGTTACTGCAAGTGCTGCAAATGATCTCACCTATACAGTTACATACGAAGAACTATCGTAAGCAGGTCGATGAGGGTTGTTGGCAACATAGCTTCTGACTCAGAGGTAGTAGCAACGGCATCTGGTGCTATAACAGCAGGTAAGCCAGTTATAGTTAATGCTGATGGTACGGTTGCACAAACAGGTATTACTGCTGCAAGTACTGGAAGTGTAGCTGATGCAGGTTTTAATAGTAATGTTGGTGGGCCTTATTTAACAGGATTGCCGAGTGTTTCAAAGTTTATAGCTTTTGCTCGTGATCAAGATAACAGTTATTATGGAACAGCAATAGTAGGTGTAGTCTCAGGTTCATCTATTTCTTACGGCAGTGCATCTTCTACATCACACGCACTTTATGAAAACTTTGATGTGCTTGGCTTAACTTCCACCACGTTTGTAATTGTATATAAAGATAGTGGTGACTCAAATAAAGGTAAGGCTAGGCTTGGTACAGTAGACCCATCAGATAACAGTATAACTTATGGAACTGTTGCTCAGTTTGAAGCAGGTCAAACAAGCATGAACGACTTTGGTAATGCTGCTCGTTTGACTGATACAACATTTGTAATTGCTTTTGAAGACGCTTCTGATAGCAGTAAAGCTAAAGCAATCGTAGGAACAGTATCAGGTACAAGTTTGTCTTTTGGATCTCCTGCAACTTTTGCTACAGCAAACTCTTCTAAATATGCTGCAATAGGTGCATTAAGTTCAACTAAGATTGTTATAGCTTATTCAGATACTCCAAGTTCTCCTCCAGAAGATGGAGAAGTTATCGTAGGCACAGTATCGGGTACTTCTATATCATTCGGATCTGCTACACAGTACGATGCTAGTAGAGTTATTAGACACACAATTGCAGCATTGAGTGACACTAAATTTGTTATAGCTTACAATGATGACAGAACTGGAAACAACTATGCTACAGCTATTGCTGGAACGGTATCAGGCACTAGCATAACTTTAGGATCACCTGTGGTATTTAGAGCCAGTGACGAAGGTAGTATATGGCCCTCTGTAACAAAGTTTACTGAAAATGACTTTGTTGTTGCTTATTTAAATGATGATCTTAAACCTGCTGCAATAAAGGGATCAACATCAGGAACTACTATAACCTTTGGTTCTTCAACAGAACTTGATTCTACAGCAGTTAGTTTTATTTATGGAACTACAGTCAATGATGACAAGATTGTTGCTGGGTTTGCTCCATCAAATAATCTTTCTGCAATAGTTTATAATCCATCAAGTGCAAACCTAACCTCAGAAAACTTTATAGGCTTTGCAAAAGATGCTGTTGCAGATGGTGCAATAGCTACAATACAAACAGCTAACAGTATTAGCAGAAATCAGTCATCTTTAACGGCTGGTCAGACATACTTCGTGCAAACAGATGGAACACTAAGTGAAACTGCTGATGATCCATCAGTAACGGCTGGAACTGCTATTTCAGCTACAGAATTAATTGTGAAAGGATAGAAAAACAATGTCAAAAACAATAATAGAAAACTCAACTAAACTATCGAAGTACTTATTCGCTGACGATAAAGCAGTCAGCATGGCTTCTGATAAAATCACTGTAGGTAGTAATCCTGTAGACTTCATCATAGGTGATCTCAACAGTGGCAATGCAACGCTACATGAAGATGTAGATAACGCACCTTCAGATTGGTATGGCAACAAGTATAAGTTTGACGGTACTACATGGTCTGCAAACGCTGACTTTGTTGATCCAAGAGATGAGGACTAATCATACTCATGCGTATTGTCGGTAACGATCCAACATTATCGAGACAACTAACGGCTACTGCCAGTGGTGCAATATCTGCTGCTGGTAAGGCGTTGATTGTTAATACTGATGGTACAGTTACGTCAACCTTCATTGACTCTGGAACTGCAAGTACAGGTTCTGCTACACAAGTTGTAGCCCATATAAATAGAGACACAAGAGCTACGTTTGACAGTAATAGTAACAGAGTAGTTGCCGTTTATAGAAATCATGGTGGTGGCTCAGACGGAGTAGCAACTGCTGTTGTGGGTACTGTTTCTGGAACCTCCATAAGTTTTGGTACACCTGTTGCGTTTAATTCTGGCAACAATAACAATATGGACATCTGTTTTGACAGTTCAAACAATAAGGTTGTTATTGCTTGGGAAGACAAAGGTAATAGTCAATACGGCACAGCTATTGTTGGAACAGTAGACCCATCTGACAATAGTATTAGCTTTGGTTCTGCTGCTGTATTTGAAAGTGCTGCTGTTGAAGAGGTAAGCATAGTATTTGACAGTAGTAATAATAAAGTTGTCATAGCATATAAAGATGAAGGTAATTCAGATTATGGCACTGCCATAGTAGGAACTGTAAGTGGTACATCCATTTCATTTGGAAGCGCAGCAGTTTTTAATTCTGGCAACACTAAAGAAACACACTCTGATTTTGATAGCACAAACAATAAAGTTATAATTGGATATAGAGACAATGGTAATAGCAGTTATGGAACAGCTATTGTTGGAACTGTAAGTGGAACATCTATAAGTTTTGGAACTGAAGTTGTATGGAGATCTGGCACAACAAATGATATTTATGTTGCACATAATCCAGATACAGGAACAACTTTATTTACAAATCATGCTGCTGACTCTGTGAACCAAGGACAATATATAATAGGTTCTGTATCAGGAACAGCAATTAGTTTTCCTACAGATATAGCACAGTATACTAATGACGGTATTTATCAACCAGAAGCTGTATATGATACTCTTGCAAAGAGAATGGTAATTATCAATAGAAACGACACTAACAGCCAGGTAAGTAAAACAGTTTTAACAATGTCTGGAACAACTGGTACGGCTGATCATGCTGCTGGTGCTTCACAAACAGTTTTAGATGAAGATCAACCAGACTATGTAACCTCTACATACGACAGCAGTCAAAACGCTGTTGTAACTTTTTATGCTGATGGTGGGAACAATAATTATCTAACAGCTATTGTACATAAAACTGCTTACACAAATGAACTACTTACCACAGAAAACTTCATAGGTACATCAGCACATGCAGCAGCAGACGGTGCTAAAGTTCTTGTGAATACTCAAGGTGCAATAGATGAGAATCAAAGTGGACTAACAGCAGGGCAGACATTCTTTGTGGATAAGAATGGTGCATTGCAGTTGACTACTAATGTTTCTGCATCATTGGCTACAGCAGTTGTATTTGAAGCCGCCGCAACAAAAGTACCTGATGTTTGTTTTGATACCACTAATAACCGAATAGTCGTGGCATATCAAGATGATGCAAACAGTGATTATGGTACAGCGATTGTGGGAACTGTTGCATCAGATGGCTCAATATCTTTTGGAACCCCTGTGGTTTTTGAAAGTGCTGCAACTGGATCACAAGGATTAGGTATAGAGCATGACAGTAATAGTAATAAAGTTGTCATAGCTTATAATGATAATGGAAACAGTAATCACGGAACGGCTATTGTTGGAACAGTAGATAGTTCTGACAATAGTATTAGTTTTGGTTCTGCAACTGTTTTTAACAGTGGAAATACATCTAATTCAGATGTTATTTTTGATAGCAATTCTAATAAAATAGTAATTATATATAGAGATGATGCTAATGGTTATTATGGAACTGCAATTATAGGAACAGTATCAGGCACTTCTATAAGTTTTGGTTCTGAGGCTGTTTTTGAATCTGCTGAAACTAATTATATTTCTGGTGCTTTTGATAGTACAAACAATAAAATAGTTATTGCTTATGCTGATAATGCTGATTCTGGTAAAGGTAAGGCAGTTGTAGGAACAGTATCAGGAACAAGTATTAGTTATGGAACAGTTGTTACATTTGAGAATGCTGATACAAGATGGACAAGTTTAGCACACGACAGTAGCAACGAAAAAACAGTTATAGCATACCATGATGCAGGTAATAGCGACTACCCTACAGCCATTGTAGGCACTGTATCAGGCACTGATATATCTTTTGGAACTGCTGTAGTAATACAAAGCACTGCAAACTATGGAACAGCTACTGCTTTTAACAGTAATGTAAATAAAGTAGTTGTTACTTATAAAGATCACACAGGTACTGATCTAAGAATAATTGACGGTACTGTTAGTGGATCATCAATATCTTTTGAAAGTAATGTTGAAATATTAGATGGTGGAGGTTTTACTTCTATTAGCGGTGTAGCTGGTGCAAACCATGCTGTAAGAAATGTTTTTGATAGCAACGTTAATAAAACAATTAGTGTATATAGTCAGTTCAATAATAGCTCTTACGGAACTGCGATAGCTTTTACATCTGGGAACGATACATCAGGCTCACTATCAACAGATGCCGTAACAGCAGGAACAGCACTGTCTGCTACTAAGTTATTGGTGAAAGGGTAAAGATGCGTACAGTACCACCAACAGAAAAAGGTAAATACAGAGCGATTGCATCTGGTGCCATAGCTAATGGTAAGCCTGTTGTGGTTAATAGTACAGGTACTGTGAGTGTGATTAGTGCTACGGCACAATCTGTTGGAGCAGAATCTGTGTATGAATCAGCATCTGCTTATATGTCAGAAATGGCCTTTGATAGCACTAATAACAAAGTAATAATAGTATATCCTGATCAAGGTAACAGCAGCTACGGAACAGTAGTAGTTGGTACAGTTGATGGTACAACTATATCATTCGGTTCTCCTGTTGTTTTTAAAAGTTCAAATATAATAAATACAGGTTTTCCTAATGTTACATTTGACAGCAACTCAAATAGAGTAGTTATTATCTATTTTGATATTGATAACAGTGATGCTGGTACTGCTGTTGTAGGCACTGTAAGCGATACATCTATAGGATCTTTTGGAACACCTGTAGTCTATGGTGGTAATTCAAGTGCAGGTTATCAAGAAATGTTGTTTGACACTTCTGCTAACAAAGTAGTCATAGCATATAGAAATGGTGCTAACTCATACTACGGCACAGGTATTGTAGGCACAGTAGATTCATCAGATAATAGTATATCGTTTGGCACAGCCTCTGTTTTTACATCTACAAATGTAGGTGGTATAAGCATGGCATTTGACAGTAGCAATAATAAAGTAGGTATTTTCTATCAAGATGGTTCAGACGGTCATGGAAAAGCTAGAGTAGCAACTGTAAGTGGTACATCTATTAGTTATGGCACTCAAGCAACTTTTGCGAGTGCGTCTACTAAGTATACACAATCAACTTTTGACAGTAGTAATAATAAAGTAGTTGTAGCTTTTGAAGATGATGCTAACAGTGATTACTACACTGCTATAGTAGGAACTATAAGTGGCACAGACATTACTTTTGGGTCTGAAGCTGTAATCTATAATAATAATGTCCAGAATAGTATTTATCATGATATTACTTTTGATAGTTCTGTAAATAAGGTTATTCACTTTTCAAGAGGTGGTACTGGTGGAGATGATGGAAGAATACACGTTGGAACAGTATCAGGCACAGATGTAAGTTTTGAAAGCGGTATAGTTATAAATGCCAGTGATGCAATAACTTCAGCAGCTATTGTTTTTGATAGTAATGCTAATAAGTCTGTTATTTCATATAGAGATGAAGGTAACAGTAACTATGGAACTGCTGCTGTATTTACTGCTGCTGTACCAACAAACCTGACCACAGAAAACTATATTGGCATAGCTACAGGTGGTTCATACGCAGATGGACAGAGTGTGACTGTAGATGTGATAGGCACAGTGAATGATGATCAGTCTAGCTTAACAGCAGGACAACAGTACTTTGTACAGGAAGATGGTACACTTGGATTGACAGCAGATAGTACAAGTGTTGTAGCAGGTACTGCCATATCTGCAACAGAATTAATAGTAAAGGAATAGCATTGTATCAGTAAGTGATACATGGTATTTTAGGCGTATTATTTCTGACAATTATTGCAGGATGATATGGCTAAAACCAACACTGCCGCATATCCACAAACGATTAAATATGATTATGCGGTAGCAACCGCTGCAACCGGCAGTCTAAACGACGATACACCGACCAACATGGTAACGTTGCTCACTGCTGGCGGTGAAGGTAATCGCGTTACAAAAATTTGGGCTGTACCCAGGGCAACAAGTTCAGCCGGTGTGCTTTATCTATGGGTCAGCACAGACAGCGGCAGTACCAAGCGATTGGCGCTTACGAAGTCTATAGCTGCAAATACAGTGTCGGCAACCAGTGCTCCAGTGTGTGTTGAGTTTTGTTGGAATAACGATATTGCCAGACCCATTAGTGAGTCTGAACCGTTTGAACTAGAGAACGGCGCAATATTGTATGCCGGTTTCTCGCAGGCGTTGAGTGACGGCATGGTCTTTCACACGATAAGCATCGAGTACTAAGCATGGCAAAAGCAAAAGTAAAAAAGAAAACGAAAAGTCGCGTCAACGAAGCTGGCAACTACACCAAGCCTGGAATGCGTAAGCGGATGTTCAACAGAATAAAAGCTGGAAGCAAAGGTGGTAAGCCTGGTCAGTGGTCGGGCCGCAAAGCACAGATGTTGGCGAAACAATATAAAGCTGCCGGTGGAGGATATAAATAATGGCTAATAGTAGAAGAAAAATAAAAAAGGTTATAGGCGGTCTGAAAAAAGCGTCGAGGTCACACGCCAATCAAGCAAAAACGCTGTCATCAGTCTTAGCTAGTCAACCAAAAAAGCGAAAAAAGAAAAATGGCAAAAACTAAAAAAACTAGCTCCAAACAACGTCCCTTAACAGAGCGGCAAAAAGCAACGCTTAAACGACACAGCGTACATCATTCAAGCAAACATATGACAATGATGAAGAAACTGATGCAAGGCAGCGGCGGCAAAAAACCGATGACGTTTACGGAGGCACATAAACGAGCACAAAAAGCGGTGGGAACATAATATTAGATGAGGGTAAAAAATGCCAAAAAGTAAGTACAGTCCAAAGCAAAAGAAGTTGGCTAGAGTTGCTGCGCCCCGCGACAAGATTACTGGTGCAGATTTTAAAAAACTTAAAAAGTCTCGAAAGAAGCGTTAATGGCTCTTAAGAAGTCACAACGTTCACTGAAAAACTGGACGAAGCAGGATTGGGGAACTAAGTCCGGCAAAAAGTCTAGCAAGACAGGTGAGCGTTATCTTCCCAAAGCAGCGCGTAAGGCGTTGAGTTCTGCTGAGTATGCAGCAACCACACGCAAAAAACGAGAAGACACTCGCAAAGGCAAGCAGCACAGCAAGCAGCCTAAAAAGATTGCAAAGAAAACAAGACGGTTCAGAAGCTAATGTTAAATCGTGTTCGATTTCGATCCGGCATAAACAAAACGGACACCGAATATTCTCAAGAGGGTACTTGGGTGGACGGTGATCATGTGCGTTTTCGTAATGATAGAGCGGAAAAAATAGGTGGCTTTACCAGCCTGACTAGCGATACGCTGGATGGTACACCTCGCGGTATGTTCAATTGGCGTGATAATGATAGCATTCGTTATATCGCTATTCATACAAACTTGCGTAACTACGTCTACACAGGTGGTAAGGTATACAACATCACACCCATCAGAAGCAGCGGTACACTTGGCAGCAATCCATTCGCTACAACAGACGGCAGCACTTCGGTTACTGTAACGCACACATCGCATGGTTTGATTGCAAATGACTTTGTTACTTTTGCAAGCGGTGATGAAGTTGGAGGCTTAGATCTCGACACAACCTTCCAGGTAACGTCTGTTACAAATGCAAACACCTATGTCATTACGGCGTCGTCTGCTGCAACAAGCACGACAACCGGCGGCGGGTCTTCAGTTACATTTAGTTATGAAGCAACAACTGGCAGGGCTGATGGTGTTGCAGGTTTGGGTTGGTCAACAGGAACATGGGACGAAGGCACTTGGTCAACGGCAAGATCGGCTACTGGTTTACTTTTGCGTACCGTATCGTCAGCGCAGTTTGGTGAGGATTTGCTATTTGTGCCACGCTTTCAAGGATTGTTCAAATGGCCACTAAATGTTGCCAGCCGTGCAACGCAGATACTTACAAACTCTGAAAGTGAGACGATTGCGCCATCAGAGATAGGTGCGATGTTTGTCGATCCAAACCGTCATGTATTTCTACTAGGCACAAATATGGATGCAGCCGGTACAACTGGCACGTTCAATCCAATGCGTGTCATGTTTTCCGATCAGGAAAATTCAGAAGTCTACATTACTACGGCGACTAACCTTGCGGGTGACACGGTGCTATCGGAAGGCAACCGTTTGATCGCTGGTACTTCAACTCGATTAGTCAACTTAATTTTCAGCGATACAGCGCTATATACAGCAAGGAACATCGGTGACATTGATTTTGTCTACGAGTTTCAACTAGCTGGTACATCATGTGGTTTAATTGGCCCCAACGGATTTGCGGTTGTGGACAGTCGTTGTTACTGGATGAGCAACAACAGACAGTTCTATGTCTACAACGGTGGTGAGCCGCAAGTGCTTCCCTGCTCCGTCCAAGACCACATCTTTGACAATATGTCAGTCTCACAAATGGAAAAGGTTTACGCTTTTGCTAACAGCGCTTTTGGTGAAGTTTGGTGGCTTTACCCACATGACAGCGAAGAATGCGATAGATATGTCATATATAATTATCAAAACAACACTTGGTCGATAGGTACATTCGATAGAGTTGCTGGTATTGACAGAGGTGTTTTTGACAAGCCTCACATGATAAGTAAAACCGGCATTGTGTTCTCACATGAAAACGGTGTGGACGCAGATGGCGGTGTGTTTGAAAGTTCTATCACCAGTGGCCCACTTGATATAGGCGACGGTGAGCGTGTTACAGAACTGCGTCGTATCATACCGGATTTGGTGTTGGGCGATGGTTCTTCGGTGAACTTTTCTATCAAACATAAACGATTTCCCAACTCAATCGAAACAACAGAGTCGGCACGGCAAGTCACAGCCAGCACAAGCAAGCTAGATTATCGTGTGCAAGCACGACAAATATCATTGCAGATCTCAACCGATGGTGTTGGCGATGATTGGAGGTTGGGTGATCTGCGGATGGATCTAACGGCTGGAGGATTCAGATGAGTCGCTTCCCCGATGTAAATCCAGTCAACATGGTTGCGTGGGCCAGAAGTTTTGCAGAAGTCGCACAAAACGATAGCGATGAGCAAAGTAGACGCATCCGCATCCTAGACGGCAAGACCGTAAAAGAGTATACTTCAAATGAACGCGACCTACTGCCAAATGTAGATGTCGGCGCAATTATTTTCAATAAATCAAAAGGCCTTTTTGAAGGCTATGACGGCGATGGATGGAATGAGTTTCATGTGAAACAACCTCCTTCATTCACATTGCAAAGAACACTTGGCGGTAGGCATCTATAATGCACGGAATCACTTCTCTAGACGGACACGGTAAAGCAAGCGGCGATATGAACAAAGCAATGGAGCGTATGTCCATTGTGTTCAAAGGTAGGTTATCGCCAGAACAGTTGAACCAAATCAAATCAGACATCCAGACCACAGCTATGTCAGGCATGGCGGGTGAGATGCTATCGGCTGCTGGTCAAGGCGGCGATACAATGATGGCGCATATGTCGCCAGAAACAATCGGCATGGCGCAAGAAATGGGAATATTACCGCAAGGTAAGATAAACTCGATGACAGGACTACCTGCTTTCGAAGCCGATACAGCCGATGATGATGACGACGATGATGGTACCGGAACTGGTACAGGCTCTAGTGCTGGAGCCGAGTCAGATGCTGGAACTGCCGGTGAAATGGGTGGAAGTGGTGTTGGTGGAGCTGGTGCAGGAATGGGTATGTCCGGCCCAGAAGGATCTGTCGTAGATGCTACTGCGGGTAATCCTACAGGATTTGCTGGCCCAGATGCCTCTCTTAGTTCTGGATTGAGTGTTTCTGGTTTGACTGGCCCCGAAGTTGCCATAGCTGATAGAGCACAAAAAGAAGGTGCATCAAATCCTATAGGCACAGCAAGGGCTGCAACATCTATGGGTTTCACTGGAGTTAATCAGTTTAGTCCTGACGTTCCTGTTGATACACAAGTAGATCAAGCAATGGCTGCTAGAACAGCGCAAGATCCTACAATGGCACAACTTGCTTTAAATGAGAGAATGGAGCGAGGCTTTCAACAGGCAAACCCAGGCATAACTCAAGCTGTTGGTGTGGCTGGAACACTCGCTGGTCTAGCTGTGCCAGGTTTTGGCTTAGTCTCTGGAATAGGCAACACCGTTAATGCACTGTCGGGAAGACCAACAATGATTGATACGGCTCTTGGGATTAAAGCAGGTGACCCGCTTTCCGGCCCAACACAAGCAATTGCAGATTTTGCAAGAGATAGCGGATTGATGTCTGGCATCGAATCTCTGGTTGAAGCAGCAGGCCCAGCGCCCACTGAAACAGCAGCGGATGTCGAAATGGCAGGACAAGACTTGGGTAACGAAACCTTTGTGCCGGATGAAAGTGGAACGCCAAGCACTGAGGAAGGTGAAACGCCCCCAGAGCAGTCTGGTGAAAAAGCAAAGCTGTTAGGTGCAGGTTATTCCGAAAGTGACGCACAAACTATTCTCGATAACTTCGGTACACTTGACACATTTCAGCAGCGCTTCGAAGGCAGGTTTGGTGTACCGCCAACACCAGCACAATTGATGGAAGCTGACAAACAGCAGTTCATCAATATTAGTCGTGGCAGGCCGGTTGGCATGGGAAGCGGCATCGGGAGTTTGAGAACATGATGGGCAACGGAATAATGTCGGTTGCACAGAAAATGCAACGTCTTGGTCGTGACGGTGATACGATTCTTGCACATATCAATCCGCAAGAAGCTATGCAGTTGATGCGCATGGGTGGTAGAGGCACAACCAATCCAATGACTGGTTTGCCGGAGTTTGCACCGGAAGTCGATCCACTTTTCTATCTATCCGTAAATCCACAGGTTATGCTGGAGGCACAAAAAGCCACCCGCGCACAAGGCATTCAACCTGGTGAAGATTTCACCGCAGCGATGAACGAGTATGCTCAAGCGCATTATGAGCAGTTTGGTCGCGCTGAAGGTCGCGCACCAAACAAGGACACGGCGGTTGAGTCTACAGCAGCAACAATACAACGTTTTGAAGAAGATCCCGCAGGGTTCGCGGATTTTTATAGAACCCGAAACCCAAACGTAGCCGCTGAAGTTGGCAATGTACCCAGAGATTTGTTGCGTCATTATTTACAGTTTGGTGTTGGCGAGACGGATTTTTCCGGTAGCCCTGATGTTGGACGATTGACTGATCCATCACAAATCGTTGCACCGCCGGAAACATTCGACCCCATTTTTTATGGGCAAAACAATCCTGATGTTGTTGCTGTTTATGGCCCTGATCCTGATCGGCTGTATCGACACTTTGTAGACTATGGGCAAGCAGAAGGACGACTTGGTGCTGCTGATGCTGGTTCCGGCACGGATGACACAGTAGTCACACCTTCTCCAGTCAGCACTATACCAGGCCCAAGTCAGGGTATACCGGCTGTTGTCGATTTACCAACAGCGCCAAGTGGGCAATCATTTTCGCCTCGTGTAGCTGGTGATACATTTACTCCGGCAGATTATAGTGGCATCGCAACCATAACACCGGAAACAATTCCTGATATTCTCGCTGATCAAGGCGTTGGTGTGCGTTTTTATCTCTTACAATCTGATGGTGAAGGCAACATGGTCAAACGCTATGTACCAGCAAACACACCTGGAGCCATACGCGAAGTGACCGGCGTTTACGGCACTGTCGGCGGCGAGTTTGACTTTTATCCAAACGAAATGGGAACAATACCAGCAGAACTAAACGTTGATGATATTCTAGGAATAAGCGATTGAGTGATGCAGTAAAAATAGAAGAAGCAACGGCTGATGATGTTGTGCCGATTGCACGAGTATTAGTCGAAGAATTTCACAATGAGTACGAAAATTTTTTTCCTCCAGTAGACGTAAAAAAGACGATAGAGTATATTGGAGATCACTATCACCGAGGCAAAATCTTTGTCGCAAAGCGCGATGCAGAGGTTGTCGGAGTTACGATGGCAAAGCCAACAGCATTTTGGTTTAGTCATAGTAAATACATTAACGAGGGCGTATTCTACGTCAGTCCTCGCGCAAGACGAAGTAGAGCAGCAAAGCTGCTAACCACCGAGTTGAAGGCATATGCTCGCAGCCTCCATCTCCCTCTTATGCTTGGCATAAGCAGCGGCGATAGAGTTCAAGCCAAAGACAAATTTTTTGAATCGCAAGGCTTTACGCGAATCGGTGGGTTATATCTATGTGCTGCGGAAACACACAAACAACTGTAAGTGCGCCAGAAGTCCCTGAGTGGCTTGAAAACTTTTACAAAAGGCAGACAGCGGCTGCGTCTGAACTGTATGATACTGCGCGAGACATATACCGACAGAGGGTAGACTTCCCTCTTTATACAGAGCCAAGACTGCAACAACTGACACCAGATCAGGTTGCGTCCTTCGATCTCATCAGACGCAACGTAGGTATTGGCGATCCTGCACTTGAAGCAGCTACAGCAAGAGCCACGCAGGCTGGGCGAAGTTTTGCTGACATGGGCGGCACACAATTTACCGCTAATCAAAATATAGGCATCGAAGGACTGACGGCTGCAAACTTAGCGCCCTATCAAAGCATCTATGAAGATAACGTTATTGACGCGACTCTTGCAGATATGCAGGAAGAATTTGACCGGCAAGGGTTAGCACGACAAGGCGCTGCAACAAGAGCCGGAGCCTTTGGCGGTAGCCGTCATGGATTACAGGATGCGCTGGCGCAGGAACGTTACAACCGCGCAGTTGGCCGAGTTGGTGCAGACATAAGAGATAGAGGTTTCGGTAGAGCACTGTCAGCAAGACAAGCCGACGTAGAGGCTGGGTTGCGTGGCGACATTGCACAAGAGCAAGCTGACAGAGCAGCGGCTGCGATGAACCGTGCTACCTTTCAAGCGGATCAAGGTCGCATGCTATCGTCTGCACAAGTAGCAGCAGGTCTTGGTCAACAGCAACAGCAACAGTTATTTAGAGATGCGGCTGCACTGCAAGCGCAAGGCGCACAGCAACAAGCCTTCGGACAGTCAGGACTAGATCTTGCTTACGGCGACTTCCAAGCGCAGACAGCTTACCCTTATGCACAGCTTGGCTTTCTACAAAGCGCGATACAACAAGCACCATTTAATCCAGCTATATTCACCGGACAGACAGTAACTTCACCTGGGCCAAGTGTGCTTGGACAAGTTGCTGGCCTTGGGATTGCGGGGTTGGGCGCTTTGAGCGGTGGGCCAGGTCTTGCGTCAAATGCCGCTGGCATCGCTGGTCTATTCTGTTGGGTTGCAAGAGAAGTCTACGGCGAAGAAAACGTGAGATGGGTGCTGTTCCGCAAATGGTTACTACATGCTTCACCACGTTGGTTTAGAAGCCTGTATATGCAACATGGCGAAGACTTTGCGAAATGGCTCCGTAACAAGCCGCGCATCAAATCACTCATTCGGAAGTGGATGGATCGCATCATTGATAAGCATGACAAAGAGGTGATGGTATGAGATCTCGCCAGAGCGTTCAAAGTTTTTTAGGGAACTTATACGACAGGTTTAATCGCAACCGTCGTGTGTTCCCTCGTCCACCTTCTAATAACGTACCCATGCAAAGAGGGATTGCGTCAGTGCCTTTCGATGCAGGTATGGAGTCCGACAACATGCGTCGCGGCGGTATGTCTCCATACGAAATAGCGAGTATGCTTGGCAGGGAAATGTTACCTAGATCCACTGGTGGCGGCAGAGGTATATCGAGTGTGCGACAAGGGCCAAGTATGAATTTCATACCTAGAGCAGAGGCTGCTACGAGATTATCATCTGCACCCGCTGGCCCAGCAGAAATGGGTGGTATGGGCCGACGTTTCTTTGTTGATCAAAACATCAGTGATCAATCCTATGGAATGGCTCAAGATCCGTTTGCTGGAGGAATGCCGAGACAGCGTATGCCAAATGTTGATCCTTCAGAAGGCATGATGGGAATGCGAAGCGCAGTACGACCTGTCACAAGCGCTACAGGTACAACGCCACCAGATGCTATCGGCAGAATGCCTCCCCCGCTTCCAAGACCTAATGCTAGAAGAATGGAGGAAGAAGAGCGTGATCCAGGCACAGACGCAGAATTAGACGCTGGCATAGATCAAGCTGTAGATACGGAAAAGGACGAATCATTTAAGTTCGATCCAGACATGGATCTTGTACGGCTTGGCCTTGAGATCTCTGCGGCAGCTTCCAAGCCAGGTGCTACGTTTCTTGGATCGCTTGCACAAGGTGGACTCAACCATCTTAACAGAAAAGAAAAGCGCGAACTTATTCAAGAAGACCGTGCATACAAGCAGTCGATAATGAAGATGGAGCAAAACTTCAAAGCGTCTCAAAACCAGCTTAATCGTGCTCAAGAGTTGGGTATAGCGCAAGATCGAATCAAAGTGCTCGAAAACCAAAACCAAATCCGTGCTGATAGTCTTGCAGAAACCATCCGCAAAAATTCAGAAATGCTTAAGATTGAATTTAAGAAACTGCCTACAGACAAACAAAAAGATGCAGAAGGCAGATTGCTCGAACAGAAAATTAAAGTGCAAGAATCTACGGCTAAGTACTATGACGCCAAAGCGCAAGGTGAAGGTGACGCCCTTAAAATACAAGAGGAAACAACAAAACGGGAGTACATTCGGGCAGCATTAGAACTTATTGATATAGATAAGATCGATGTTATAGGAAAAACAGAAGCTGAAAAAACACAGATCTACCAAGCCGAGGTCAAAAGAGCGTTGAGTGGGTTGCAAGTTTTATCTAGTGCTCTTGATGAATTTTTGCCTGGTGTTACACGAGGCGTAATTTCTTCTATTGAAGGAGGCGGCGGCGGTGGTGGTGGCAGTAATACACGACTGAAATTTAATCCCGAAACCGGCGCAATCGAATAGGGCTGACAATGGTTCAGCTTGTTGAAATTCCAAACATAGGAACAGTTGAGTTTCCTGACGGTATGAGCCGTGAGGATATGACTGCTGCAATACAACGAAATTTTTTTTCTGATAAAGAACCTACGGTGAATTTAGAGGAAGAGGAAAGTGGAGATGTATCTAAAGCCTTTTCATCTGGCCTTGCTCGTTTGGGTGTTGCTGGCAGCGTTGTTGGTCGTGAGCTTGGCGTATTAGACGACGAAGATCTAGCAGAAAGTTTACTAGAAGAACAGCGGCCAACATATTCTCCTGAGACACAAGCGCAACTACAAGAGATAAACGAAGCAGAAGGCTTCTTCGAAACGCTGGGTGAGTTCATCACTAATCCTCGCGCAGCCGGTGTGCTTGCTCTAGAGAACATTCCGCAAATGGCAGTGTCCATACCAACTTCTATTGTTGGGGGTATTGTTGGTTCGACAACCGGCCCTGCTGGTACAGCCGTTGGTCTTGGGACTGGCATGGCTCTTCCAACATTTGGCATTGAGTACGGCAATGTTATGGCTGAACAACTTCGTGCAAGCGGTGCTGAGACAAAAGAGCAAGTTGTAGAAAAACTACAAGATCCAGAATTTATGGCGCTGGCAAGAGAAAAAGCTGTGAAGCGCGGTGTGCCTATTGCTGCCTTTGAAGCGCTTTCCATGGGTCTAGCAGGAAAAGCGTTTGGTCTTGCGACTCGCGTGGGTGCTGGCCGAGTAGCTGGTGTCGGCGGTGAAATTGGATTGCAAGCTGCTACAGCAGCGGGTGGTGAAGCAAGTGCGCAGTTGTTATCAGAAGGTAGAATTACAAGTCGCGGTGATATAGCACTTGAGGTTGCGTTAGAAACCTTGCTGGGAACACCGGTTGAAGTTGGAGTGGGCTATCTTGCTTCCCGACGCGATGCTGCTGCAACCGCCGGTGAGCAAGATCCTACGTTTGATCTGCCGCAAACTGCACAAGAAACACCTGATGATGCAACCCCTGCCCCAGCCGCGCCCACCATAAAAGATCCTCGCATTGTTGATGCTGCCGAAGAAGGTGTTGATCCAACCAGTGAACTTGACCGGTTTATAAACGAGTTGGATGCGCGGCCCAAACTACAAGATGCTGCAAAGCAGTTGCGTGATCTTGATCTATCGCCGGTTCAAACACGACAGAACATGGCAGCGCTGCAAGATGCTGTTGAAATGAATGACAAGGCAGAGTTTGATCCAACTATTAACTTTAGCACTGAAGGTCTTGAAGTCGGTGGTCGTCAAGCCAAGGGTGGATTCTTTGCAAGCAACAACGAAATACGAATAGACCCACGGCAAAATCCCCGCGCAGCTATGGCTCACGAAGTGCTGCATTTTCACGACACAATATTTTCACAGCAAGATCCGAAAGCCCATGCTGCATGGTCAAGCGGATTTAAACAAGCAAGCACACTTCGCAATGCGTTGTCACCCGCTGTCAAAAGATTACTCGATCCCAAACTACTTGCGCAGTATAACACTTCATTACAGGAACAAGGCGCAATTATCACGCCCAGAGAAGCTAGAGCCTATGCCCTCGAACTTTATAAGCAAACCGGCAAGCCTGCAAAACGCAACGTCGTAAGCAGAGCCTTTGATTTCTTCAGTGATAGTCTGGATCGCATCATCGCAAAGATGAGTGGCCGCATGACGCAGAAACAGGCACTGTTGTTTGCAGCCGAAGGTAAGATCACGCAACAGTTTCCAACGACTGCACAAGCTACACCCGAAGCAGCACCGGCTGTTGAGCCACAAGTAGAGCCGGAACCAGCGCCTACGCCAGAACCAGTTGTGGCAGAACCCGCACCAAAGGCAACGGCGAAGCCGATTACCAGGCAGCAACACAGTGAATTTTTTGAGGTGCTTGGTGACGAAGGCGCATTGCAAGAATATCCTACTGTTGGTTCTGCTGTAGATCAGTATGTTGACTCAGCTTCCAAAGGCCGTCCTTTATTAGAAGACGTAATAAAAACTGACGAGTATGCTGACTATAAAACTGTGCTCGATCAAAACTTGAAGCAGTTTTTTCCATCAAACAATATACTGGTTAAACGCTACAAGGATTACGCAGACGCAACTGTTAAAGATAAAGAGCAAACTGAATTTACTATTCCAACTTCTGATGTTGTTTTTGTATCCAATATATCCGAACAAGAAGTAATTTTCCGTGGCGACAACGGCAGATTGACTTCTGCATTTGTTGTGCGGGATGAGCCTTCGGTTGAGCCAGATACTGCTATACCGGAAGCACCAGTTTCAGATAAACCGCCCACTGACAGAATTGTTACACCAGCGGGAACGGAAGTCGGTGTTACCTACGAAGTCAAAGAGTTAAGTGATCTAATCCCATCACAGACTGACGACTTGCAAGTCAATCCAGATTATGTTGCTGCATTGCAGCCAAGGGATAGAACGAGAGCCGCAAGCGAACAGCAAGTAAATAAGATAGCACGAGAACTGAACCCTGCGTTTCTTTTGAAGTCTCCGTCGTCTGCTGACGGTGCGCCGGTTGTCGGTACGGACAATATGGTTGAGTCTGGTAACGGCAGAATATTAGCGTTGCGTAAAGCTGCTGCGGGTAATCCGCAAGCATACGCAAATTATAGAAGCGCTATCGCCGAAGCTGGATTTGACGTAACAGGATTTAATAATCCGGTATTGGTTCGCGTAAATCGAACCGCAACAAGTCCAGACGCAAGGGCTGACTTTGTTCGTGAAAGCAACATGCGTACTACGCTGGGAATGAGCAGCACAGAAATGGCTGCTTCTGACGCTGATGCTATGACACCGGAGATTGTTGCACAGTACCAGGGCGGCGATATAAACGCTGCGGCTAACAATGGCTTTCGTAGAGCATTCATGGGTGAGGTTGTATCTGAAGCTGACAGTGCGCAGTACATGGACGAAAAGGGCCGCATTAACATCGACGGCATCCGACGCATAGACGCCGCACTTTTTCGGTATGCCTACGAAGACGATAGACTTGTGGCAGACTTTTTCGAATCGCCAGACCCAACCAGAAAATCAGTGGGTAACGCTCTACGCGAAGGTGCATCGAAATGGGCGATGATGCGAAATGCCGCTGAACGAAACGAAATCGATCCATTCATGGATACGACAGATAATCTGCGGGAAGCGTTAAATGTTTATCGCAGAGCAAAAGATGAAGGTCGTAGTGTTGCAGAATTTGTAGATCAGACGGATGCCTTTACTGGCGAGATGAATCAAGTGCAAAGAGGATGGTTGCGTACCTTTTTTACTGATGACACTTTCACAAAGCCAGCGTCTTCAAAAGCAGTCGCAGATAGACTTGATTATTATATAACAGAAGCAAACAAAACGAGTGCCGGTGCAGATTTAATTGGTGACAAGCCAACACCGGAACAGCTTCTCATTGGATCGTTACGTCAGAAAGAGCCTCCCGCACCAGCGGCAGAGCAAGATTTGATTCCATTACCAGATGTGATGGAAGCGTCCATAGAAACACCAGCGCAGAAAGATCAAACGTCTGGCGGGAAGAAATCTTTCAATGTGATGGAACCATCGCTGGTAATAAACCGGTTTCCATCCCAGATTTCAACAACGCTTGATCCGTCGGATCGTTCACGCCAGCGAGAAAGAGTACCGTTTATATCCAGTGGCCCAGCTAATATTTCGCCATCAGTAGCCATGGGTTCTTTTGATGAATCTTCGGGCAAACCGCACCTCCAAGGTTTAAATAATATAACTGATTTACTCAACGAAGCCAACCGTGTGATGGATGATGTGAGTAGTTTTTTGACAGACGTTGCGGATGCAATCACTGGAGCGTCTTTCTCTAAAGCAAGAGTTAAAGACAGCCCTGGCATGCAAGCCAAGGTTGCGCAAAAACGAAGACCGGCCAGCACTATGCCTGATTACATTGGCGCAAGAATAGTTGTTGACGACGGCACTGCGCTTTCAAAAGTCATTGATCAAATGGATCGATTGATGAACCTTGAAGTTGACAACTTTATGCTTGATCCAAAGCCAGGTGGGTATCGGGCAGTACACACACAAATAGCAGTCAATGAGATTGTATCGATGGAGTTGCAGGTTGTCCCTGCACCCATAAACAAAGTTCATAAAGAAGCGCATGCGATGAGGCAACCCATCAAGCGGCTTCTTGATAAAGCTACAAGTGAACTAACAGCGGAAGAAACAGCGCGATCTAAAAAAGTAATGGCTGATATTGAAGATGTTTTCAATCGTGCCATGGAGACGTTTGATTACGGTACGTCTGTTGAAGTCGATCCCAACCTCACTGGGTTTCCAGACGTTGAGTTCTCGCTGGATACTAGAACAGTTGTTCCAAATCAAAGCGGCAAACCTTTCTTCGGTAAAGCCATAAATGCCAAAGATGTTCGCGCATTAAGAGCTGCGGCTCAAGGTCAGTTTGGGCCAGGTCGCGTGATCTACCCTACTGGCAAGACCGGCACAGGAGATGCCGACATCGGCGGCTTCGGGCAGCGCCATGTCAAGCAAAGAGGTCATGTTGAAGAATTGCAACAACTTGGATTTCGTGACGACGTTGACGCATTGCAGTATGTGACTGCCAACCATACCGGTGCTGTGTCCGTGCCGGATGCAAGAGGCAACAGAACAAAAGGACGATTAGAAGCAACAAAGAGAGTTGCCGGTAAAGAATACCGCATACACGCACTGGTCACACCAGTTGTTGATCCACAAACACGCAACACCTACTACGCAACCGTCACAATATACTCGCCTGATTTAGCGCAGCGAGAAAAGAAAACAGTCGATCCGGTTGTGCGTAATGTCGAGTTCTCCATGAATGTTGATAACGACATCATGGCCGCTGCTGACAAAGTGCATAACCGCGACAATGGCAGCAGCTTCCGGTTGCTTGGCTACATGAAAGATAAGTTTACCGGTTTCAAAAACGGCAACTGGATAACGCAGATATTCGATAGATACTATCCGGTTAATCAGCTAGAGCGAGAGCGCTTCGGTGGTGTGCTTCCAGACGCAGATAAATCTGCATACAAAATGATGCGACTAGCAAACGACGTATCAGGAACCGTTAGTTATTTTTTGAATAACGGTCAAGCCAGATATACTAATCAAGGCTTCGAAGTGCTACCGGAGAAAAAATCGCTGCTGAAAATTATCGAACCAATTGTGAAAGAATATGGTGACGACGGACTTCATCTATTTGGTGCGTATGCTTACGCTGTAAGAGCCAATAGACTGCTGGCTGACAAAAGAGAAAGCGTGTTATCGCAAGGTGAGATCACCACCCTCCTCGATCTTGGCAGACAGTACCCGCTGTTTGAGCAAGCAAGAAAAGAGTATGTAGAGTTCAACGATAACATCGTACAGGTTGCGGTAGACAGTCAGGTGTTGTCACAAGAACAGGCAGATACATGGCGCAGCTTCGGTGATTATGTGCCTTTCTATCGTATCTTAGATCCTGATAGTCGTGTTGTTACGCCGCCTTCAGTTGGGGGCATAGGTACAGTTGGTGCGCCTTCACGCAGACTTTTCGGTGGTGAAAGTAAAATAAATAACATCCTCGACAACATGGTGAAGAATACTGAATACCTTCTTGGTAAGTCGTTGAAGAACCGTGGCATGCAACTGATGATCGAAAACTTCGGGCCGGATACCGGCATGGACGTTTTCAAAAAAGTGCCTTCTTCTTTTGCGTCAGCAAGTAAAGTAACGCCGGATGGTATTCGACAAACGCTGATTAGAGCGTTGGGTGATGATCACCCGCTAGTGGACGAAACACGAAACATCGAAGGGCTGCAAACTATCTTCACCATGGAACCGATTATGCGTAACCCAGCACAGAATGTTGTGTATGTGCGTCGCGTAAGAGAAGTCGAAGACGCTGACGGTAATATGGTTGAGCAACATGGTACTGACTACTTCGAAGTAAACGATCAAAATCTTTTTGCAGCGCTATCAGAACTGCCACCAAAATCTATGGGTGCGTTCATGGATTTTATGAATACAAGCAGAACATTCTTCTCTCGCATGATTACGATGATGCCAGACTTCATGTTGGCAAACTTGATGCGTGATACGATGGCAACCAGAGCGCTGCGTGGTGGATACAACCCACTGACTGGTGTATTCAAAGGATTGTACAGAAGTTTGACTGATGACGCTGTGATGCAGGAGTTGCGTGTAAACGGCGGCATGGCAATCGGTGGTTTTTACGGCAATGATCTTCGACGCTTCAAAAAGATGACCGGCAGCAAAACTAATCCGATAATCGCAGCGCCAGCAAACGCATGGGCGTTGTGGGATAAGGTGGGCCAAGCAACAGAACAAGCAAATAGACTGTCTGTCTACAACAGTTCGAGAGAGCGCGGTGTTGGCGGCTTTGAATCAGCGTTTCAATCGCGTGATATTATTGACTACAGTTTATCGGGCAAACATCAGGCCGTGCAGTTACTGATCCGCACTGTGCCTTTCCTCAACGCTAGAGCGCAAGGTGGTTATTCGCTGGCAAGAGGACTCAACAGAAAGAACCGTAAAAACTTTTTACTGATGAGCACACTGTATGCCGGTGCTGCTACCGCGCTGTATGCGATGAACTACGATGATGAAAGATACAGAGAAGAAAGTCAGGTATCGAAAGATCTGTATCTACATTTGTATCTTGATAAGTTTATTCCGCGAGAAGCGCTTGAGTCTGTTGGTATTACAAATCCACACATAGCTATACCAAAACCATTCGAACTTGGTGCGGTCAGCATGACTGTACCAGAACGATTGATGGAACAGATTATCGACAAGGAAGCTGACGGCGAGGACTTTGTAAAAACAATGGGCTTCATCATCGGCGGTGTATTCAAGATAGATCCAGGTGAGGTAGCTGGGCCGTATATAAAAGGTGGCTATCAAGACATTATTCTCAAAGACCTTTTCCGTGGCCGTGATCTTGTACCAGCACATCAACGACAGTTTGTTGGTAAGGAAGGCGAAGCCGACGCAACCATAACAGATAGAACACCGCAGTCTATTGCTGCAATTGCAAGACAGCTTGATATGGCTCCACAGCGGGTACAGGCATATGCCGACGCATGGTTTCCCAAAGTTGGCTCCATGGTATTACAAGCAGCAGATATGGTTATGCGCAGCGCCAATGGTATGCCGCCGTTACCGCAAGAGTTCAACGATACAATCTTTGGCAGGTTTACGGTGGGTCGCTTTGTGCCGTCAGAGTTTCCTGGCTACAGCGCCAGTGAACAGGAGTTGCGTGAACTAAATGCACAACTGAAAGCATACCGACAAGGCATTCGCAATCAAGAGAAGTTTAGAAATCCAGAACGGTATCGTGAACTGGTGGACGCAGTAGGAGATCAGGCGATGTTATCCAAGCCGGTGAGCGATACAGTAAAAAGACTGAATGAAATATCCGCACTCGAGAGACAGATACGCGACTTCAGCAATCTGCCTCTTGAGGAAAAGCGCAAGCAGCTTGAGAAGCTGAAAAAACAACGTGCCGAATTGTCACGCAAAACACTCAAAGCAGTAGACAGTATTAAGGATTAGAAAATGATTCTCACTTTGTTGGGATCACTGGGCGGCTTTGCTGCATCAGCGGTTCCCCGCATCTTCGATATGGTCGATGAATGGCAAGATCGCAAACATGAACGCGAGATGGTCAAGCTAAATATGGAAGCTGCCAAAATACAACACGAATTAAGACTGGAAGAAATAAATGCACAAGCTGACATCGCTCAAACAAAAGCTATATATCAACATGATAGTTCCATTCAAACAAAGCCAGGTGGTTTCATCAATGGTCTCCGCGGCTCTGTTCGTCCAATCGTTACCTACACGTTTTTACTCTGGTTTATTGCGACTAAAGGATTCGCTTTATACGCGCTGGTTTGGCTCGAAGGAGTGATGATCGCGGAAGCAATGAAGGTAATCTACGACGAAGGATCGGCAGCAATCTTTGCAGCAATTATTAGTTTTTGGTTTGGCGGTAGAGCCATGCAACGTTTCAAAAAATAGGAAGAAAGAATGGAAGGAGTTGGGTTCCTTGAGATTGTATCAACGCTGTGGCCGGTGTTCCTTGGCTTTCTGGCGTTGGTGTTTGCGCTTGCGAAATCACACACCGACATCTCCGTTTTGCAGGACAAGGTGCGGGTTCTCTACGAGTTAGTAAATAAATTAATGCAGGATAAAAAGTAATGTCTCTTTACAGAAACATCCAAAAGAAACGAGCCAGAATCAAAGCAGGCAGCGGCGAGAAAATGCGGCGCAAAGGTGCAAAGGGTGCGCCTACTAAAAAGCAATTTGCTCGTGCTGCAAAAACAGCCAAGAAGAAAAGAGCGTAGAAGATGGAAATACCAGCGATGAACCTCAACGAGATGTCTTTCGGCTTTCTCGAAATGCTACAGCCGCTGATGGCGATCACGCTGGCTATGGTGATTGCACTAGCTGTTAAAGACTGGGCAACAAATTTGGTTGCGGGTCTGAAGTTCAAATGGGATGAGGCGTGGTACGAGGGGCAACCTTGCTATGTGGATGGTGAGCCAGCAATCATTATCAAGATTAGTATCAGTGAAACGATCTTTGCAATAAGCAACGGCAGAGGCACAGTCTGGCGACATGTGAGTAATGATCGTATTAAGTTTTTAAAAATAGAACGATGTATAGATAAAAAGCCGGTGAAAAATGCAAACAAGTAAAACCGGAATTGATCTCATCTGTCACTTTGAAGGATGGTCGAGCAAGATATATTTATGCAGCGGCAACCGGCTGACACGCGGTTATGGGTTCACGAGAGATATGAAAGGTAAACCACTTACTCTGGACAGCGGCGACATCACGCTGGAGGAAGGACAACAGCAGCTAAAACATGAGTTGCAAAAGTTTGAAAGAGCCGTTGAGCGGTTGATCAAAGTGCCACTTGTTGAATGTCAAAATGACGCCCTTGTGTCTTTCGCGTTTAACCTTGGCAGTGGAGCACTTCAGAGCAGTACGCTGCGTCGCAAGCTAAACCGAGGCGACTTTGAGGGCGCACAGCGGGAGTTTCATAAGTGGGTCTACGCCGGAGGTAAGAAGCTGCGCGGGTTAATATTACGCCGCGCAGCCGAGGCAAAACTATTTGGCAGAGCCACTTAGCTGCTTCAACGTGTTGAGGCGATTGCTGACCATACCCCTTTTCATATCATCATCAACGTGAGTGTAGTGCATCGTCATCTCAACAGAACTATGTTGCAGCCCCTTCCCTGTATTAGCGGCAATCTGGTTCATATCGTTCTCTGATATGACTGCTCCGTTTTCGATTGCGGATCGCATCTCTGACGTAGCAAAAGCATGTCGTGTATCATGGCCCCTTGGACGCGACTCTTTTATTTCTGCAATTTGTTTGGCTAGGTCTTTATATTGATTGAGTTCATGTCCAAATAATTCAGATACTTTACGCCTCTTATTTTTATGCCCCAGTATTTTTTTCTGTTGGTAAATGAGCGGTTTAACTTTTCCCCATAAACCAACATTGTCTAATAAAGTATGCCACTCTAAGTCACATCGAGTATTTGCATAATTATTGATACCAAAGACTAGCTGGTTGTGGTGTTCATCCCAAGCAGGGCTTTGTTTAAAAATTTGACTCACCTCTTCTGGGAAAGCAAAACGATAAGGCTTGCCTGTTTTAGTATCCATTTCGTTTAGAGTTATTGTGTTGGTTACAAAGTTTATTTGATCTTTTTTTAACGTGTTGAGTTCGTTTAATCTGCAACCAAGCAATGCTTTAATTTCAAACAGCAACCCAAGCCGTGACCATTTAGTTTGACTGTATGGCCCCTCGCTACTTGCATATCGACGGCACTCCCGAAGGATAAGTAATAATTCTGCTGGGGGAATATCCTTGGCCCTGTGCGATTTAACGCTGATTGATTCAATATCCTCCAACGGATCGCTATCGATAATCTTGTTGCGTCTTGCATTTTTAAAAACACGTTTGAGATGGGCTAAACTTCTCTGATATTGAATTTTACCTTTTCCAGTCCTCGCCACTTCGTTAAGAATACGATCAAGCATAGATGGTATTTGTGGATCGTCCATCTTCACATCAGAGAAATACATCGGAGCGCCGTTTGGGTGAGACCCCACAACACGCGACATAATCCATCGTTCTGTGGTTAAATCTCTTTTAACTGAATTTAGCTTTTTTGTAGATGTACGATCTTTCACACGTTGCTCTATTGGCCTGTCTTGCCGATACAGCAAATTGTACTCACCAATTGAATAGCCTTCGTTGAGGTTTACTCTCTTGTTATTTTCAAATACCGGTTCACCATTTGCAACTTTAAGCATATAACCCATAGCTTGTTTTCGAACTGACTTGTAAGTTTTAGACTCAAGCGGCATATTTGCGAAGAACACTTTGTTTACTTCTTTTCTTCCGTGTTGCGGTGCAATTCTGTACGCAGCAGATACTTGTCCTGTTGCGCTAATTCTCCATACTAAACCCGTTATTGTTCCATCATACTTTTTCTGCTTCTTTTTTTGTTTGCTTAGTTGCTGTAGATGATTAAGAGGTATCATCCTTTTCTCCTTCCGGTTCCCATAATGTTCCCATCAAATTCATTTCTGAAAGAAACAAACTGATACAAACTGATACAATAAAGGTAACAGTGATACAAGCGAAAATCGCAGAAATCTGCCATTTTTTCAAAAACGCTGAGTTTTAGGTAGAGATCTTGGCGACTCCGGCAGGAGGCGAATAAACTACACTACTTCCCCTAACCCATTGTTTTTAAACATCAATGTCAATATGAATCCCAGCCATTCTCTTCTTGTTCCCATCAGGTTCCCATTGAATTAAATCGCTTGCGGGATTCAAAC
>CETK01158847.1_pt1 | contig 44374 bp, 35 predicted proteins | sample 361431 | NCBI WGS metagenome assembly CETK01 (sample SAMEA2622452, study PRJEB7988) | marine metagenome | biome: marine biome (ENVO:00000447); feature: surface water layer (ENVO:00002042); material: "saline water (ENVO:00002010), including plankton (ENVO:xxxxxxxx)" | depth 5 m | reverse complement strand
AGTGTACTCTAGTATATTCTTAGGTAAGGTTGATATAGCGTAATCAGATTTCGACCAGGAAAATAATAGATTTTTATCGGAATCATACTTCATCAAGAAATGAAGTAACGCGTTGCAAAGATTACAAAACCCATCAAAATATACAACATTATTTTCCATATATATACCCGTAATTATTGTACTTATCTCCTAAAACAAAAAGGGATATTTTTTTTGTCATTTATTTAGAATTAGTCTTAATAAGTTTTATATTATGCACGTTATTAAGAATAAATCTAAATAACATACTTTAATCTAATAATAATATTTAAAAAAAATGAATTCACCACTACGACTGTTCACACTATTCATTGCTTTAATTACGCTGAGCTACTGCGGCACTACTAATACAGAAGAAGAAGTAGATACAGCTGGATTCTTAAAAAGTAATCTAGGTGATATAAATAGTATCGCCTTAACTAATTTTACTATTCCTTCATCATACGATATAGAGGGTACTTTAGCACCTGGAGCTTATAATGGCCAAAAGCGCCGGTTAGCCCAACTAAAAGAAATTGCTGATTCCTCAAGGAATGAACCAATTAAATGGGATTTAAAAGCAGCTATTGCAAATGAAAACTACGATATGTTTAATAGCGCTGATGCACAAGGCGGTTCTAATATTCGTACTAAAATAGATGAATTAAATTTCGATGCTGGTAATACCAGTGTTGCTGATGACTTTGCCAGCTTAGCTGATTTACTTGTACAATCAAGTCAAGCAAATTATACGATAGACGCATCAAATGGAACAGCAGGAATGATTACTACTGGTAGTAAAAAGAGACATGTAAGTGCTAATGGGTTAGAATATGCTCAAATTCTGGAGAAAGGTCTTTATGGTGCTATGATGTATGATCAAATGGTTGACGACTACCTCAGAGATTCTCAGGCTGGTAAAGACAACGAACTAGGTAACAATGAATCATCTGTGGATAACTATGCATCATATGGTACAAGTCGCCAGCATAAGTTTGATGAGGCTTTTGGTTATTTCGGAGCAACTGCTGCAACCTATCCCAATGCTGGTAATACCTCAAGTGGCGATGGCTTGTTCCTAGCTAACTATACTTTTGATTTTAGCGATGAAACAGAAGCAGCATACGGAGTTAATTTAGCTCAAGCAGCAATGAATGCTTTTATCGTTGGTAGATCAGTGTTAAAAGCAGGTCAAGGCTTTGGACCTTCGCAAGAAAGTGTTAACGAAGATTTGTTTGTTGCTGCAAGAGCAGACATAAAATTATATGTAGAAGCAGGATTAGCAGCAGCAGCTATGCACTATCTCAATGATGCGATTGCTGATGTATCTGATGCTGATAAAATACATCACTTATCTGAAGCACTGGCATTTATATATGCAATGTCATTCAACTCAGAAGGTCGATTAACAGCTGAAGAAGCTCACAATGCATTAATTGCAATGGGCTGGTCTAGCTCAGATAGTTCATTAAACGGAATCTATGGAATAAATTTGTGGACAGTCACTGACGATCAGATGACTTCTGCGATTAATATATTAGACCAATCTTTCCCAGGTTTTAAAGATGCAAATTTCTAAAATGATCTTTGTCATTTTTAAACGGTTTCAAGCTCTTCTTCTCTCGTTGTTGTTAGCATGTTTTATTATTAGCTGCGATGGTGGAGAAGGAGCTTTGGATCCAAATGGGCAAGATGATCATACTGAATTATTAACTAATCAGGTTAATAATGTCATAATTCCGTCTATAAGTAATTATAAGGACGCTACTGAAACCTTATACTTATCAGCAAATAATTTCTGCAGTTCAATAAATGATAGTAACCTAAATAGTTTTAGAGATGCTTATCATAATACTTACAAATCATATCAGTCTGCAGCTTTGCACAATTATTATGCTAATATCAATTATGACTTGGTCAATACGACTAATTTGTTTCCAATAGATACACTACTACTTAAAAATATAATAATATCCACTACATATAATTTTTCTTCTGAATCCCAAAAAAGAGCAAATGGATTCCCCGCTATAGATTATCTCATTTACTCATCACAGAATACCGTTGGTTTATTTACATCAGATGAAAAAAAATGCTCCTATCTACTAAAATTGACAGAGTCAATAAAAAATAAAGCAGTACAACTAGATAACATGTGGGGTGGTAGTTTAAAAGAAAATTTCATTAGTAATGACGGAGTAGAAATTGGTAGTTCTATTCATGTCCAACTAAATAGTGCATTATCTTATTATGAAGATCATATAAGAGAAAATAAAGTTGGTTTACCAATTGGAAGAATAGGTCCACTGGACTCACCTATAGAGGCTGACCCAACTAAAATTGAAGCCTATTACCAGTCTCTTTATGACGGTAATGATCTATTTGCACTATCGTTAGTAAAAGAATCTATCCAAGAAATGGAAGGTTTATATCTTGGTGGAAATACCTTAAGAAATAGTTCAATAAATTCAGGTTATGATAGGCTATTAATAAGCAGGGGTCACACAGAAGTGGATTCTGACATTAAATCACAATTTGATTTAATTTACGCGAAAATTGATGAAAGGACTTCAATATCAGGAAATACAGATTTATATGATTCTATTCAAGGGCTAATTACAATAATGAAATCAGATCTGTTCCCTTTATTAAATATTCAAGATGCTGATGGTAAAAACGATGGTGATTAATTAAGTAGTCAGAGGAATAAACTATATTATTTGATTAACCACGTCACTAATCAATTACTCTTTATTAGTCAGAACAACAAACGATGACCAAATCGTTAAAACGTCTATCATGAATGATAGGCGTTTTCTTTAAATAAAACAAAATGCTAGTAAAGACAGCAGATAAAATAATAAAAAAATCTTTTGAAACAACAGATATCTCTCCCCTGATAACATTCCGAATATTTTTTGGGGTAACTCTATTTATAACAATTCTGCGATTTTGGGTAAATGGATGGATTGAAGAACTTTACATTAACCCAGAGTATCATTTTAATTTCATTCACAATATCGATGTTTTACCTGATATTGGTATATATATAATATTTACAGTCCTTTTAGTTTTATCTATATTTATAACATTTGGTCTATTTTATCGAACTAGTACCTCCACTTTCTTTTTACTTTTCACATATATAGAACTGATTGATAAAACATATTATCTCAATCACTATTATCTAGTTTCAGTACTTACCTTTTATCTAATATTTTTACCTGCGAATCGAGCGTTTTCTTTAGATTGTTATTTTAACCCTTTATTAAAATCGAATCTATGCTCAAAATGGCATATATCTTTAATCAAATGCCAACTATCAATAGTTTATTTTTATGCAGGTCTAGCAAAAATTAACAAGGATTGGCTTATAAGAGCTCAGCCACTTTATACATGGCTACCTGGTAAATTTGGTATACCAGTCATAGGTAAATTCGCTCATTTAAAAATCACAGCATTAACATTCAGTTGGATTGGTTGCATTTATGATTTGACCATTTGGCTCTTTTTGTGGATCAAAAAAACACGAAAATTTGCATTTTTTGCTGTCATTGTGTTTCACATAATGACTGGTATACTTTTCCCAAGAATAGGAATGTTTCCGATGATAATGATTGCAGCCACAACAATCTTTTTACCATTAAATTTCCATATTAAATGCTTAGAGTTATTATCAATAAAAAAGTATGAAACTAAATCAGAGCGTATATCAAGGAAAAAGAAAAAAAGCGTTCTTTTTATATACTATTTGATGGTTTTATTTCTGGGTATTCAAGCTCTAATGCCACTCAGGTATCATGTTTTTTCTAATAACATTTATTGGGATGAAATTGGCTATCGATTCAGCTGGAGGGTGATGCTTATGGAAAAAAATGGCTTTACAAATATCGTAATTATCGATCCACGTAAGAAAATTCAATATCAGTTAGATCAAGACTTATACTTAAGCAAATTCCAACAACAACAAATGAAATCTCAACCTGATATGATTTTACAATTTGTCAATTATATAGGAGACGAATTCAAAGAAATTAACGGGTACCCACCTGTAATTAATATTCATAGTAGAATGTCTCTAAATGGGAGGAAAAGTCAACCATTTTTCATTGATACCGTAAATGTGTACAAAAATAATGCTGATAAATTTCTACATGATTTTAAATCATAAAATTTTATTTTTTTTTGCTACTCTATTTATTTGGCAAAATAATTATGTCTACTCTCAAGAGTTCATTTTGTCAGGTAAAGTACAAGATACATCAGGTAATAATCTACCAGATATTGTAATATATTCTAATCAAATTAATCGATATTCAATTAGTGATAGTTTAGGAAATTTTGAATTTATTTATAAGAAACCTGGCCTTGTTAAATTATATGCAAGCGGGCTAAATATAATTCCAGACAGCATAGCTGTTGATTTAACTTCAACAACAAAGATTGTATTTATAGTAAACTTTCAATCTGTTGAATTATCCGAAATTACTATTCGTAATCAAAATAGTACATATGATACTAGGTTTCTCAGATCAGTGGAGGATTTTGGTATCTATGAGGCAAAAAAGTCTGATGTTATAAATCTTAAGGATTTAATTGCAAATAAATCAAACAACAATGCCCGACAAATTTACAGTAAAGTATCAAGTATAAATATATGGGAAAGTGACTATTTTGGATTGCAGCTAGATATTGGAGGGAGAGGTCTAAGCCCAAATAGATCTTCAAATTTTAATACACGACAAAATAACTATGAAATTAGTGCTGATCCTCTAGGCTATCCCGAAAGTTATTATACACCCCCCTCACAAGCAGTAGATCAAATTCAACTAGTAAGAGGTGCGGGTGCGCTGCAATATGGTACACAGTTTGGTGGATTACTAAATTTTATAATGAAAGACGGAGAAAATAGTGATCCTATTAATGTAGAATTATCACAAAGCTATGATAATCATGGAACCTTTAGTTCATACAACAGCCTATACGGCGAGGCGAAGAAATTAAATTATTTTCTTTACCTGCAACATAAAAATGGTGACGGTTGGAGAGAAAATTCAAGTATCAAACAATATGGCTTTTATGCTTCCATGAATTACAGATTTAGCAAAGGTTTTCGGGTATATCTCGAGTATACACATATGAATTATGTTAGTCAGCAGCCTGGCGGACTCACTGATGAAAAGTTCTATATCAATCCAAAATTATCAAATAGAAACCGAAATTGGTTCAATGTAGATTGGAATCTTTATTCAAATAAAATTGAATATTCTCCATTAAATGGACTAAAGATAAATAATACCACATATGGACTTATTGCTAGTAGAAAATCAATAGGATTATTAGATGATCCTACAGTCATAGATAATATTGGGAATCGCGATTTATTAGATGGTAGATTTGATAATCTTGGAATCGAAACGCGTATTCAGTATGATATACCACTAGAAAATAATTTAAATAATACAATTCTACTGGGTTCTAAACTGTATAGAGGTGAAACCAACTTCAAACAAGCAATAGGTAGTGATGGATATGACGCGAATTTTAGTGAGTTAGATACAACAATTTTTTCAAAACCAAAATCTGATTTTAAATTTCCGAACTATAACAATGCAATATTTCTAGAGTCTATCATTAGATTAAATAAAAATATAAGTCTCGTTCCAGGATTCAGGTATGAACATATTAAAACCGAATCAAATGGCTATTACACATATAATAAAAAAATAAACAGTTTTGAAGATTTTGTAGAGGAGATAATAAGAGACACTCTATCTGAAAGTAGAAGAATATTTATTTATGGGGTTGGTTTATCAATTAGAAATAATTTGTTTACTGAATTTTATGCTAATGCAACATCAAACTATCGCGCCATAAACTTCTCAGATATTCAAATTCAAACCAAAACACAAATTGTAGATAAAGAGATAAAAGATGAATCTGGATTTACAATTGATATAGGAATGAGAAAAGATAACCAATCTATATCAAAGTATGACTTTTCTCTTTTTTATACACGCTATTCTAATAAAATTGGAGACATCATTGATGATGGACTTCGAGTGAGAACAAACATTGGCTCAGCACAAATTTTTGGTGCAGAATTTCATTTTGAAAAAAACCTAAGCACATTTATTAACCTTAATAAATTTGATGCACTTAATTTTTATTTCAACGGGTCAATTAATCAAGGTAAGTATGTAGAAATAAATGATCGACAGCAATCATTCGTTAGTACTGGTAATTATATTGAAGAGAATCCTAAATATAATTTCAAGACAGGTATTTACGTACTGAGAAATAAAACGGCATTTAGTTTACAGTCACAGTTTATAGGACTTCAATTTTCTGACGCAGCAAATACTACCGAATCAACACAGGGTGTATATGGAACAATCCCAGATTATTATGTTATTGATTTTTCATATGAATACATGATTAATGATTACTTAACTATGCATTTAGATATTAATAATCTGACAAATAATTATTTCTTTACTAGGAGAGCGTCCGCATATCCTGGGCCAGGCATAATACCTGCGGCTAGTCGTACATTGAATTTCACACTAATAATGACGTTATAAGCTAATTAATATACCAGAGCTGCTTATTTCTTTTATTGAAATTATTTTAAAATTCTAGATAAAAATTCCCTCAGGATATTGCACCTTAGTAAGGCATAAACCATAGGCTGGTGCAGTGTATATTTGATGATCTTTAAGATCATGTATCCAAGACAGGATGCTCGATGAATTCATATCCAAATTTTGTAAATGCCACATAGTACCAACCAACCTACGAACCATATTACGCAAAAAACGATTTGCAGTAATCCTAAAAAAAAGCTCATCTCCCTCAACAGTCCAGTTTGATTCAACTATCGTACACAAAGTGGTATAATTATCAGGATTAGTTTTTGAAAGTGAATCAAAGTCATGTACCCCTACTAACTGAACTGCCAATTCATTGAGTACGTTTAAATTCCAATCCTCCCCTGCATACCAAGATTGATTAGCTCGCAACGGACTTGGTCTAGTTACAATACGATACATATAGCTCCGATATAAAGCATCGAAACGAGCATGGGCATCTTCTTTCACCTTCCATATATTGGAAATGTAAATAGATGGTCCAAGTATTCGATTCAACCGATGACATAGCAACGAGTGATCTTCCTCAGGATTACTTGACGTGGCTTTTAGAAATCTATTCCAATCTTCAGGATTAATATCAATATGCGCGATTTGTTCCTTTGCATTAACGCTCGCATCTGTTCTACCCTGACCTACAAGATCCATAGGCTGCTGAAAAAGTAGATGAAGCGCTTGTTCTATTGTCCCCTCCACAGTCGGGACATCTGGCTGAATCTGCCAACCTGAAAAAGAGGCTCCATCAAATTCAATAGACAAAAAAAACCTGGACATTTTATAAGTTAATCCTAAGATTTAATGTATAAAAGGATACTTGTAACTGTTGAATATGATTAATATGCCGTCTATCTAAGTAGAATGATTGGCTACCAAATAACGCCTTAGAATAGCCCCATAACTTCATATCACCCACATGACCTATGTTTGTCTCCAAAATATGTGGAACAATAACATATGAGCCAACCGAGCCTAATCCTAAATGTGCTTGCAATCTATTATTGTTTGAATCTCTAATCAATCCAAACGCATGAATACCACTAATAACACGATTAATTACCATTAAGGTTATTAAAGCTGGAAGTTGATTTTTATTCTTATCAACCCGCTCGCGCATATTATTAAACTGACTTCTACTAGAATTAGATGTCCAATTCCATTCATTTTCTGGAATTAACTTCAAGCGTTTATTCCAATTACGTGTTCTTAATTGATAATCATTATATAAAGCCAGGTTGTCATGGTTGGACACAGCCAAGAACATTTCTCGGTCTCGACTTGTTAAATCAATTCCTGCGTTACTCTGCGCAAAGGTTACAAGTTCATCTTCTAGGAAGGATACCCGATATCGAATACCTACATACGAAAGGATTAATGAAACGTCTAACGCCATATGCCATTGCCCCCGGGTCCAGTCTAAAGTATTGGAATAGTATTCACCCCAACCTGGAAAAAGGAAAGAACGTCTCAGTGCTGCTGCTGGTTTTTTTTGTTCATAAATATTATTGTCATCTTGTAAAAAAAGTTCTGTATCACTCCAAAAATTTTTTGATGTATCGTTTGAACTAAATGGTAGCTGTTCCAATAAATCTTTTTTCACCATATGGATTTGAGCTAAAGTTGGAATAGAATAACTATACAAGAATATTAGTGTTAGCACTGCAGCAATATTTTTAAATTCTTGTTTGATAGAAGTATACATTTAAACTGCCATTTTTCGTTCATACCCCCAATGTCGCAATATAGAGATACTAAAACCAATCATAAGTAAGAAGGTTCCTGCCCATACAACAGAAATCAAGGGTTTTTTCTCTGCAACAATGAGGATCCATTCATCACCAGATCCTTCTGGTAGTCCTATAATACTCAATTCAATACTATCACTCTTGGGATCAAGCCTGGTAAAACGTACCAATAAGTCATAGGCTTCAATCTCTACTGGATACGAAGCTGTAAAGCTTTCGCCTGCTTCGTTATAAACAGCAAATAGAGGCTCTAAACTATATTTTGTCTTACTGGGTAGGTGAATAAAGTCGATTTGTGCTCGAACACCCACTCCTTTACCATTTGGAACATTAGTCGAATCCACCATGATAAAATCATTAAATTGAAATGAGAATGGGCCTAGTTCTTTACTCTGTCCCTTTGTAAAACTAATTACTTGAGCTTCTTTATCTTTGGGACTTAAGTCACTTTGACCTACCTGACTTCCGCCTAACGATGCCGTTGTGGAATCTTGATTAAATGGCAATGGCTGTATGTTCGCTGCCAAAGTATTACGATTATTAACATTTTCAATATATGAGCTACCAGCAACATACAGATAGACATCACTTAACCACCCAGTTCGTACATCAGGGTCTACTGACCATTGAATATTTTCCGCTGTAGACGTAGTCAACATAGGATAGACTTCAGGATTCATTCTGAAGGTTCGCCCATTCTTTAAATCTGTAAAGCTAAGAGCATAGGTTTGTTGACCTAGCCTATTTTGATTATCAATGGCATAACCGCTATATAACACCTCATAACGATTATTGAGTACCTTAGGCTCATTTAGTTTTAGTTCTAACATTTCAACCGTCTGCGAGATGGTGAATCCTTTTTCATCCATTACTTCACCATTAAGAACACGCTCATTGTAATTACTAGTCCGCTCATCAAGTAGAGGTTTATTGTAGGCTGACGAAAATAAAATACCGACTAACAACAGGCCGAAGCCCATATGAGTCGTAACTCCACCAATAAGTTTGGGTTGTTTTTTAGCTAATCGAAATAACACCCAAAAATTTCCAATAATTGCAAAAAAGCCTGCAAACAAGTAAATCATGTAATAGAAATTCCGCACCTCATATACCATTATTGAAATTATTGTAGCGACTGAAGTTGCCAATAAAGGCTGAATTAAAGCAGTTGAAAGAGATTCAGCATCGTGTTTTTGCCAAAATAACATTTGTCCAATAACCGTCATCAATGCCATAATAATCGCAATTGGCATGCTCCAATCATTATAAAAACTTATTTCTGGTGGAGTAGGATTTTCATTAAATAGTAGCCCTATGATCGGAGAACTTGTACCAAGTATAATAACTGCTCCAAGAATAAATAGCGCCATCGCTCCAGATACCGTCATAAATTCCCTAGTCAAAATACCATGCTCTTTATTGGGACTTGGTAACTCTTTATACCGATAGAAAAACATGCCTAAACCTACTATTGTTACCATCAACATGAAAACTAATAGCTGATTATACAAGCCTAAATCCACAAAGCTGTGAACTGATGAATCTGCTAAAATCCCCGATCTCGTTAAAAAAGTCTCATAAACAATTGCAATGTATGCTAGTATAGCAAATAGCAAGGAAGACTTTTGTGCAACTGAGCTTTTCCGCTGTATAATCATCGTATGAATACCTGCTGTACCAAATAACCATGGTACTAATGAGGCATTTTCTACGGGATCCCAAGCCCAATATCCACCAAAGCTAAGTGTAATATAGGCCCAATAGCCTCCTAGAAAAATTGCAGTTAACAAGGATAAATTGGCTCCTAGAGTCCATGGTAGAGCTGGGCCTACCCATTCATTATATTTTCTTTTCCATAAAGCAGCCATTGCAAAACAGTATGGTATTGTCATCATTGCAAAACCGATGAATAATACTGGCGGATGGATCATCATCCACGGACTTTTTAACAAGTCATTTAAACCTGATCCATCTGCTGGCACATAGTTTGGATTCGCTTGAATAAATGGCGCATTAGGCATTTCTTCCGCGATGCTTCGAAATGGCGAGGCTCCCAAACTTAGAATATCTGAATGCCAACCGACAATCATTGAAAGTAAAAAGACTTGAGTTAACGAAAGGAAAAACATTACTGGTGCCCGATATGGCTTCCTAGTCCATTTTATCAACATAAATCCAGTTAAACAGGAGAAAAGTATCCATAACATGAAACTTCCCTCTTGTCCTCCATAGAACGCAGACCATAAATATTTTGGATCAAGATCTAAGCTAGTATAATTGAATACATAATAGTACTGAAATTGATGTTCAAAAATCAATTTCACCAATACAGCAGAAGCCAATAACAAGAAAAAACTTTTCATGATGAAAAATAAATGACCTAATTGAATCATTTTTTCCTTGTCATCACGGGAGGCAATACCGTAAAAGACCAAACTAATGATCGAGCTAATAAACGAAGCGCTTATTAACCACTTTCCAATAATTCCTTCCATGATTAGCGTCCTTGAACCCCCACGGCTATGGGTTGGGTTCCATAACTGTCTACATCAATAGCATTATATTTAGAGGGGCATTTCATCAGCATTTCATCCGCGTAGAAAACGTCATTTCTGAGTTCACCGATGACTACTAGCCGATCTGCTTGCTCAAAGTTATTTGGTTTTGGCCGGCTGTAAATAACTTTTTTGACTTTCCCAGACTCATCCTTCATATAAAAACTGAATTGCATCGTCTCTCGTGAAAAACCATACTCCATTCCTGGCTCCCATGTGCCTGGTACATGAGCGTTTTTCAAATTAGCCGCTTTATCAAAGTCGGTATAAGTGCTGATGCTCTCTCCAAAATTATATAGCAGCAAAGAGGTAAAGGCAATAATCGCAATGCTACTAAAAATTAATTTAGGTTTCATTTGATGAATGATTTAGTTGATTTTCGAGCACGGATATTCTTTTATCTACACGAGTAAGATATACAATAAGAACTGTCCAAATAATTAAGGTAACGCCTAAAACAACAAAAATGAGGTTATTTGAGCTCATGAAGTTTGCAAAGAATCCCTCTCCTTGGTTGACTGTCGTTATCCATTTATCGGAATATGCCTTACTCAATGTATCGATTGGAGTTACGTCTGTAGAGTCTTGGAACATATTCGATACTATAAATAATAGCTGAGTTATGTACATAGATTATAATGGATTTCTAAATATTTGTTCAGAAATGTATCTGACCCGATATGCTCGATAGGTTATGTTGTATACCCAGCAAGACAAGGCAATAAAGCCTACCATTGCTGGGTATAGGATATACCTAAGTTCGATGGCAGTAATTTCGGAAAATGCTGGATTACCATCCGCTCCTGGATGAAGGCTAGTTAACTGACGTGGAACAACATACAATAAAAACGGAATAGTACTTACGGCAAATATATTGTATACTGCAGCAATTCGCGCTCTTTTTTTGGATTCATCAAATGCTAATCTTAGTATAAAATAAGCAACATAAATCATAAGAGCCAGTGCAGCCAAATTCATTTTAGGCTCAGCAAAAGTCCACCAGGTTCCCCAAGTGAATCGAGCCCACAAAGAACCAGTCATAAGTCCACATATTCCAAAAACGAACCCTGTTTGAGCTGCCGCCTGAGCTTTAATATCATCTGACCAACTTGCTTTTCTTAAGTAATTAATACTGTAATAAAAACTCATGAGAAACATAGTATACATTGCCATCCACATAGGAACATGAAAAAACAAATTACGAGCGGTCTGCTCCAAAACGGGTATAAATGGGATTTGTATTAGGAACCCACCGACAATAACCAGACTCATCCAAACAATAATTAGATATTTCCAAAATTTCATAGAAGCAATAAGGGTTTATTATAAGCTTTAAATATACTAAATCAGACCTTATTCTGCTCTAAATTTGGTTATATTTTATAGCTCTTGTCAAATGCTGAACTAACCCTTGGGGCTCAATCTCTTTTGCAGCCAATTGCGCTCCCAATTGGCTACTGTTGCCAACCATAACAGCCCTGCCACAATAAGACCCACAGCGTATAAGGTAATTAACTGCTGCAACTCAAATAACTGCCATTCTAATAGTATAGATGCAACGATTACTGATAAAGAATTACCCAAGGTAAAAAGCAACCACTCGGTACTGAACACTCGGCCTCGAAAATTGTCTTCGGATCTTACTTGTAACAGTACCGTAGAGGTGACCCAATTAGCTCCAGATGCGGCATGAGCCAACAATACAAAGACGAACATCATCCACAAGATATCTGTTAATCCAACTACTAAATACATGGTACCAGATAAGGTTATACTTGCTCCCATAACCATAATCCATTGACCTTCATCAGTGAAATATTGCCTAGCAATAATGGGGCCAATACCGGTCCCTATTCCCCGAGCTGCGTACAATAATCCCAAACCAATACTACCCATTTGCAATATGCTATCACTAACCAAAACCAACATGTAAACTAACCCTCCTAAAAATATGGTAGAGGTTCCTTTTGCTACAGCTGGACGTAGAATTTGCTGATTATCGCGTAGATAACAAATACCGAGTACGATATCATTGCCAATATTTTGGCAAATATCTTCCCAGAATGATGATTTATTTTGTCCCTTGGTATTACTTGGGCACCGCTCCTCCTGTGGAATAACTGCTCGATATATAAACCATGCTGAAACTAAATACGATAATGCGTCCAAGACAAAAACACCTTCCACTCCTATCCATTTAGTAGCAAAACCACCTATTGCCATTCCACTAGTAAAAATTATACTCCAAGTAGCCGTAGATATGATATTAGCATCTACTAGGTACTCTGGAGGAGTCACATTTGGTATAGAAGCAGTTTTTGCGGGTTCAAAAATAGCTGAAAGCATCATCTGGAAACTAGTTAAGGCATAGGCTATCCAAAGAAGGCTTTCCTGTTGAACAAGCAACATAAGCAGCAAACTTAAGGCTCTTCCTCCATCACATATAATCATAAGTAACCTGCGATTAAATCGGTCTATCAAATAACCAGCAATAGGTGAGAAAAAGGCTAAACTTAGCATTTTAACAATGATCACTAAGCCAAGTAAAAACTCAGAATCAGAATATCGTTGCACCAATGCATACAGGGCTAAAAGACCAAACCAATCCCCAAAATTAGATATTGCTTGAGCAATCCATAATCTGCGAAAGGAAGGATACTTTTTTATAAGTTCAAAAAAGGGAGTAAACGCCTGGTAATATGCCTTTTTAGGCGTTTTATTATCTATCATAATGTTAATTCACTCCGGTTGAACCAAAGCCGTCCTGTCCTCGCAAGGTTTGATCTAAATCTTGTTCTTGTACCTGCACAAGCTCTGCTTGCTGTACTTCTTGCACAATCATCTGAGCTATTCGGTCTCCGTGTTTCACTGTGAATGCCTGCTGACCGTGATTTATAATGATAAGATGGATCTCTCCTCGGAAATCAGAATCAATGGTTCCGGGACTATTTACTATTGTTATTCCATGCTTTATTGCAAGACCGCTTCGAGGGCGAATTTGTATCTCATAACCCACTGGAATAGCTATCTTTAATCCAGTGGGTAGTAACTCACGTTCTCCTGGCTCCAAGTTAAGCTCTTTTGTTAAGGCCACCCGAATATCCATACCAGCAGCCCCTTTTGTCTCATAAGAGGGTAGCGGGAGATCACTAGCATGGGGTAACTGAATACACTTGATTATTGGTTTGTCCATAGTATTCGTTCTATCTCTTATTGTCCATCATTCATTATTTACTTCATTCCTTTCCAGTTAGTTTGTACAGTGTTCCCGCGTCTATACTCTATCAATTTTACCACCGCGCTTCCTAAAAACATTTTAACCCTCGCTTCCAAAGGGATTCTAAAATTATCCTGTGCAAAAAAAGCTTCAAAGCGACCACTAAATCCAAAAGGTCCAACAATATCTATGGTACGCCCAGTTGTCTTGTAAGTAGCTATAGAATCCTCAAATGCCTTATATGTCCGCAATTCAGTTATTGAGCTATGATCAAAATCAATATATCCAAGCTTTTTACTGACATATACTGGCAGTTGTGTATTCATCTCAACTCCAGCAAATAATCGCGAATAAATAAATACAATATGACCTGCCGTAGCAGGCTTGACCAAGGATAATATCCCTGTAGACTCATCCTCTTCTTTGTAATACACCTGCCCACTTGACCTATCAAATCGATAAACAATTTCATGCAGTTTTTCCTCATCTATATTATCCTTCCAAAAAAGACTACTCACTGGTAACCCTTCTTCATTGACGTAAAATAGGGTGTGAAACTCATCGCGCTCATACCCGATCAATGGAAGCCGATCATTCGATATCATTCGTGTAAATAAGTGATGGTGCACATACCCATTATACAGCGAATCTGGTAAAATACTAACCTCCACCCATCCTAAGGTGAAAAAACCATAACTTACCTCATACCTAAACCACTCTCCTGCATTCAATATTTCTGATACAGTAGGTTGTCTCTTGACTGCTGTTACTTCCAACTCTTGTTCATCCATGGGATGATCAAGTTGATGCGATTGCAAATCAAAAAGAATCTTCCCGGTAGCTTCCCCTTTCATACACACCAAGCAAAAAACTACCAATAAGAACGAGCAAATAATAGTCTGCCTGCTATGCATTAACCCATAGTAAGCAATTTTTTTAGTCCAATAATCCATGTTCCTTTGCAAATAGTTCAAATGCTTCCTCATCAAAACCAACCAACACTGAATTTTTTAACACTAATATTGGGCGTTTTAGCATACTTTGGTGCTCATGAACAAGCTCTAACAAGTCCTCATCGCTTATATTTTTATCCTTAATTCCCAATTTTCTAAAGGTGGTTCCGCGTTTATTAACAAGTACATCGATTCCTAATTTATGTGCAAGTTCAGAAATTTCTTCTTTAGAAAGAGGTTCTTTTTTAACATGGATAAATTCATAGGTGATACCTTTTTCCTCTAACCAAGAACGTGTATCTTTAATTTTATTGCAGTTGGGAATGCCGATAAGATTAAGCATGATGGATGTAATTGAATTAGTCGCTTTTACAAAAATGCGGATTGGTACAGCTAAAACCCATACCACATATTATAAACCAATGAATAGCATTAACCGTTTATTAATTCCCTATTTTTTTCTACCTCTTGGGTTATTACTTGGTAGTTGCCAACAAGACAGCGCCCAGCAACAGTATGAGGCAGAAGCCTACGGTCCAATCGAAGGCTATACAGAAACCGATTTACAACAGAATATACTTTCAGAAGACAAAAAAGATTGGCAAGTCTCACCTTACTACGAAGGTTTAATCCAAATACTCCCTCTTTTTCCAAATCCCATAAGCTACGGCGGGACTGCATATTTAGAAATGACACTCAATGGTGCTCCAGTTCAGTCGTATGTGGAGCTGGGATATTTAAATTTTAATAACCAATGGATTCCTCTTCAACAAGAAATCGTAAGCTCGGAGTTTGAGTTGATCACCTTTGTAATTGATTCACGAAATTTTGGGTCTAGTGCAGAACTAGCCCGTGGTCTTCATCGACTACTTCTATACGACGGAAATCAACGGCTCATCACTTATGGTGACATTTTTATTAAATAAACCTCTTGCAAATCAAAATGAGAAAATTATATGCTTCCGAAATCGATGTACTTTCCCGACTTATTTTCTCCGAACCATACGATGTATTGTTAGAAGAAACAAGACTCCCGCCAGGTGCACTCAGAGATGATTTAATTACACTCATTAACTTTCGATTAATTGAAGTTTGGCAAAGCGGTTCAGTGGAAATTAATCGCACAACTTCTTATGATTCAGACCATATTGAAGCATATACTTTCAGAGCTACTGCAAAAGGACTTAAACATATTCGCAACCAAATTCCTACGTGAAACAAAAAATTAGCTATAATAACCAGCAAATACACCTTGAAATAGATCCCAATAATGGGCTGGCTCTAATAGATGGGAAACAATTTGAATATGAGATTAGCGAGTATAACGGTCGTTTTTATTTTCGTATTGGTAATAAGCAGTGGATTCTAGCAAATGTGCAAGTGAAGGGAACTCAAATACGATTCAACATAGACGGGTATCCTGTACAACTTCAGGTAAAAAATGAACAAGCTTTACTCCTTGAGACTCTTGGAATGAAGTCAGAGTTGAAACAATCTACTAAAGACATTAAAGCTCCTATGCCAGGAAAAGTGCTGACAATAGAAGTAAAAGAGGGGGATCAGGTCCAAGAGGGTGAGACCATATTGGTGCTTGAAGCCATGAAAATGGAAAATGAAATCAAGTCACCAATTCAGGGCCAAATAAAAACAATTCAAGTTGAAATAGGGCAAATTATAGACAAACAAACCTTATTAGTGGAGTTAGAATAAGTTGGATAAATTTATTGTAAAGGGGCCTACCCCATTGAACGGAAATATTGCTATTAGTGGCTCAAAAAATGCTGCATTACCTCTTTTAGCTGCGGCCTTACTGGCTGATGAGCCTATGACCTTAAACAATGTTCCACGGCTTCAAGATATTTATGCCTTTAACAATGTTTTGCGCGTGGTTGGTGCTCAGGTTCAATTTCAAGATATCGAAAACCGAGTAATCATTGACCCTTCAAATGTTAACTATCTAGAGGCACCTTATGATTTAGTTAGAAAAATGAGAGCCTCATTTTATATGCTTGGGGCCTTAGTGGGGAAGCATGGCTATGCCAAAGTCTCTATGCCAGGTGGCTGTGCATGGGGCCCACGTCCAGTAGATTTGCATTTGAAAGGAATGGAAGCAATGGGTATTACAATTACCTTGGACAAAGGGTACGTAATTGCTAAAGCTGGTTCAAGTGTTCCAGGTGGTCGATATAGGCTTGAACCTAGTAGTGTTGGAGCAACCATTAATTTATTACTCGCCGCTGTTCTCCGAGCTGAGTCTTTTACCATTGGAAACGCAGCTAAAGAACCTGACGTAGTTCAATTATGTAATGTATTAAATAAAATGGGGGCTAATATCAGCGGAGTAGGTAGTGACACTTTATCCATAAAAAAGGCGCAGAAACTCTCAGGAGGCACCTTCGAGAATGATCCTGATAGAATAGAAGCTGGGACTTTTATGATCGCTGCGGCTATGTTACCAGAATCCTCCTTGCGTTTAATTGGTTGTAATGCACAGCACTTAGGAAATTTTCCTCAATTACTGCGGCAAACTGGAGCAAAGGTCAATGTAGAAGGTGAAGTCATTTCGGTTCAAGCACCAGAAATCCTTCAGCCCGTGAGTATAACCACTGAAATTTATCCAGGCTTTCCGACCGATCTACAAGCACAGTGGGCTACCATGCTAAGCCAAGCAAATGGAAATTCAACCGTAACTGACACAGTCTATTTTGATCGTTTCAGCTATGTGCCCGAACTCAGCCGCCTTGGAGCGAATATAAAACTAAAGCATAACACGGCTTATATTCAAGGACCTACATTATTGGAAGGCGCTTCTGTGATGAGTACAGATTTACGTGCAAGCGTTAGTTTAGTATTAGCTGGTATGGCGGCCAAAAATACTTCTGAGATTTTACGTGTTTATCATCTAGATCGAGGTTACGAAAGCTTAGAAGATAAACTAAATGCGATTGGCGCCAAACTGACTAGAGCCCAAGAATAAATTTACTTTAGTCCAACTTTGACTGTATATTAGTTGTGAAGCAATTCATTATGTGAACGTGTTTTTCTATCTTTAAACAAATAACACACTCCACATTTTTAAAACGAATATTTCACAATATATGGTACGGTTCAGTTCTTACAACACAGGTACTTTGTTATCTATCATGCTGTTAATGAACGCACAGAAAAGCGTTGTGAACCTACTCTATTTACTTCTCGATGTTCTCAAAGCATCATCCACTATACTTCTTTGCTCACTGAATTCTGAGCATAGACAAAATAAAACTAATTTAACTAGGGCAACTGCCCGACCAACGACCTATACATCTAGAACGATGAATTCAGCTGACCAAATAGCGACTAATAAAAATGAACTATGGCAAAGAATTCAATTTTTGGTTAACCAAGCTCGTTGGTGTTTAACACTGAATTTCGATGAAAAATCAAATCATAATACACTGCTCCGGCAATCAAACCCGGATTGCGCTCCTCGAAAATGGAGAATTGGCGCAACTCTTCATAGAATCAGAGGAAAATCAACGTACCGTAGGCAATATTTATGTAGCACGCGTCCATAAAGTAATGAGTGGCATTCGTGCCGCTTTTGTTGATATGGGCACTCCTAAGGATGCCTTCTTGCATTTCTCGGACGCCGGTGATCATTTAGATGAGTACATTAGTATGCTCAATGGCCCTAAAGCCATTCCTAAACACTTGCATAGTACTATCAACAAAAAAGAGGAAATGACGAACTCAGATCGTCAAGTACTTGCTGGCAAGTTACTTAAAACAGGCCAAAAATTACTCGTCCAAATCGTAAAAGAACCCATAGGATCCAAGGGTCCAAGAGTATCCACCGATATTACAATAGCAGGTCGTTTTCTTGTACTGATACCAATGGGGGACTACATTGCTGTTTCAAAGCGCATTAACAATTATAAGGAACGTCGCCGTTTAAAAGCGATTTTAAATGGTTTAGTACCAGATGGATTTGGTGTGATTGTACGAACAGTAGCCCAAAACCAAGATCATGAAGCAATTCAAGAAGATTTACAAAATGTACTCAAAAAGTGGGAGAAATTAACTGTGCGTCTTGAGGATGCAGAACCACCGAATTTATTGCATAAAGATTTGGACATGACCGAGAGTCTAATTAGGGATTTATTTGCTAAAAATTATGATCGAGTGCTTGTAGATGACTCCAAAATGTTCAAGCATGTAAAAAGTTATGTGCAACAAATTGCTCCCCATATGGTGCCCAATGTGAAGTTATTCAAGGGTAAAGAACACATTTTTGATAACGTGGGTATAAGTGAAGATGTTAATTCCATTTTTAATCCACGCGTTCGTATGAAAATGGGAGGATATCTCATTTTCGAGCAAACTGAAGCCATGTATGTGGTAGATGTAAATTCAGGACCCTATGCTGCTAAACAAAAACAAGAAGATAATTCACTAAAAACTAATTTAGAAGCCGCTCGAGAGATTGCTAAACAGCTCCGATTGCGGGATATTGGCGGGATCATTGTAGTAGATTTTATTGATTTAAAAGACGAAAAAAATCGAAAGAAAATCTATGATGAATTAAAGAAAGAATTTAGGAAAGATCCCGCTAAAACGAATATTATTGGGATGAGTGATTTTGGTCTTATACAGATAACTAGACAACGTATTCGGCCATCGGTAATTAATTCTGTATCCAAGGTTTGCCCTATGTGTGGCGGATCAGGTAATGTAGTTACTAAAGATACTATAATCACGGATATTGAAAGTTGGATCAGTAAGTTTAAGCACTCAACAAGCTACCGAGCTGTAGATTTATATGTAAACCCTTATCTAAAAAGCTATTTAACAAAAGGTATTTTAAGTACACGCTGGAAATGGATGAAAAAATATCGTGTTCGAGTATCATTGGTTGGTGATGATAAAATATCATTAAATGAATTTCATGTTACCTTAGCCGGCTCAGAAGTTGATATTACTGATGCCGTACTACAAGGTGCCTCCCTCGATGAACTGCTCGAAAGGCACGAATTAGAAGAACTAAAGGGTAATAAACCCGACTCAGATCAATTGGAATACATGAAAAAAGAACGTTCAGATAACAGCAGTAATAATATTACTAATGAAGCTAAGAACTCACGCAGTAATGCTCTATCTAATAAGTCGAAAAACACGCTCAAATCTAAAGGGTGGGCTGTGCAAAATAATAATTCAAATAAAAAAGATTCTAATAAATCTAGGAATGACAACTCACAGGTAACCGTTGTATTGAAAAAGGATTTAACAAAAGAAGCTTAACTAAAATACTTTATGATAAATAATGGTTAATTCAACTTTGGAATTGAATTGGACACCTGTTATTTATGCACATTTTAAGGTTAAATACATTAAAATTACTTTGTTTATTTTAGTTGCCTTTAAAGTTAATGAAAACATATTGAGTACCACTGTATTTAAACAATTTTATTATGTCAACATTTCAACTTCATGCTACAACCGTTGTCGGAATTATTCACAATGGAGAGGCAGCTATTGGTAGTGACGGGCAAGCAACATTAGATAAAACGGTCATGAAGTCAACGGTAAAAAAAGTACGTAAAATTGGACAAAAGACCATACTAGCTGGCTTTGCGGGCTCTACAGCAGATGCATTTAGCCTATTCGAACGCTACGAGGAAAAGCTTAGTGAATACAACGAAAATATGCAACGCGCTGCAGTTGAATTAGCCAAAGACTGGCGTAGGGATAAATTTCTACAAAAACTTGAGGCTCTTTTAGTGGTGATGAATAATAACCATGCTCTAATTATATCAGGACAGGGGGATGTCATTGAACCTGATGATAATATAGTTTGTATTGGTAGTGGGGGTAGTTATGCTCTTTCTGCAGCCCGAGCTATGGTTGAACATTCTCCTGAACTTAGCGCACGAAAAATGGTCGAAGAAGCTCTGCGAATTGCTGCTGATATTGATATTTACACCAATCATAATCGTACTATTTTAGAGCTTTAGTAATGAATAAGATAATGCAATTAACTCCTCAACAAATAGTAGCTGAGCTGGATGAGTATATCATCGGCCAAAAAGCGGCTAAACGATCCGTTGCTATAGCTCTTCGAAATAGGTGGCGCCGAATGAATGCAGACCCTGATATTCGCGAAGAAATTGTACCTAATAACATACTCATGATTGGTCCAACCGGGGTAGGGAAAACAGAAATCGCCCGGCGTTTAGCTAAACTTGCCATGGCCCCTTTTATCAAAGTGGAAGCCTCTAAATTTACCGAAGTAGGCTACGTTGGGCGTGACGTAGAGTCCATGGTTCGAGACTTAACCGAGTTTTCGATAACTATGGTTAAAACTGAGATGCAGGAACGCATGAAAGGAAAGGCTGCTGAGAATGCTGAAGAACGAATTTTAGATATACTAATCCCGCCTCTAAATTCCAAAAACCTTGGCTTCAGCAGCGCTAATACACGCAATAATACCAGCGAAGTAACAACTGCAACCCTACATGATAATCCCCCTATTCCTGATACAGAATTGAACCAACAAACCAGAGAGCGATTCCGTCAAAAATTGAATAATGGGGAGTTGGACGATCGTAATATAGAAGTGGAGGTAAAAAAATCTATCTCTCCGACGATGCAGGTTTTTGGCCCAGGGGGTATCGAAGAAATGGGCATAAATTTACAAGAGATGCTTGGTAACCTAAGTGGAAAGGGAAAAACCAGTAAGAGAAAGATGAGCGTTGCTGAAGCCCGTGAAATACTAATTGACGAAGAGGCTGAAAAACTAATCAATCATGACGACGCTATTCAGGAGGCGTTAGACCGAGTTCAAAAACAAGGCATCATATTCATAGATGAAATTGATAAGATTGCTGTATCAAAAACAGATGGTAAAGGTGGCCCAGATGTGAGTCGGCAGGGAGTGCAACGAGATCTACTCCCAATAGTGGAAGGAAGTACGGTTAATACTAAGTATGGCTTGGTAAAGACCGACCATGTTCTATTTATTGGATCAGGTGCTTTTCATGTTGCCAAACCATCTGACTTAATTCCTGAACTTCAAGGGAGATTTCCCATCCGTGTTGAGTTGAACTCGCTAAGTGAGGGAGATTTCTATAATATTTTAAATCAACCAAAAAATGCATTAACTAAGCAATATCAAGCCATGCTTGCAACTGAAGGTGTTCATATCTCATTCACTGATGAGGCTGTAAAAGAATTAGCGCGAATCGCAGCAGAAGTCAATGAACAAGTAGAAAATATCGGGGCAAGACGACTTCACACAATTATGTCATCTCTTTTTGATGAATTACTATTTGCAGTTCCAGATGACATTAAGGAAGGCAATATAACAATCGACAAAGACTATGTGAACCAACAACTCGAAAACTTGGTTAAAGATAAAGATTTAAGTCAATATATACTTTAAAGATGTTCTTTTTTGAATTTAGACACAGTTTATTATCATTATGCTAATTTACTTGAAAACACCACTTCATTTTAAAAATATCATCCAAAAAGCTGTTGATTAGAATAACCCGATATGACCTTAAAACGAATTATTGTGCCTAATATATTCATCATCCTCGTACTTATTTTTTTAAACCTTTCTGGGCTAGACCCAGTTATTAAACCTAAAGATGATCACTCCAAAAATCTGAGAAAATATGTAGAGGCGAACCAACGAATACTGCAAAACTATTTTGGTGAACCAGACTTAAACGAAATGATGAGTAGTAGTATTCGATACATGGTCAACGAGCTAAGTGATTCTACGCTAAATATTTCTGGAACTCCTATAGACACTGCCCAGGTATTTAGCTCAATAAATTCACTGCGAAGTTCATATGAAACCTTTGAAGAAGCTTATCTTTATATCGCGAATACAGTGGATTCAGCAGACATGTATAAACTTACAGAAGAAGCTTTACGAGGTATGTTTGCTACGCTAGATCCCCATTCAGTATATATTGAACCTGAAATTAGCGCAGTAGACCAGGAAAATTTTGCTGGGACGTTCCAGGGAATAGGTGTGCAATTTAACATTATCCAGGATACTATTACTGTCGTTTCTGCAATTGCGGGGGGGCCTAGTGACCAGCTAGGTATCATTTCAGGTGACCGCATTGTTGAAATTGAAGATAGCTCAGCTATTGGCTTTGATAATGACATGGTCCAAAAAGCTTTAAGAGGTGAAAAAGGATCTAAAGTCAAAATAGGTATAGTACGCCCAGGCGTTGATGAAATTCAATATTTTACGATTACTAGGGACGATATACCCATTTACACTGTAGATGCATCCTATTTATTAGATGAATATACTGGCTATATCAAAATCAATCGCTTCGCCGCTACTACTCACAATGAGTTCATACAAGCCATGGCTGATTTAAAAGGTGAGGGTATGGAGCGACTCGTTCTAGATCTTCGAGGTAATCCTGGTGGATACCTAGGTCAAGCCATTGCAATTGCGGAAGAATTTTTCCCCGAGCAAACCCCAATAGTCTCGACAGTTAGCAGGCATTCTCGCTTTAACCAATCCTATTCTTCCAGAAAAAATGGGAGTTTCGTGGATAAACCCGTCATTGTTATAGTAAATGAAGGTTCTGCCTCTGCAAGTGAGATAGTTTCAGGTGCCATACAAGACCATGATCGTGGTTTAGTAGTAGGACGCAGAACCTTTGGTAAGGGTTTAGTTCAACAACAGTACCAATTAGTAGATACAAGTATGGTTAGAGTAACTATATCACGGTATTTAACTCCGTCTGGTCGCCTTATTCAGAAGCCATTTACTGAAGGAGGCGGCGAAGAATATGCTTACGAAATTTACCGGCGAGATGACAGCGCAAAAAACGATGCTAGTGAGTTTGTAGATGATATCCCAGATTCATTAAAGTTCACCACTAACGCAGGTAGAACGATCTACGGTGGTGGTGGTATAATACCTGATTATATAATTGAAGCAGACACTTCGCGATCAGCTTATATGATCAATTTTGCACTAAGAAAAAGGGCCTCTTTCGAGTTTGTTCGTAGCTATCTTGATGCTAATGGGGTTGAGTTTCGCAATGACTGGGAAAATAATTTTGAAGATTTTAGAACTAATTTCAGTTGGGCAAAAGATGAACTAACAGCGTTTAAGATACTACTCGAAGAAAAAGGTATGATTGAAAAAGAAAGCTTAACCGCACCTGAATTCAAAAATGATTCACTCTTTATCTATCCAGGTTATTTCGATGATGTTGCATGGATGGCAGAGGGACGCATGAAGGCTGAATTAGCTAGACAGGTTTGGGGACTGCCTTACTTCTATCCTATCGTCAATGATGTATTCGACTCTACCTTAGACGAAGCCGAAAAGTTATGGGATGCAGTTGATCGCTTAAGTGAACTGGCCTCTGGGAGTCTCTCCCTAGATAAAGCGTCTAAAATGTAATCGGTAAATACTGGTCCTTCTGCTGGAAAGTTTAAGTGTATTTCATTAAAAAGGGAGTTACTGCTTTAGCTCCACATCCATTTGTTTTAGAAAAGATAAACTAATGATTAATGCAACGGATGCAGATATAAGCTAAAGTCGTGATTATCCATTTTATAAATCAAGTAATCAATATTATTATTGGAAGCACAGATTTAAAGAAATGATTAGGAATTAATTTAAAGTTGTTGTCCCAACAAGCTAGATGAAATTAACTTTAATACCCAGACTAACTATGCACGAGGATATCGAATAGATTTGACCATCTCTTGTACCTCTACTGGAGGATCGGGATAAATAATCCCGATAACTAGTGAAACCACTAGATTAATAAGCATTCCTAAAGTTCCAATCCCTTCTGGAGAAATACCAAACCACCAATACTCTGGTGTATTGTATTCAGGATACATTAGCTTGAAAAATCCAATATAGGCCAAAGTAAATAATAGTCCGACAATCATTCCAGCAATAGCCCCCTCCCGATTCATTTTTTTATAAAAGATCCCCAGAATTATTGCCGGAAAGAATGAAGCTGCAGCCAGACCAAAAGCTATGGCAACAACTTCTGCAACAAATCCTGGAGGGTTTATACCAAAATAACCAGCTAATAATACCGCAAAACCTGCTGAAACTCGTGCAAACAATAGTTCTTTTTTATCGGATATATCTGGTTTGAATTGTTTCTTAATTAAGTCATGAGATACTGAAGTAGAAATAACTAAAAGTAAACCAGCCGCAGTCGATAAAGCTGCAGCCAAACCTCCCGCCGCAACAAGGGCTGCAACCCAATTCGGTAGTCCTGCAATTTCAGGGTTGGCCAGCACCATAATATCTCTATCAACATAAAGTTCATTTTCCGTTGAAGTCAAGGGATTCAGTAGGGTAACCTCTCCATACTCTCCCCTTATAATTTTCCCATTGGCATAATTTATTTCTGGATTTCCCACTATAGCTTGACCAGGTGCATATGTAATTCGACCATCTCCATTTTTATCTACCCAATTCAGTAGCGCCGTTTCCTCCCAAGTAGTAAACCATTCCGGCATCTCTTTATAGTGTTGTTCATTAACAGTAGTAATAAGATTAGTTCTTGAAAAGACGGCAATAGCAGGTGCTGTGGTGTATAATATGGCAATAAAAATTAATGCATATCCGACTGATATCCTTGCATCTTTAACCTTTGGAACCGTGAAAAAACGAACAATAACATGTGGAAGCCCTGCTGTACCTACCATTAATGCCACTGTTATGAAAAATATATCCTGCATACTTTTTTTCCCAGAAGTATATGCAGCAAAGCCCAATTCGGTGTGCAATTGGTCTAGTTTATCTAATAGGTAAATATCCGATCCATCTAAAAGTTTAGAACCAAATCCAAGCTGTGGAATTGGATTGCCTGTTAGCTGGGCCGAAATAAAGAATGCAGGTACCATGAATGCAAATATTAAAACACAGTACTGAGCTACCTGCGTGTAGGTGATCCCTTTCATTCCACCCAGGACAGCATACATAAATACTATAGCCATCCCTATAATCACCCCCCAAAATATATCGACCTCAAGAAATTTTGAGAAAACCAGTCCAACGCCGCGCATCTGTCCTGCCACATATGTAAAGGAGACGGTCAATGCACAAACCACCGCTACAGTTCGTGCTAGTTGTGAATAATACCGGTCTCCTATAAAATCTGGAACGGTAAACTTGCCAAATTTTCTTAGATAAGGCGCCAACGTTAAGGCTAAGAGTACATAACCCCCTGTCCAACCCATTAAATACACTGCTCCATCATAACCCATAAAGGATATAAGTCCAGCCATCGATAAAAAACTCGCTGCTGACATCCAATCTGCTGCCGTTGCCATACCATTAGTTAATGGATTTACAGCCCCTTTAGCCACATAGAATTCCGAGGTGCTCGAGGCTTTAGACCAGATTGCTATTCCAATGTATAAACTAAAGGTAATCCCTACAAAAATATACGTCCATATCTGAACACTCATGACCCTTCCTCTGTTTCCTCAACTCCAAAATGGATATCCAGCTTATTCATGAGATAGACATATACAAAAATGAGGATTACGAATATATATATAGATCCTTGTTGGGCAAACCAAAATCCCAGTTTGAACCCACCGATTTGAATGTTATTCAACACAGGAGCCAAGAGGATACCAAATCCATAGGACACAACGAACCATACTGAAATTAGAATCAGGACATACCGGATATTGATTGCCCAGTATTGTTTTAAATTGTCATCATTCATACAACAATTAAATTACATTAGGGGTTGTGTAGAGTATGCACTATTTTTCGGTTCATTTCAACCCGAAACGTATTTTACTGCAAGAAACATAATGTACATAATTTAAGCTAGAGTAAAGTTTTGCTATGTAATATTAGATTCTAAAAATATTCACAAACTCAATGTCTGTAAGCCCAACCTCATGAGAAAAGTTGTACTACTGTTTCCCTTATTTTGTGTGTTAAACATATATATAAATAAACAAGATTTACATGCAAAGCAGTCAGATTCCCTGTTATTTATTGTGCGCATCGATGACATACTCTCTAGGAATATGACTATACTTCCACGCTCTATTGTACCATTGCAAGATACTTTGAGTATCAGGGGGGCCAAAGCGACTTGGGGACTTATGCCACATCGCCTTATAGAAGCTGCAAATGCAGATGGCCAGTTGGCAATAGAGATTAAACAAAGTCATTATAGTGGCCATGAAATAGCGCAACACGGTCTTATTCATATATGTCAGATTTGCGGTAGAAGTGATCATGAAATGTACTGTTCATACAATAAACAAGCCTTAAGTTATGATCAACAGGAAAAGTTGATACTAGAGGGTGTACAAATAATGATAGATTCCTTAGGTATTAAGCCAACGAGTTTTATACCACCTGGACATATTTATGATACAACTACAAAAGCTGTGTTAGCAAACCTTGGTTTTCCAGTTATCTCTACTTCAAATGTTCTTGGACAAAGTTACGATAGTTTGTTCGATGTACCTATAAATGCTGAATTTACTTGGGCATTAACCGAACAAAACTACTCAGAAAACCTCACAAAGGCCATTCAAGAAATAAAAAAAGAACAAGAATCATCGGGTATTTATGTACTTATGATGCATGACCCTTTTATTCGGCTAGGATATAAAAGCGGTATTACTTTGAAATGGATGGGAGCATTATTGGATTCATTGAATGCCTATTATGGAGATCGAATACAATATAAAACACTCACCGAAGTTGCAAAAATGTATGATACACAACTAAGTACTACTATTGCAGAAAGGACTAATTATTCGGCTAGTCAACCAACAGGATTTTCTCTGCTTCCCAACTACCCAAACCCATTTAACCCTTCTACCAAAATTGGGTTTTATTTATCAAAAGAAAGCCAAATTAGTATAGCGGTTGTTACTATGGAAGGAAAAAAAATTGAATTGATTTCAAATAAATTTTACAGGGCTGGTGAGCACTGGGCATCTATAAATCTTGGGCAGTTGGCTTCCGGTAATTACCTCCTTCTCGTGCAAAATAATACAGGTAGTATAAGCAGAGTTATTAGCTTAATAAAGTAATTTTTGCGTGGGCCGCCTTGGATCTAGGTTGTTTAGGGTGCTAATAAGTAATGAGAAATAATTTAATTATCTAGTCTAAAACAAGCTAAAGAAACAATTTTCCAAAAAAAAACCCCAACTAGCATTCAGCTAGTCAGGGTTTATCCTGTTTCTCCATGAAAGGAAACGGTCCAGTGAGTGATGGGCTGTTTAACTACACCCAGATGTCGAACCACATGTAATACATTTTAAACAGGTTCCGTTACGAACCATCGTCATGCTACCACACTCAACACAAGCATCTCCTGTGTAACCGAGTTGCTTGGCCTTCTCATAATCATTCTCATATCCAGATTTCATAGCAGAAGCATTGCTTGTAGCTGTAGATTCAGGAGAGAGGGTTATAGCCTGAGCAACTACCGCTATAGGCTCAGTTACCGGAGTAGGCGTCTCCTGATCAGTTGGAGTAGATTCCAATGGTAGATTAGCGTCATAATTAGTATCCAAGCCTGTGACCTTCAAGCTTCGCATATGGATATCATCCACAGGCACATGAGCTAAATCTTCACGACCAAGATAAGTTACCGCCAACTCCCTGAAGATGTAATCTATAACAGAAGTAGACATTTTCACATGAGGATTACCATTTACCATACCACTTGGTTCAAATTTAGTGAACACAAATGCATCAACAAATTCTTCTAGTGGAACGCCATGCTGTAAACCCAGAGAAATTGAAATAGCAAAGCAATTAAGTAAACTGCGGAAAGCAGCACCTTCACGGTGCATATCAATGAAAATTTCACCTAATTGCCCGTTTTTATACTCACCAGTTCGGAGATATACACTCTGCCCACCGATTTTTACTTTTTGAGTATATCCTTCTCGGCGAAATGGGAGGCGTTGCCGGCGAGCCACGTATTTGTGTATAATTCGCTCAGCAACTTCAACTACTTTACTTTGTGCTTTGGCTGTGACCATATCAACTGTTTCTTGTACCTCATCCTCAATTTCTTCGAGTACATCAGCCATACTATTAAGTGGCTGGCTCAATTTAGAACCGTCCCTATATAGTGCATTTGCCTTTAACATCATTTCCCATGACATCATATAGGCTTTTTTCATATCCTCAACCGTAGCCTCGTTTGGCAAGTTAATAGTTTTTGATATTGCACCTGAAAGAAAGGGCTGCGCTGCTGCCATCATACGTATGTGACCTTCGGCTGATATATATCGCGTTCCTGTTCTTCCACACTTATTTGCGCAGTCAAAGACTGCCAAATGCTCATCCTTCAAGTGAGGAGCGCCCTCTACTGTCATGGTTCCGCAAACGTAATCGTTTGCCTGCTGAATTTGCTCTCGACTAAACTCTAAGTGACGTAACATATCGAAGGTAAAATCGTTGAGATGCTCATCGGACAATCCCAACACCTCTTTACAGAAATCATCTCCTAAAGTGAAGTGATTAAATGCGAACTTAATATCAAAGCTACTTGGTAATGCAGCTTCTATGGCTCTTATTTGGTCCACTCCAAAGCCTTTTTCGGCTAAACTCTCTGGATTAATATGAGGACAGCCCTCTAAGGTAGCATAACCTTTTGCAAAATTGATGATTTCTTTGGATTCTTTTTCCGTATATCCCAAAGTTTTTAGCGCATGAGGTACACACTGATTAATGATTTTGAAATACCCGCCCCCCGCCAATTTTTTAAATTTTACCAAGGCGAAATCAGGTTCGATGCCTGTGGTATCACAGTCCATAACAAGACCAATGGTTCCTGTTGGTGCAAGTACAGTTACTTGAGCGTTTCGGAAACCGTGCTTCTCCCCTTTTTCGACTGCTGCATCCGCTGTTTCACGGGCGGCTGTTAATAGGTAATCGGGGCAATAGGCTTCATCTATACCAAGAGGTGTAACGGTGAGTCCTTCATAAGCACGAGTTGTCTCGTTGTATGCAGCGCGCCTATGATTTCTCATGACTCGTAGCATGTGTTCTTTATTACGCTCATACCCATCAAAAGCTCCTAGCTCGCTGGCTAGCTCTGCTGATGTTTCGTAAGCCTTCATATGCATGATTGCGGTAATGGCCCCAGCGATAGCGACACCTTCTGGGCTATCATAGGGGATACCTTGTACCATGAGCGCCGCACCAATATTTGCATAGCCGAGTCCAAGTGTTCTGAAAACATATGAGAGTTCAGCAATCTCTTTAGAAGGGAACTGGGCCATAAGTACTGAAATCTCAAGCACGGTAGTCCAAAAACGTGATGCGGCTCGTATAGATTCAACGTCAAAGATTGTACAGCTATTATCGGTGAAAAATTTCATTAGATTGAGTGAGGCCAAATTACATGCTGTATTATCCAAAAACATATATTCCGAACAGGGATTACTTGCACGTATTTCTCCATCTTCAGGACAGGTGTGCCACTCATTTATCGTATCATGGTACTGCGTACCTGGGTCAGCGCAGGACCATGCCGCGTAAGCAATCTGGTCCCAAAGCTCGGTTGCTTTCAGAGTTTTACACGCCTCAGGGGTGCGACCTTCTTCTTCGGCCCGCTCTTTTTCAATACGCCAGTGCAAATGCCAGTCCTTATCATCTAGTACTGCTTTCATGAACGAATTTGGAACACGCACAGAATTATTCGAGTTTTGTCCCGATACCGTGTTATATGCTTCTGAATTCCAGTCTGTGTCGTAAGTGTCAAACTCTAAATCAGTAAAACCTTGTTTAGCCAACTGAATTACTCTTTCGATATAATTTAAGGGAGTGTGTTCTTTCTTGGCTTCCCTGATGGCCTGAGCCAACGCCTTATTTTTAAGCGGGTTTCGGCTCATTTCACCATTAAAAGTACGCCCTTCTATCTCCACTGGCTCGTGACACAAACCAATAATCTTTTTAAGATGCTTTTGAGATGTTTTTGATCCAGCTACTAGCGCAGCTACTTTTTGTTCCTCGACTACTTTCCAGTTGATATAGTTCTCAATATCTGGATGATCTAAGTCGAGTGTAACCATTTTGGCAGCACGTCTGGTTGTTCCACCTGACTTTATCGCGCCAGCAGCACGATCACCAATTTTAAGAAAGCTCATTAAACCAGAAGAACGTCCGCCTCCACTTAATGGTTCATCTTCACCACGAATAGATGAAAAATTACTGCCAGTACCAGAACCATATTTAAATAGCCGTGCTTCGCGCACCCAAAGATCCATGATACCGCCCTCATTCACCAAATCATCATCTACGCTCTGGATGAAGCATGCATGTGGCTGTGGATGAGTGTATGAGTCCTTGGAACGGGTTAGTTTTCCAGTTTTAGCATCTACATAGTAATGTCCCTGAGCTGGGCCATTGATGCCATACGCCCAATGAAGTCCCGTGTTGAACCACTGCGGGCTATTCGGTGCCGCCATTTGTGTAGCCAACATGTAGGCAATTTCATCATAAAATACTTTAGCATCCGCCTCACTATCAAAATACCCATGCTTCCATCCCCAGTACGTCCAGCAACCTGCGAGTCGATGAAAAACCTGGCGACTATCGACCTCATGTGTATATCGCTCATTTTCGGGGAATTGTTTCATCGCTGCTGTGTCTGCTACTGATCGCTGCAACCACGTTGGTATTCCTTTTTCATTAACCTTCTTAAGAACTGCAGGCACACCCGCTTTTCGGTAGTATTTTTGAGCAATGATATCTGTTGCTACTTGCGACCAAGTTGATGGGACTTGTACATTTTCCATTTGGAAAACCATGGACCCATCGGGGTTTTTTATTTCAGAAGTTCGTTTGTCAAATGTTAGGGTATCAAATGGGGTTTTCCATGAGTCTTTTGTATAAAAACGATTGAATTTCATGTGGCTACTTCGTTTGCGTTAGTTTCTCGTTAATGTAGTTACAGGTTAAGCCTGCGATGATGATATTTTATACTCCAATAGCCAGCCTGCCAGCGTAAGAAGTGACAACTAATATATATGCTCAAATGTATGCTAACAAATTAAATCTGAATTTCTTTTCCACAATTACCTACACTTATCCACATTACAAAAATTACATATTTAATAGCTAGTGTTTGTAGATTTTGCAACCTGGTTATTAAGCTATATATTTTATTATACAAACTTATAATAGCTTGAAAAGATGGTCTTAAATAAGCTTTAAAGGCACTTATTTTGCTAATAAGGATATTTAATACTAAACTAAAATGTTATCCACATAATAAATAAATCATTTCAAATTATATTATATAAAATCACATTTTTTTCATAATATTGTGATAGACATATAATAAAATGTATATTTTTTAGTTATATAAAAAGCTGACTATTTAATTAATAACATTTTCGTAACACGCTGATAGCCATTAAATAAAACATGTGCATAATACATACCCGAGGGTAAATTTTGGGCATCAAACGTGACTGTATGACGCCCCCTTTGTTTTATACTTTTCTCTAAGATGGCAACTTTTTGCCCTAATGAGTTAAATACTAGAATCTCAACCAATCCAGCCTCTGGAATAAAATATTTTAGCTGAGTGGTGGGATTAAATGGGTTGGGATAGTTAGGGTATAACTCAAAATCGGTCGCCCTCCAACTATTAAGTTGGTCCAATGCTGTACTTTCCATATCGTAGATCGCTAAAAAACTACTGGGTATGATTCCAACACTAAATTCATCCAAGTCCTGAAGGGTTTCGGTATCAATCACCCTAACAGAGCCTGCACTCACATAGTCTTTTGCATCGGCTAAATAAAGATGACCACGTGTAGGCTCATAAAAGAAGGAATAGTATGAATCCGTTACAATGGTTTGAGTAGTTATATCCGCCTCAGTTATATCGACACGTTTGATACCTTCACTCTGAAGATACAGGTTATTCTCTGTAGGATCATAACCAAGATGAATGCCGGCTTGCTTGAGCTCCAACTCCTTACTCACTTGCCATTGATGACTCTGTGCATCTTTTGTTATCCGAAAAAGACCTCCAGGTCGATGTGTACCTTCTATTAGATTCCACTGCTCATCATAATCTCCTGCATAACCTGTACAAACCACCCACAAATCTCCATTGCTATCTACGGTTATTTGGCCTGGACCAGATGCCACTACTAAGGTATCAACCACCGTATGTTGTACCGGATCAATAACCATTACAGTTGAATCTTGCCCAAAACCATAATTACCTACAAATACCGATTCTTGATGGTATACCATATACTCCGGGCCGTCTCCAACCGCAATCTTGGTGGAAAGAACTTGCTGAGTAGTAGGATTTATCAAATGAATCTCGTCCCCGTACAAATCAGTCACATAGGCCACTTCTGAGCTTAATATCAACAACTGCCTCGGGCTTGCTCCTTCACGCAGTGAAACAAGACCTTGCTGGGTAAAGGATTTAGAGTCCATTAATACAATTTGTGCTGAATTATTAATCACGGCATAGATCTGCCCTCTATCATAATGTAGGCTTTGAAGTACATCGCCTAAACCTATGCCATTCACACCTAGAAAAATCCCGTCCTCAATTTTTTTGGTATCCGGATTATAGCGACTAATAGTAGCATTTGAAGAACCAAAGCCACCTTCATTACCAATGAGTAGTTGCTCCAATTTAGCCCCTAATTCGACAACTGATTGTCCACTGAAATGAGTTTTATGCTGTGCATTGAGAGGTGCAGTCGTAACTGCGTACCCACAAACAAGTAATGCAAGACCGCACAGTTTAGTAATCCTAGAAACACTGATTCTCAGATGCTTGATTTTATTGCTAAATGCTGTTTCATGTCGCTCTGTTAGACTCATTACAAAATTTGTTAGTATTAGTTTCATAAAATTTGAATTATTTACATTTGTTATAGTTAAATATGCTACTAAACACTCATGATTGTCCTGCTCCCACTTCCTGCACGTTTTAGTTGAATACTCAGCATGAAATGCCTACCTGGCATGGGGTAGTTTAGCACTTGCTCATAGGTCTCTGAAAAAATATTGTTTATCTCTAACCTCCAACTTAAGTTCCACAGCGGCCACCTAGAAACATTTCTACTAGCACCTTTAAAATCCTTATCGACTTGCTCTGTACCTAAAGTCCTGTCAGTTGCCCAAGGTATTTTGACACCAAAAGCTGCATTCCATGTTGAATACGCAGAAAGAGGATCAAAAGGGCTGGAATGATCTGCACTGCTATATCGCTCAGCCACATATGAATTAGAAAGCATGGCCTGCAATACTTTATACTGGACATGTATATAATGTTTAAACTGCCATTCGGGAGTGTAACGGAGTTGCATATTTAGTGCGGGATCACCTTTGTAGCGTTCCTTATCTATGTACGCAATCACCTGATATACTCCACTTTTAACCACTCCACTAAACTGAGCATGATGGAATGCTAGGGCGATATCCGATTCTCCCCCTCTCGCAGTAATTGCTTCTAAATTAAGGGGCTTTGAAAGTCCCTGTTCATCTGGCAACCAACGTATTCCATTGTTCACAGTATTCCAATAATAACTCAACTGCACATCGGCTCTTAACTTTCCCCCATCCCAATGTAGCAGAGTCTGAGCCCACTGCAGTCCACTTTCTATCGAATAAACCTGTTCACTGCTAAGATCTAAATTCCCTAAAACCGGCCAATATAAATCATTGAATGTAGGTATGACTGAATGTTTAGCCGAGAGGAAGCGAATTCCAAGTGCCTTAGTTAGCTTCATGTTCCAACCTAACTCTCCAGACCAATTCCACCCAAAATCATTGTAATAGGCTTGATGCATATCAACCCTAAGGATATTTCTCGTTCCATATTCTCCGTGGAGAGTATGCCGGTGTGAAAGTGACCATCGAGAACGTGTTACATCATAATCTGTACTATTTACACCTGTAATTGACCACTCTATCAAACTTTGTAAATAAGCGAGCTTTCCTAATCTGTTTTGGTGTTCGATACGGAGAATGCTACTCCAAATATCGCTTTCACTATCAATCTCTTTATCGGGATCTTGAAAATCTAGTGCTTGCCATAGACCAAAATGTTGTATTCTCCACTGATTCCTAATCCCCCACCTCAACCCTTGCATCCAACGTAAATAAGCATCGGATTGACTCGCTCTAAGAGTAGGCGATAGCTTGCTCCCCGGTATATTATTGTCTTGGGTAAACGCCCAAATGGTACTTTGATATTCACTTTTAGCGACAAGGGAGCGTAAGGATGAAAACGTTCTGTTGTAAATTTTATCCCTAGAGCCTTTCAACATCACCTTGCTTGGTTCTTTTTTAAAATTGAATAAAACTGAATGAGATTGAGAGTCATTATTCTCACGGCTAAACCATTTAGGAATTATGGCTCGCTGCTCTGGGTCAAAAACTCGTTTTTTATAGTCAAAATTATTCTCAGCCGCCATGCGGTACAGTCTTAGATCCCAGGATATATTATCTTTGGAAGATGCCGCATGAACCCTCGTCTGCTTTGCCCCATAATCACCGATTGAATACTGAAAAGCTATCCTATCTCTATCAATCGTTTGCTGAAGAATATGCATCGATCCAGCTCCACTCTGACCAAATCGAGCTTGCCCTAAGCCAGGAGTGAATAATACTGCGTCAAATAAATTACTTGGTATTAAAGACAAATCCACTACGCCAAGCATAGGATGATTTAACCCGAAACCATTCCAAACTACCTGAGTCCTGGACGCTGGTAAGCCTCTTTGGGAAAGTAAAGCTAAGCTACCTGGGCCGTTAGTTTGCACATAGGCCGAACTAAATTCTTGTGCAATACTTCCCATATGCGACGCCAAACGAAGTTCTAAAAGTTCTTTTGATAATCGTCCATACTGAGTTCCAAGCAGTTGAAAATCTTGGTAAGGATACTGGGCTATAATTTCTATTTCGGCTAAGCCTATAATTGGTGGATTAGCCAAGGTATCCTTAACTTGAACTCGCAGTTCATAGGTCATGGCATGAATGCTAGTATCAGAAGTAATCTGTATTATCAGAATAGTTAGAACAAAAAGAGCTGTCTGCTTGCTATAGATGGGTTTAATAGCCCAACTATATCCAAGTTTATCTACGAGGATTGAAAAATTACTATTGAATAAATGAAAAAATCTACCCATCACACGGTATGCACAATTAGATGAAAAGCTTTAAACGCACATCTGATTGTCATTATGTACTAATTAATTGTTGCCCACGGAAATTCTAGCTCCCGAAAATTTCCTGAGAAATAGATGCTGGATGCGTTGATGGCAGGTCTCCTGACTTTTCCACCCCGAGGCCTTCCCGTTAACTTAATAACAGTGGCAAGATTTGCTCGTAGGATTCATGTGAATAATTCATTACTAATGAAGTCATTCAAATGGAATTACAGTTGCGGGTACAGCTCCGGATTTACACCGGATTCCCTTTTGATCTCTTTTGAGAGAACCATCACTATTTCAAAGAGTACGTGTAATATAAATGCTCCTTAAATTAATCCAAAATGATATTTACAAATCAATATTAAAGTTTATACTTTAGAATAATTATCAAAGGCAAATCCTACTTAATCTGTTCCCATGGTATGATTTCATTTATCATCTCATTTTATTCAACTAAACAGTATTTGACCGTTTTATGAAGCCCCAAAATACTGCTACAATTGATAGCAGTCGAATACATCGTGAATTTTTTACTGTCCGAGCATCGGAAACTGCGCCCAATGAGCGTATTCATTTGAGTGCCTTAGCTAGGTTATTTCAAGAAGTGGCCGGCAATAATGCTAAAAAACTTTCTTTTGATATTAAAGATATCCAAAATCAGAATATAAGCTGGATTTTACATCGGCTTCAGATCCAAATAAAACGCCTACCCAAATGGAGAGAGAACATTGAAATTCGGACATGGCCTGCACTCGGGGATAGCTTAAAAGCCATCCGAAATTATGAAGTATGGGATACCAAGAATAACTTAATAGTGAAATCCATCAGCTACTGGATGATCATTGATTTGGATAGCAGGAAACCCAAACGAATCCCAAAAGATATACTCAACAGGAGATTTCCAGAACGACCTCATGCTTTAGAACCTACTAATAGCCGTCTACAAGCGTTTAACCCAAGCGAAGCAGAGCAAGAAATCAGGATGCAAAGCTATGCTTATCACCTTGACATGAATAATCACATCAACAATACACACTATATCGACTGGATGCTCGAAATACTTCGATCAAAACAGAGGCAGAACCTACATTGGTTTGACCTGGTATTTCTCAACGAATTAGGATCTTATATACCCTTAAGAGTACAGGGCAAGGATGATCGAATTCAGCTTCTTAATACTGATTTAAAAGTAATTGCGTTGGCTCAATGGTTTTAACTCAATCCTAATTGGGGGGACAAAATCCTAGTTCATCATAAGGACTTATTTTTTAAATCGTCGATAATTAGTCATCGAAGTTGGGTACGTTGAGTAAACCTTCGGTAGAAGCTACCACATAAGCTACAGCGGCATCCCCTGTGACATTAACCACGGTTCGGCACATATCCAATATTCGATCAACCCCTAAAATTAATGCAATTCCAGCGGTAGGTACTTGAATAGTTTCAAGTACAACTACCAGCATAATAATACCGGCACCAGGCACACCAGCAGCACCCACAGATGCAGCAGCTGCCGTCACAACTATCATGAGCTGCTGGGCAATCGTTAAATCCATTCCTAGGGCTTGGGCAATGAATACCGCAGCAATCGCTTGATAAACACTAGTACCATCCATATTTATGGTTGCCCCAACTGGTAACACAAAACTTGTTACCTCTTCGTCAACTCCTAGGTTTTTTTCTACCCGTTCCATAGTGACAGGTAAAGTAGCTGCACTGGAACTGGTACTAAAACCAAGCAACATAGCTGGACGTATTGCCTTAAAGAATTGAAAAAGACCCACATCCTTACTAAAAATCTTAAACATGCTGCTATACACTAAAAAGACATGAATTATTAAGGCAAATAAAACGGTTAAGCTATACCAACCCAGTGCTGCAAGTAACTCAAAAGCCTTTCCTAAATCATCTCCTGCTAAATCAATTATGAGTGAAGCCATTAACGCAAATACCCCAAAGGGTGCTGTTTTCATTATAAGTTCAACTATAAGGATGATAACATCATTAAATGCATCAAATACCGCTACTAATGTCTTCGCTTTTTTGCCACCCATGTGAATAATTCCAACCCCTAATAAAATGGCAACGAATACTACTTGCAGCATCCTTGAGTTATCAGAAGCAGCAGCAAAAAAGTTATCCGGGACTACATCCACCACAAAGTCTAAAACCCCTCTATTGAGCACTTCATCAGCTGATGCACTACGGTATTCCAGTGAGCTCGAATAAGTTTCTTGGAGGCTGTCCATAGTGTCCTGAGGTAAGGATTTTCCTGGCTGAAATGTATTCACCGTCACCAAGCCTATAGTTATTGCTAGCAAGGTGGTTATCATATAAATTAATACCGTTTTCCCTCCCATTCGGGAAAGCCTTGTCGTATCATTTAAGCTGGCTACACCTGCCACCAAAGATGCAAGCACTAGGGGTACTGCAATGAGTTTTAATAGTTTGACAAAAATAGTTCCAAAGGGTTTTATAAATTCTGATGTGAAATTGTTCCAACCAACGACACTAGACAACAAACCCCATGCTAGTCCTAAGAATAAACCAATAACAATCTGCCAATGTAATTTTTTATACCACATACTCACTGCTGAATAATTAAATAAATAACGACGGTTAATAGACTTGCTAATCCAGCTGATAACCAATTAACTATATTGTTGTCAACATACAAAAAATGAGAAGAAAAAAATCGGTTTGTTGTATTAACTAGATTTTGACCCTGAAGATTTGCTCCTAACCAAGAGTCCATAAAGGTAGCCGCCAACCCTGTACTAGCTACTAATGTACCCATTACGATCGAATTGTTAGGATGTAACAACCATACAAGTAAGCCAACGCTTAGAGCACCAGCCACTGCTGCTAAAGTTCCAGCTATACTTATAGCGCCATCGGTACCTGGCGGCACTTGTTTAAACCCTTTGAAAGACCATGTTCTACCCTTGACACGGTTGCCGCCAATTTCTGAAGCCCATGTATCTGACGTAGCAAAGGCAATACTAGAATAGGCAGCTAACTTAAGAATTTCGAGATCTATCAATAACCCAAGCAACGTAAAGAAACCAAACCAAAATCCATTGGCCCAAACCTGAGCTCCTATTCTGCGAAATTTAAGTTCCCTAAGATGGTCTCCACTACTACTATTTTTGGATAACAGTGAACTACTAATAAAAAAATATAATATAATTGCAGCGCCCTCAATGCCAGCAACACCAAAGGTAATAACTCCCAGTAACCATGCAGAAGTTGAACCATCAAGACTAAGCCAATTCAAAAAAAATGAGAGCGCAGCAAATGTTCCTCCCACCAAAACACCCCAAAGGATTCTTTGCTGAGTTTCAGCATCTGCAACGCCAACAAAACCCAAAATGAGTAAAAAGAGTAAAAAAATATTGGTTATTCTATCAACCATGGATTTTTGTCTACTTAACAATTTCTGAACACATATAAGATGTTTCGCCACGCATTTTCTAGATAACAATGTATTACCTTAACTAAGAAAACTTTTCAATGACTTGGCTAACCCTAACTACAAATAAATAGTATTTACCCGAACTAGTCGATAGATTCTTCTTCCATCTCTTGGCGATCATGCTTCATAATTGCAAATATGACCAATAGATAACCCGCCATGACCACTATAGGTGATATGTACAGAGAAATAAAGCCATCAACTTGATTTTCCATATACATAGCGGCAAAACCGCCAATAATCAATAGCACTGCAATACCTAATAGCTTATAGTTAAATGCAGAAAAAAACATTGATGCGTTAGATTTTTTAAAATTTTGTTTTGCCATTACTTCAATTGAAAATAAGTTTGTTATCTGGTTCGTATAATTAGTCACGTTCAATATGTATGAATTCAATCAACATGATTATATTAGTACATTAGTTTCATTAATATGAAATGAAAAAAAGTATTTAGAGTAGTTTTCTTTTTCGAAGAAACATATTCATTTTTTATTCATCTATATACTCACATATCTTTACACATGCTAATTTTTTAGCCGTTGGAAATTAGCTATTATTAGTTATAAGGACAAAAGGTAGATAAAAGATATGACCCAACTTATATTAGCATCACAAAGCCCTCGTAGAAAGGCGCTACTTCAAAAATTAGGCATACCCTTCGTAATTCAACCAACCACGATTAAAGAATACTCATTAACCACGGTCCCTACAAGTTTAGTGAAAGAATTAAGCCTTGCAAAAGCTAAGGATATCGCAACGAATTACTCTAATGCGGTAGTTATTGGAGCAGATACTATTGTAGTTCATGACAATGATATCCTCGGAAAACCTACCAATGAAAAAGAAGCAGTCAAGATTTTAGCCCGACTGAGTGGAACCCATCACCATGTGTATACCGGAGTTTGCCTTCAGTATGTAGATCGGCAAGGAACACTTCAAGAACCAGTTCTTTTTCATGAACGTACCAAGGTATGGTTCCATGCGCTTAGTACTTATCCCATTCATAATTATGTTTCATCGGGCAGACCTATGGATAAAGCCGGTGCTTATGGAATTCAAGATGACTGGGGGGCTATCTTTGTAAAAAAGATCGAGGGTGACTACTATAACGTAGTCGGTCTTCCTTTAAGTCGATGTTATCTTGAACTTAGTTCGTTAAAAGAGCGTTATAAACTTGAGTTGCAATTAAGCACATTATAATCAACGCCAATTAGCGCAGTCTCAATTCAATGAATATATCTTAATTCAATAGCGAGTATTTAATCAAGCACATGCTAAGGCAAGCAATATATATTACTCCACGGTCTCAGTCCCAACTAAGCTCTGCATTCGTTGCAAGTATTTTTGTAATATTGATACTTTTGATTGGCACTTCTGCTTTCGCTCAAAGCGAGACAAATAGCAACCGAGGTCGATTAGAAATTGCGCTAAGGCTAATGCAAGAGCAACGCTGTGATGATGCTTTACCTATCTTAGAGTTATTACACCGCAATGAACCGAATGCCTTTATCTATTTTGATCGTTTGATTGAATGTGAAATTGAACTTAAAAAGTATGATCGGGCGTTAGAACTAGTACAAAAATATAAGGTGAATGGCAGCAATAAAGCTCTAACAGGCGTGATAGAGGGTGAAATTCAGTTTTTTTTGGGGAATGAAGAACTCGCATTCAATCTATGGAATGAAAATCTTAAAACGCATCCACAGATGTTGCAGCTTTATATCAACACAGCTAGGACTATGGTTAACCGTAAAGCTTTTGATCAAGCATTGTTGGTGTATGAGAAAGCGCAAATAAATTTCAAGAATCCCATGTTATTTAACTCTGAGATTCCCATGGTGCATATGCAGGCAGGTAACTATGATAAGGCTGTAAAAAGTTGGCTTGCTTTGATACAAAATTCTCCTAATCAAGCAACTGGTTTCCAACGGATTTTATTTCGATATAATGATCCTTTATTGTATGACATCAGCATTATAGAATTGGAGGATCTACTATCGAGATTGCAGTCAGATGATCCATTATATAGTAAATTCTATGAGTTACAAATTTGGCTGCTTTTGGAAACCAATCTTTTTGAGCGAGCATTTAATACCGCTTTAAGATACGAGGAGAATACTCCTGCACTCACCTATTCGCTTTACAGTGTTGGAAACCAATTACTACAGAATAGAGAATATGAGAAGGCACTTAATTCTTTTCACTATTATTCTAATATTGGACATAATGAGACGAGATGGCAAGCCCTGGAGAAACAGGCAGAAGTTTGGCTATCATGGGTAAAATACTTGGAGGATTATGATCTCATCCCGGTATCAGATAAGTCCTACTATACCGAGCAGGCAAGAGAGCTTCTCAGCTTAATACTTTCAGAAGCCCCTAATTATCAAAATAGTGTTAATGTGCACCTTCGCTTAGCTGAATTATACTTAGATTTTGATAGAGATTTAGTGCAAGCGCAGAAAATTATACAACGACTCGAACGCCTAACAGATAACTTCTCCGAGGAGTTGAATTATCTGAAAGGTCGACTTGCCATAACAAATGAGTCGTTCACAGAAGCCAGATTGTTACTCGCCCGGTCAAACCGTTCTGCAAAAGTAGGAGAAATGGCCGAAAGAACGCGCTACTATTTAGCATTATCTGACTTCTACTCTCAAGATTATGAATTTTCCGCTTTACAGCTCAAAAGTTTAGGCCGGCAGTATACGTCATATTATGCTAATAATGCATTAGAACTACGCCTTTGGCTACAAATCATAACGGCCATGGATTCTACTTCTCAATTTAATATAACTTTCCCAAAGGCCATGCTTGAAGAGCTTAAAGGCAATAACGCTAAGGCCAAAGCAATGCTTTGGGAAATTGCGCGTGACCATAGCAATCCTTTTTCTGGCTATGCTTTCAAAGTACTTTATTCTTTAGGAGCTGATTTAGAAGATTATGTAACGACGTTGAACGATTACTTAGTTAATCAAAAGAGTACACCATTAAGAGAAAATCTCATGTGGCTACGAGCACAAGCTGCGTTCTACTTATCGGCACAAGATTCTTCCTCAATTAGTTCAGAGACCTTGTATTCGTATTATGAGGATTTGATTTTGTCTTTCCCAAGTGGTTTTTATAGTCCGCTTGCTCGCAAAGTAATAAACGATTTAAATATTCGCTCATGACCTATTTGAATTACTTCAAATATCCAAACCAATTTATTCGGAATCCATGGTGGAGCCTCAGCCGACTAGTCCTCATTAGTTTGTTCCTCTGGAAAAACCTACTTACACCTATTAGTGCTCAACAACTCTTTATTCCCATGGATGAAACTCAGGGGAATCATTTAAAAGCCTATGGACTCATCTTTAACCATCTGATAGTTGGAGGTAAAGCTACATGGTTATTAAATCATAGAGGCGGTTCATTCATGACCGAAGAAAATACTGAGCTAATTAGAGAAGCACGCTTAAAAAATATTACCATTGAGATTATCAGTAACTCACAGGCCACTCGAATAACGCAAGAGCTTGAATCTCCTGGATCGAACACATCCGTTGTGAACCTAGAAAAAGCGCCTCGAATCGCTGTTTATACCCCTAATCAAACACTGCCTTGGGATGATGCTGTAACCCTTGCACTTAGTTATGCGGAGATTGAATATGACAAAATTTGGGATATTGAAGTACTACAAGGTACACTACAGAATTATGATTGGCTGCATTTACATCATGAAGATTTTACCGGACAATATGGGAAGTTTTGGGCTAGCTATAGAAATAATCCATGGTATATAACTCAGGTAAAACAAATGGAAGCAATGGCAGCAGAGTTGGGTTTTAATAAAGTCAGTGAACAGAAACTAGCTGTAGCTAAAACCATCAAAGAATATGTGGGTAAGGGTGGTTTTCTATTTGCCATGTGCTCTGGTACTGATACCTTCGATGTGGCTTTAGCAGCTGAAGGCGTCGACATTGCCCCTACCCCCTTTGATGGAGACCCAGCGGACCCTAGTGCACAGGAATCATTGGACTATAGCGCAACCTTGGCTTTCGAAAATTTTACTATCAGCCTGAATCCATTGGAATATGAACATGCAGATATTGATGTCCCAGTTGCTATTGATGAAATCGATCAAAGTCTAGATTTTTTCACACTTTTTGAGTTCTCTGCTAAGTGGGATCCTGTTCCAACGATGCTAACTCAAAATCATGTTAGCAGCGTACGTGGCTTCTACGGCCAAACTACTGCCTTCCGGATCGCCAAAATAAAATCTTCAGTGGTTGTACTTGCGGAAAGCCCAGGGCGCGAACAAGCAAAATATATTCATGGTAACTTTGGTCAAGGAACGTATACCTTTTATGCAGGCCATGACCCTGAAGACTACACCCACCGAGTAAATGATCCACCAACAGATTTAGCACTACACCCAAATAGTCCGGGTTATCGACTAATTTTAAATAATATTTTATTTCCCGCAGCAAAAAAGAAAAAGCAAAAAACCTAATGCATGCATCTCGAAAATTCGAAGACTTAGTACGTCTAGTTCAAATCCTACGCAAAGAATGCCCATGGGATCGA
>CETK01034232.1_pt1 | contig 44580 bp, 47 predicted proteins | sample 361431 | NCBI WGS metagenome assembly CETK01 (sample SAMEA2622452, study PRJEB7988) | marine metagenome | biome: marine biome (ENVO:00000447); feature: surface water layer (ENVO:00002042); material: "saline water (ENVO:00002010), including plankton (ENVO:xxxxxxxx)" | depth 5 m | reverse complement strand
TGACATAGAGTACTTGGTTTTGCAGTGCTTCAAACTCTTCAAATTTTAAGGGTCGGTTATCCATGGCAGCCGGTAAACGGAAGCCATAATTGACCAGGTTTTCCTTTCGACTTCGGTCCCCTCCATACATGGCATGAACCTGAGAAATGGTTACATGGCTTTCGTCCACCACCATCAAATAATCATCGGGAAAATAATCTAGCAAACAGAAAGGCCGTGTTCCAGGGTCTCTACCGTCCAAATAGCGGGAATAATTCTCAATTCCGGAACAATAGCCCAATTCTCTTATCATTTCCAAATCAAACTCGGTGCGTTCATGCAACCGCTTGGCTTCCAAAAAACTACCGTTGGTATTGAAATAATCAACCTGTTTTACTAAGTCGTCTTGAATCTGCGCGATGGCGTTCTTGAGAATGTCGGGTGAGGTGACAAACATGTTGGCGGGGAAAAGGGTAACATTATCAAATTTTTCCAAAAGTTGGTTTTCTATGGGGTCAAAAGATTCAATTTCTTCGATCTCATCGCCAAAAAAATGGATTTTAAAGGCCAAATCTGCATAGCCGGGAAAGATGTCAATGATATCACCGTTGACCCTAAAATTTCCTCGGTTAAACTCACCTGTTGTTCGCGAGTAAAGGCTTTGAACCAATCGGTACAAGAGTTGGGTTCTCGAGATGACCTCTCCTTTTTCAACAGCAATAACATTTTTTTGAAACTCTACTGGATTCCCAATTCCATACAAACAGGAGACAGAGGCAACTACCAAAACATCCCTTCTTCCGGAGAGTAGGGAGGAGGTGGTACTCAAACGCAGCTTTTCAATTTCTTCATTGATAGACAGGTCTTTTTCGATGTACAAACCACTGGATGGGATATAGGCTTCGGGCTGATAGTAATCGTAATAAGAAACAAAATACTCAACGGCATTCTTGGGAAAAAACTGTTTGAATTCTGAATAAAGTTGAGCAGCCAGGGTTTTGTTGTGGGCCAGAACCAAAGTGGGACGTTGTAATTCTTTAATGACATTGGCCACCGTAAAGGTTTTACCGGAACCGGTAACCCCTTGCAGTGTGACATATTTTTCCCCTTCGGAAAAACCCGTTGAAATTTGGCGTATAGCCTCGGGTTGGTCTCCTGTCGGTGAAAAGTGGGATTCCAGTTTAAATTGCATCTTGCAAAACTAAAGTTAAAATAACCTTTCTACAATATTATTCTAATGTTTTAGCTTATTAACTCGATATAGAAACTCAATTCAGAAAAAGAGGTATTTTTGTTAAAAAACTATTGTGGAGGAGAAATTGATTTCTAAAAAAAAGCCTTTTTTTTCGATATCAGATGCGTTGATGCATTTTTTGAAAAAATACGACCGTTGGATGGATTCCTCAATCAGTTACGAAGATTTGTTGCGTTTTTCCGGTTCTGTAGTTGTATATGACAAAAATGATAATGACACCCTATGGGTTAGGGTTTACTATTCCGATTCAGATAGGGAAGAAATAGATCACCATCTCAAAACTATATATACCCAATTGCATTCAGATGGAGGTGATTCCTCTTTACCAGATCTTAACATTGATGCGATTGACTACTGCACCTTTGGCAATTCAAAACCTTTTCGGATAAAAATTAGAAATATATTGAACGATAACTTCACCTATTTCTATGTTAAGAAAACTGATGCCTCCAGGGTTTATGGGCTGGAATTTGAACACATCCTTTCGCCCTACAACCTAAATTATATGGTCAATCACGATACTTTGATCGAGGAACATATCGCAGGGATTCCCGGTGATGTATTTATTAAGGATTATTTAACCCAGTGCAGTTCGACAGAAAAAGCGCAAATCGCCAAAGAGTATGTCAAATTCAATGAACGTTGTATGGTACGCTTGTTAGGAGATATGCGGGCCTACAATTATGTAGTGATTCCCATTCACGATTTCGATAAGGTGATATACAAGATCAGGGCCATAGATTTTGACCAACAATGTTTTGAAGGTAAATTTTCAGTCTATCGTCCCCAATTCTTTAAAGAAAATCACCCATTAATGTTGGTGATCAAGGAGAAGTTAAGTCACGAGTCCATTGTTCAATACAAAATTGAAGAACGTTCTATCTTATCCCGACGATTGATCAACTCTGGCAATCGGATTGATTTTTTAGTGAATATAATGAAGAATGATCGTTTGTCCATCCCGGAAAATCTCGAAAACTTAAAAAACGAAATTTTTGCATTTACGAAAGATGATGCTTTTACAAAAAGCAAATCCATGGGTGAGTTGATGCAAGCCGCCTTTGACTATATGCGAAGGAATTACCAAAATGTCAGTTTGGGGGATTTGCTCTAATAAAATTGGTCATCGTTAAATTCATCTTCCTCTAAGTCATCCTGTTCATTGATAGATTCTTCAAAACCTTCCTCAGCGATAAAATCTTTATTTGGTGGGGTTTCCGGTACTTCACCATGGGAAAAAATCAAACTTGGATAACCCTTGAGATAGTCTTTCTTGGCAGTTTCCATCAATTCCACAAAAAACGTCCACAGGTTTAAGAAATCGTAAACGTAGATCAGACGGTTTTCATTTTCTGATAAAATATTATTGAGGGGTTTTTCGTTGAGAGCTTCCTCCCCAACCCCCATGTCAACTAAGGGCAGTTCCTCGCCTTGGATCCAATTCTCATCAGAACGGTAAAAGGAAGCCATTTCGTTTCCGGCGAAGCCAAAGGACTGAGAGACCGCATCGTGCAGTTCCTCTAAAGTGGCAGTGGCTTCGATTTCAAAATCTCGGATAACATCGGTTTCTGTATCCAAAATTACGCGAATTCTATATATCATAGGACTTTCTGTTTGACATCAATTGTAAAATAAAAAAGGTTTGCGCCCCGAACAGCAAGGCAGCAAAAATTAAATGTAAAGGTTGAGAGCTGAATGGGAAATCGAGATAAAACATTAATATACCTGTAAATATCTCCAATCCAATCAATCCCAAAATTTGATTAAAGATTTTGACATTAAGTTTCATTTTTCGCAACTTCCAAAAAATCATTAGGTGTACTCCCAAAACCAGCAGTGATAAAGTTCGGTGAACATAAAATTTGATGGGAGCAGGGTCAAGCCATTTTCCGGAAGGTTCATGCATTTGTATATCGATAAATTGTCGAACTTGGGTTCCAAGTACAATTTGGAATAGGGTTAAAAGTAGGGCAAACCAAGCCCAAATTTTTATTGTGTTATTAACGGGAACCGAAAATACCTTTTTTTGAACTTTAAAAAGTAAAAAGACCAGTCCCAATACGATCAACAAAGCCATAATCATGTGTATACTGATGCGATAAGGAGCCAGGTTAGAATCAACAACAGTTTTTCCCAACCAAGCCTGGAATCCCATCCCCAAGAGAATCAAAGTTGAAATGAAAGGATAAGTGATGCTTTTTTTCCAATTCATAAAGGACAAAACCGTCATGATTAAAACGGCCAGCCCGGCTAAAGCTCCCAACAAGCGATTCAGATATTCAATCCAAGTATGGTAGGGATTGAATAGGACATAGTTGTGCTTGGTGTATAGATCCCAGTTGTCTTCATCAAATGAATCTAACGATGAAAAATTCTTATTGGCGACCCTGAGCTCCTCTTTTAGAATAATGACTTGTCCTTCGGTGTATTTATGATCGGGTTTCCAGTCCAGTTGAGCCCTTTCGGTTGGAGGAATCAAATAACCAAAACATTTAGGCCAATCGGGGCATCCCATTCCGCTGCCAGTCATTCTGACAATGGAACCGGCAGCAACGACTAAATAAACCAAGATCAGACTGATCTTGACCGATCTTATAAAACTATTCTTCATGAGCCTCAAGTCCTATTTCCTTTCCTTTTTTTAACATTAAATTAAATGCTGCCTCATATTCATTTGGGATTTCACCTTCAAGTATGGCCTCTTTAATCGCCTCTTTGATCAAGCCTATTTCTCTGCAAGGCTTTAAATTAAATTCCTTCATGATCATTTCTCCGGTTACTGGTGGTTGAAAATTTCTTATGTGATCTCTCTCCTCAACTTCCTTGATTTTTTGTCTAACAATTTTAAAGTTATTATGATAGCGCTTAAATCGAGCGGGATTTTTGGTCGTGATGTCAGCTTCACACAAACAAATTAAATCCTCCAAGATATCGCCAGCATCGAAAACTAGCCTCCTAACGGCAGCATCGGTAACGATATCATTAGCAATAATTATGGGCCTGGAACTCATCATCACGAGTTTTTTTACGTATTTCATTTTTTCGTTTAGAGGCATTTTAAGACGTTTAAAAAGCTTGTAGACCATTTTTGAGCCCACAAATTCGTGACCATGAAACGTCCATCCGATTTTGGGGTGTAGCTTTTTGGTCGGGGCTTTTCCTATATCGTGTAAAAGTGCCGCCCAGCGCAGCCACAAATCATCAGTGTATTCACAAATATTGTCAACAACCTCAAGGGTATGGTAGAAATTGTCTTTATGTCTTTGCCCTTCAATTTCCTCGATTCCCTTGAGTTGGGTTAGTTCAGGGAGTATACGTCCCAACAAACCAATTTGTTCCAGCATCAAAAATCCATTGGAAGGTTGAGGTGTCAGTATTATTTTATTTAGTTCCTCTACGATACGCTCTTTGGAGATGATTTCAATACGTTGGGCATTTTTTTGGATTGCATTTAGGGATTGTTTTTCAATTTCAAAATTCAGTTGAGAGGCAAACCTAACGGCGCGAAGCATTCGCAGGGGATCGTCTGAGTAGGTTATACCCGGTTCCATTGGAGTTCTGATGATCCCATTTTGTAGGTCCTCCAAACCGTTGAAGGGATCGATGAGTGTTCCTTTGTTCTGCGCATTCAAGCTAACGGCCAGGGTATTGATGGTAAAGTCCCTTCTGTTTTGATCGTTTTCCAAAGTCCCCTTAGTGATTTGTGGATTTCGACTTTCTTTTGAATAGGACTCTTTTCTTGCGCCCACAAATTCGAGGCTAATATCTCGCCATTGTACCATAGCAGTGCCATAGGATTTAAAAACTTGGACTGCTTGTGCACCCGGCAATTCTTTTTGAACCGCCCTGGCCAGTTCAATACCTGACCCCACAGCTACAACGTCAATGTCTTTGGCTTTTACCCTGCCAAGTAAATGGTCACGTACAAAGCCTCCAACCAAGTAGCTCTCTAGGGACAAATTTTCTACACAGCGAGCCAAGGTTTGAAATACCTCTTTTTGGAAAACAGTATGGAAGTCTTTGTTTAGCATGATTAGGCTCTCAAAAGTGATATTTCCCCCGTAGGTTCAATTTTTATGATTCGTGATGGCTGTGGGTTGACTTTGTCTTTGTCTTTGTCAATTTCGATGATATGGTCTACTCCCAAGAGAATTTCCTTATCGATGTCTGAGAATTTTTGAGGGTGGGGGGAGCCGCTGATGTTGGCCGATGTAGAAATCAAGGGTTTTCCAAATGCATTGATCAATGGAGTACAAAAATGATGATTCACAATTCTAAGGGCGATAGTATTTTCTTGGGCAACAGCATTTTGAGCAATGCCCTTGGGGTTGTTATAAATTACAGTTGTGGGTCTTTTATCATTGATGTATTGGTCGAGTTTTTGGGGCAAATCACGGATGTATTTTTTGAGCATCCAAACATTAGATACCATACAAACCATAGCTTTACTGTCGGGTCTTTTTTTTAAATTATAGATCTTACGAACAGCCTCAGGGTTGGTGGCATCACAAAGAATACCCCATATGGTATCGGTGGGGGAAAGGAGTAGCCGACCGGCTTCCAGCATTTTGACGATCTCTTCCATTGATTACACAAAAATAGGGCTTTCTCTCTGCTTGATCAATTTTAAAGTTGCTTAGAAAACAATTCACGCCAGAAAGGTATCAATATCTTAAGTATTTCTCTTTTGGAGGCGTCTATTAAACTCAACAAATACAATCCGATCATTTTTTGGAACTTCAGCCATTGGTGTGCCAATTTTTTATTTTTCCCCCTAAAATGTTTTTCAATGTAAATGTGGGTGGATTTGATGACTTCTGCCTTGGTTTTTATTTTGGTGGTTAAATCACTTCTTGATGAAACCCCATGCGAATGGAAGCACTCCCATTCGTTGAGTAATACTCTTGTTAGGCCCTTTTCTTCGGCTCTTTTTGATAAGTCAATGTCTTCACAATACATCCAAAATCTATCGTCCCAACCACCTGTTAAATCAAAATGTTCTTTTCGGAGTAAAACAAAGGAACCAGAAATCCAATGTGGGAATGCGATGGGGTTTTTGGCCATTACTTTTTTAATTTGATCGGTGTGGAAAATTAATCTTTCGAGAGACCTTAGGATTCCGTTACTGTTCCATACATTTGGAAAAATACCATAAGGATGGGTATTTTTTCCGCTTTCACTCAATTGTTTGATTGTAATCAAGTGGAAGTCGGGATGATTATCACAATAAGGAATTAAAGTCTCCAAACAGTCTTTGGGTAGTCGCGTATCGGGATTTAGAAACAACAGCCATCGGGTTGAAGTGTTGTAAGCCCCCAAATTACACGCCGCGGCAAAACCAGCGTTGGTGTCACTTTTGATCCAATCTACCCAAGGGAATTTTTTGATAAAACCTTCCAGTATCCCATCATTAGAATGATTATCGATTACGATGACTTTTTTTGCCCTCATTTCTTGTTGATCAAGACTCTGTAAACAGCTTTCCAGTTTTGACCATGAGCGATAGTTGACAACAATAATAGAGAGATCGGGCATATTTTTTAGGGTACTAAACGGCTACATCATGTTCTCTGAGCGCATTGTTCAAAGAGGTTTTTTTATCAGTACTTTCTTTTCTTTGACCTATGATCAAAGCACAAGGTACCTGATAGTCTCCTGCAGGAAAAGTTTTGATATAACAACCGGGGATAACCACTGATCTTTCGGGGACTTCTCCACGATACTCGATCGGGCTTTGCCCCGAGACATTAATGACTTTGGTCGATGCAGTGATGACCACATTGGCCCCCAATACGGCTTCTTTTCCGATTTTAGCACCCTCTACTACGATGCATCTTGATCCAATAAAGGCATTGTCTTCCACGATCACTGGGGAAGCTTGAAGGGGTTCCAATACTCCTCCTATGCCTACACCGCCGCTGAGGTGTACATTTTTTCCGATTTGAGCGCAACTGCCAACAGTGGCCCAAGTATCGACCATGGTTCCAGCATCCACATAAGCTCCTATATTTACGTAGCTGGGCATGAGAATGACACCACTGGAAATATAGGCCCCGTGTCGAGAAATGGCATGAGGAACAACTCGGATGCCCTTATCTTTATAACCTCTTTTAAGCGGGATTTTATCGTGAAATTCCATAGGACCTGCTTCTATGGTTTCCATCTTTTGAATGGGGAAGTAAAGCACTACTGCTTTTTTGACCCATTCGTTGACCTGCCAACCACTATCGCTGGGACTGGCCACTCTTAATTTTCCTGTATCTAATTGATTGATGACTTCTCTAATGGCCTCTTGGGTCTCACTTTTTTCAAGTAGCGATCGATCTTCCCATGCAGACTCTATGATTCTTTGCATATTGTTTTTTTCAAAAATACTCAATTCAGTAGTTTTAATCGCAATAATTGTCTTCTCAAAAAAAGTATATTTGTAAATACAATGGGGGTATTGATTGGTATTGATTTCGGAAAAAAACGCACAGGATTGGCGCATACTGATACTGAAAAAATTATTGCTAGTGGTTTGACCACCGTAGAGACCCACAATGCATTAGCTTTTCTTATTGATTATCAGAAGGAAATCTCGATTGATAAGTTTGTTGTTGGACAACCCAAACAGAAAGATGGAAACCAATCTGACGTAGAAGTAGACATTCTTCTCTTTATTGGCCAACTAAGAAAAACATTTCCCAATGTAGCTGTTGTACGTCAAGATGAGAGATTTACATCAAAAATGTCGCTTAACAGCCTAATTCAATCAGGGGCAAAAAAGAAAATAAGAAAGGATAAAGCTGTTTTAGACAAAATTAGTGCAACATTGATTTTACAGTCTTATTTGACCTCAAATTCTAAATCTGCTTTATGATCTTACCGATAGTTGCATATGGATCTAATGTTTTAAAAGTAAAGGCTTCACCAGTGGCTACCCCGGACCCCAATTTGAAAAAGTTGATTGCAAATATGTGGGAAACCATGTATAATGCTAATGGAGTAGGCTTGGCCGCTCCACAAATTGGAGAATCAAAACGATTGTTTGTCATTGATGCCACTCCTTTTGCACAAGACGAAGAACTAAGTAAAGAGGAGGTCGAAGTAATAAATGGTTTTAAGCAGGTTTTTATCAATCCAGTTATGATAGCTGAGACTGGAGAAGAATGGGATTTTACAGAGGGTTGTTTAAGCATCCCTAACATTAGAGAGGATGTTTCCCGAAAGAAAGAAATTACTATACAGTTTTTAGATGAACAATTTATTGAACAAAAATTGACCCTTAATGGATTAGCAGCTCGAGTGGTACAACACGAGTATGACCATATTGAGGGAATATTATTTACTGATAAACTCAGTCCTTTAAAAAAAAGATTGTTGAAGGGTAAGTTGAATAATATCAGTAAAGGGAAAATTAACCCTGATTATAAAATGCACTTTTCGATCAAAAAAACAAGAAAATGAGCGAATCTAATCTGGATAAAATTTTAACCATATCGGGAAAACCCGGTTTGTTTCGAATGATTTCACAAACCCGAACAGGAGTAATAGCGGTTTCTTTAAGTGACCAAAAGAAAGTTGTCACCAATAATATCCGGCAACAAATAAATTTATTATCAGAAATAAGGGTTTTTGGGTTGAAGGATGAAATTCCGTTAAGTGAAATATTTAAACTAATGTATCAGTTGGAAAAAGGGAAGCAAGCCCGTGTAAAACCTAAAGCATCAATAGATGAATTGGAATCATATTTTTTTAAGGTTTTTCAAGATTATGATGAGGACAGAGTTTATGGTAGCGACATCAAAAAAATCATACAATGGTATAATTTGTTGTTGGATTCAAATGAATTAAAATTTGACCTAATCAAGGAAAAAAAACTCTCCGATAGGGAGGAAGTGTAAATGGGATCGAGAGCAGCACAACTAAAGGCTTTTGAGCGTTTGCTTGATATTATGGATGAGCTAAGGGAAAAATGTCCTTGGGATCGAAAACAGACTTTTGAAACCCTACGTCATTTAACCATAGAAGAGACCTATGAATTAGGAGATGCTATTTTGAAGGATAATTTGGAGGAGATCAAAAAAGAGCTGGGGGATCTTCTGCTCCATATTGTTTTTTATTCCAAAATAGGTAGCGAAAAAAAGGTTTTTGATATTGCCGATGTTGCAAATCAAATTGCTGATAAACTGATTCACCGACATCCACACATTTATGGTGAGATCGATGTGGAAAATGCAGACCAAGTTGTTAAAAACTGGGAGGCTATTAAATTAAAAGAGGGAAAGAAAAGTGTTTTGGATGGAGTTCCCAAAAGCCTTCCTGCTTTGGTCAAGGCCCATCGAATTCAAGATAAAGTATCGGGCGTAGGTTTTGACTGGGATCAAAAGGAGGCCGTATTGGAAAAGGTTAAAGAAGAGTTGGATGAGTTAAAGGCTGAGATAGATGCCATGAGTTCAAACAAGATTGAGTCGGAATTTGGTGATGTTATGTTTTCATTGGTCAATTACGCCCGATTCCTTAAAATCAATCCAGAAAATGCATTGGAACGCACCAATAATAAATTCATAAAACGCTTCAACTATATCGAGAAAAAAGCCCAAAAGAATAAAAAAAAAATTAGTGACCTGAGTATAGAGGAAATGGAGATTTTATGGCAGGAGGCCAAAAAAAGGGATTGATTCAGTCCTGATATTCTTTATTTATCAATATCACCCTCAAAAGACTCCTCTTCAACTGAGACACTTCTTGCAGATACCTCTCTTTTTAGTTTTTTTAAACCCACAAGATGTTCTTTATGTTTTTCGATTTTAGATTTGAGTTTATTTAACTTGGAGGTAACATCAATAAATAATGGATTATCGGTGCTGGAATTAGAAAAATAATCGAGATTATTTTCCAGCTGTCTCGCTTCAGAGTTGAAATCCTCAAGGACTCTTTTGGTGTTTTGAATTTCAATTGACAGTCCATTTTCATCTTCTTTGATGATGGAAAAACGAATATAGTTTTTAGCTTCTTTTTTCAAGTTCTTATCCATGTCAGATTTATCTATCAGGGCAAGAAAAGCTTTATTGAAACTCTCAATATTTTTTGAATTGGTAATTCCCGTCAACTCACCTAAACGGTTGTATTCTATCCATTGTTGATCGAAAAATTCTTTAAAAGACTCTAGTTTGGATGGTATTTGAAAACTTTTTATACCTCTAATAAATTTCTCTTTCTTTTGGTGTGCCTTTTCTTCATTTTTGTTGATTCTCTGATAACCAGATTTGATACGCTCAAAATAAAGGTTGCATTGGGAACGAAATTCCTCCCATTGCTTATTGGAAATTTTTCGAGGAACAAATCCAATTGCTCTCCAATCTTTTTGAATGTTTTTCATTCGATTGCTGTAACTTCTCCAGTCATCTTTTTCTAAGATTTCTCTTACCTCACTGATCAGGGCTTTTTTGAGATCAATATTCTTTTTTTGTTCAGATTTTTGAGACTTATAAAATTGATTTTTTTCACGATTTATTTCTCGGCTAATTTCTCTAAATCGATTCCATGTAGCTTTACTGTGTTTTTTTGTTACCTGACCAATTGATTGAAATTCAGTCCTCATTTTATTGAATTCTTCGATTATTTTCCGCCAATTGTTGTGATTTTGAGGAGGATTGTTTTTTATCTCATCCATTTTATTCAAGATAGAGTTCTTTTTATTTAGGTTTTCCTCAAGAATATTATCGTATTCTTTGTCAAACTCTTGTCTTCTGTTGTGAATGATTTGACTAGCTGATTGAAAGCGGGTCCAAAGCTCTTCTCGATGCTCTTTAGCCACTGGTCCAAGGTCATTCTTCCATAATCTATGAAGAGTGTTTAGGTCGCGGGATGCTTTCAAAACATCAGGGATAGTGGATAATTTTTCGGCCTGTTCTATGATTTTGATTTTTTCTTCGTAATTGTGCTTGAAATCCAAATCTCTCAATTCGCGATTTAGATGAAGAAAATCATAAAAGATTTCGGTGTGGTGTTTGTAGGTTTGCCAAATATTGTTGCTTTGGGCTCTGGGGACAGGTCCAGTTTTGTGCCAACTGTCCTGTAGATTTTTAAATTTTTTATAGATCGTATTAATGTTTTCATCAACATTGATAAGCATTTTCAAACTCTCAATTATCTCTAATTTCCTGTCGAGATTTAGTTTTTGAGATTGTTCTCTCTCTTGAAAATAGGTCCGTTTATTTTTTTTATATTCCCGAACCACTTGATCAAAAGTATTTTTGTATTGAGGTTTAAAGTAGAAATCAATTTCATTTCCTTCTTCCTTGATAAATATTTCTTTTTTTTCTTGAATTTCTAATTTGAATACTGAATCAAAGGTTTGGATTATTTCCTTTATATTTTTATCATCGGCTAACCATTGTTCAGCTTTTACTTTTTTTTGAAGTATTTCGACCAATTCAATCAAAGTCAGTTGACTAAAATCTTTAGTTGCTTCGTCTATATTTTCTGATTTTTTTTGCCCATCATTTTCCACAATTACTTCTTTAGGTGTTGTGTTGTCTAAATCTACCTCAGATGTGGACATTTTTTTCTTTGAAGCATCTTCAGTAGCGTTTATCGTTTTCTGCGATGTAACTTTTTTTTTATCCTGAGGATCACTGGCTTTGTCTTTTGTATTTGCCATGACAGGTAATGTTTGTAAAATTTTTTAAAATTTACAAAAAAAAAAAATGTCTACCTATTCATTCCAAATCTCCCAAGATTTTTCAGCTTGATATTCCAGCATTTTTTGTCCATTTAAAATTTTACTGCCTCTTGTTTTTCCCTCTCTTAGAAATTGAGTTTCCGCTGGATTGTAAATGAGGTCGTATAGAATATGGTTTTTTGTTAGGAATTGATAGGGTAGGTCTGGGGCATTATCAATATTAGGGAAAGTTCCAACAGGGGAAGCATTTATGATTAATTCATGTTCATTAATAGTAATTTCATCTACGTCGGTATAAATCGTAGTATTTTCTCCACCTCTTCTCGATATGTAGGAAAATTCTATTTTTAATTTTTTCATTACATAAGCTACTGCAGAAGAAGCACCACCAGTACCAAGGATCAAGGCTTTTTTGGGGAGTTTGTTGATTATTTCTAAAAGTGATTTTTCAAATCCATAAACATCAGTGTTGTGTCCACTGGTAGTTCCGTCCTTGTGAAATTTTATGGTGTTGACAGCATTTACTTTTTCAGCGGCAGGGGAAAGCCGGTCTAAATAATGGATCACGTCTCTCTTATATGGAGTGGTTACATTAAGTCCAAAAATATTCTTCAGCGAGAGTACGTTTTTTAGTTCTTTAATTTGATTTAAATCAAAGTTCGTATAGATGCAGTCGTGCAAATTTTCGGTTTCAAATTTTTTTTTAAAATAACCTCTTGAAAAAGAATATTCTATATTCTTGCCAATCAATCCATATCGCTTGATATTACTTTTTTTGGACTCCATATTTTTCCAATAATGTCACAATTAATATCCCTAAAATTATGAATAAAGTAATGAACCAAAAATTGGCGTCTGAAAAATCAGGAATGTAGTAATCATAGTATTCAATTATAGGATTTCCAAGACTGTTGCTGAGGATTTTTCCCGACTCATTCATTACAAAAACTTCGTTTCTCCAAGGCCAAATCACTCCTAATGAACCAGCGATAAAACCTATGATGGTTGCCAGTGTAACTGGTTTGAATTTCTTTAAAACATAACTCAATACGTTGGAGAATAAAACCAATCCTGTAACAGATCCGGCTGTGAAGGTTGCTGCCAATTGTAGCAGCTTCATTCTGGAATGATCTTCTACAAATTTGAAGTTGAATTGAATCAAATCCGATAGGGTATAATATATAGCATTAACCGAATCGACTAGAAGAAGGGTGTAATTACCAAGTAAAAGTAAAAGGAATGAGCCTGACAATCCTGGAAGGGTCATTCCTGAAACACTGATGATCCCGCAAAAAAGCACAAAAAGAATATTATCATTTTCAGAGGAGGGCTTGGACACCATAATGATCAATCCAATGGATAACCCAATAAAAAAAAAGAGTAATGTTTTTAAATTCCATTTTTCTAACTCAAAAAAAACGAAATACAAGGACGAAAGTATCATTCCAAAAAATACAGCTAAAACATGCATTTCATAATTTTTGATCAGGTGATCTAAGATCAAAGACACGCTAAAATAGCTGATTACAACCCCCGAAAAAAGCAATACTAAAAAATAACCATTGATGTATTGGTAGAAAGGACGCCAGCCCCTATTGATCAAAATGTTGAATGCTTTGAGATTGATTTTCTGGAGGGAGTAGATTAATTCTTCATAAAATCCAGCTACAAATGCAACAATACCACCCGAAACTCCAGGAACCTTGTTGGCTGCTCCCATGGCAATCCCTTTTAAAATTAGGATAAAACTTTTTCGAAAAGATGTTTTTCTTTCTTTCACTTGGATGGGGTTAAAATTTTCTTTTATCCAAAATATAAACCAAGCATACGCCAACTACAAAAAAAATAATAGCAAGTGTAAGTTGAGGGTTCGCTGGATAATCAAAAGGTGAAATGGGTTTATTAAGTATTTTGGTATTATTGGCCAGTACTAACTCATATTTTTGCTGCCAAGGCCATATTTTGTTAAGCGCTCCTATCATCAGACCAATTAGCACCGCCATGGTCTTGTCGTGTTCTTTGTCAAACAACCATTTTAAAACGGAGGCAAAAATTCTAAGTCCTAGTAAGATTCCCAAAACAAAGATGGAGAGTTTTGTAAAAGTGGGAATCATAAGTTCCATCTGCATGTTAGTCAAGCTGATTAGTAAATCTTTTATCAGCCCGATTACGGTACTGTAGGTACCCATTATAATCAGAATATAGGCTCCTGAGATTCCTGGCAGTATCATTGCAATTATCCCCAAAAAGCCTGATATAAATAAATATATTATACTTATTTCCTCATTAATAGGGGTCATTTGTATTAAAAAAAAAGATACGTTAGCACTAAAAATTACCAATAGTATATTGAAAACATTCCATCGTCTCAGCTCTTTTTTTAATATAAAAATACTGGCCAATAACAACCCAAGAAAAAAAGACCAAATTGGGATAGGATATTCGTTGATCAGCCAGTCAATGACAAAAGAAAAGATTATAACTGCAGATATAACTCCCAAAAAAAGAACTAACAGAAAATCACCATTGATCATGTTCCAAAAACCACTAAAACCATTTTTTTTGATGCTCCTAAGGCTTTTAAGATTGATCGATTCAATGGACTCAATGAGTTCTTTGTAAACTCCAAGAATAAGTGCGATTGTTCCTCCAGAGACCCCTGGCATCAGATCGGCGGCACCCATTGCCACTCCCTTGAGGTATAGAAGGATATTTTGTTTGGAAATAAGATTTTTCAACAATCAAAATTTAACGCAATATATAGCGAAAAACCGAATTAGATGGCTATAAATAATGTATTAAATCTTGATCAGTTCAGTAAACAAATGTTTGATGTTTCTTGGAATCTTTATATTATTTTTGATTTTGTCAAAAATGTGAAATGCTTCGCTTTTATTTCCCAATCTGTATTTACATCCTGCCATCCGAAATAAAAAAGAAGGATTTTTGTGATGAAATTGCAGAGCTTTTTGTCCTATTTCAAGAGCTCTTTGCCAATCATCGGTTAGCATGAGTGAGTCCACCCAAAGAGTCCAAATATCTGCATTGTGATCTCCAAGATTGATTGTGGTTTCACATGCTACTGATGTTTCCATATAGAAATTAAGGTGGAAATGAATTAGTGCACTTTTTTTCCACAACTCCCTACTGTCTGAATTGGACTGTAAAGATTTGTTTACATAATACTTTGCTTTAAAGTAGTCATTAGTGTCAATTAGAAAGTCAATAAGAGCTAACCAACTATTTTCGTGATTTGGTTCCAGTTTAATAGATTCTTCCAGATATTTTACAGCCAATTTATCATTGCCCAATTTAAGATGACAAAGTCCAATTCTGTGGTTGACAAAGGCATTAGGGTCATTAAAATTGAGCGAGAATACATAGTTTTCAATGGCTTCATTGATACGACCCATTTTTTCAAGCAATTTTCCTTTTTCAATATATGCTCCGGTAAAACAATCATCGCTGATAATTGCAAATTCAAAAGCAGAAAGTGCCTCTTCGAACTTATTGATCCTTATGTATATTTTTCCTAGTTGATGCCATGCAACTTCACTGTAAGGATTGATTTCGAGAAGGTTGTTTAAAGTATTGATGGCTTCAGTATTTTCTCCCAATTGTTCGTAGCAATATAGAAGATTATAAAGTGATTGGTAGTCAAACGAATTCTCTTGAATACATTGGTAAAAGTATTGTTTTGCTCTAATATAATCTTCTAGGAATAGATATTCCATTCCCATCAAATTCCAAATTTCAATTGGCTCATCGGTTAATTCCAATGCTTTTTCCAGTAATTTAATGGCTTTTGGATGATTCTTTTTTTTAGAGAAAATATTAGCTCTTTGTAAAAAGACTTCTTCGTGTTCAGGGGATATTCTTTCAATTTCAACCAGTAAGTCCTCAGCTTCTTTATGCTCACCGTCAAATAGAAGAATTTCACTCTTCAATAACATCAATTCTACATTTTGCGGGTGTTGATCCATCCCCATTTTTATGGCTTTTTTTGCAAGGTTGAATTGTGCAAAATCAATGTAGTGGTGAATGATATTTTCGAATTCAAGGGCATCAAAAAAGAGCACTTGATTAGTTTTGAGCATCTTCTCAAATTTGGATAGGGAGGGGTTGGTGTCTTCCGATAAATTATCGAACATAAAACTAAATTATTTAATTAAAATTAGAGAAGATTAAAGCATTCATTTAGGATGTCGATTTTTTCTTTTCAACAAAAGTATTAACATTAGTCTATATTTCGTCGAGTGTTTCTTTAATGATATGGCATCCCATAACAATCTCCTCCTTTGTAATATTAAGGGGTGGAGAGATTCTTATGGCGTTTTTTTCCCACAATAGCCAAAACAGTAGAAGTCCTTTTTCAATACATCGCGACACTAGATAATTGGGAATTTCAGGATTTTCGAAAATAGGGGCTAACATCAAACCTTTTCCTTGAATTTTTTTGATCAACGGATGATTGAGATTTTTTTTAAAAATTTTTTCTTTGTTAGCAATTTGTTGAATCAATTTTGTAGAAACAATCTCATTGATTGTTGTTAATGCTGAGGTGGCAACGACAGGATTTCCTCCAAAAGTTGTGATATGTCCCAACTTTGGTTCATCTTCAAATTTTACCATCAATTTTTTTGAGGCTGAAAAAGCTCCTATAGGCAAACCTCCTCCTAGTGCTTTTCCCATCACAATAATGTCCGGAACCACATCAAAATTTTCAAATCCAAACATTTTTCCCGTCCTACCAAATCCAGGTTGAATTTCATCAAGTAAGAGTAATGCTCCCACAGCCTCACATCTTTTTTTTACTTTTTTTAAGTAATTATCCCTGGGTAAAATAAAACCAGCACCCCCTTGAATGGTTTCCAGCAGCACGGCAGCAGTTTTTTTATCAATCCTATTTAAGTCTTTTTCATCATTAAAATTTATAAAACTTACCCCTGTAAGAAGTGGGCGGTATCCTTTTTTTTGTTCCTCGTAGCCCAGTAAACTTAATGCCCCATGAGTACTTCCATGATAGGAGTGGTTTGCTGCAATGAGTCCGGATCTGCGAGTCACTCTCTTAGCCAGTTTTAAAGCACCCTCAATAGCTTCAGTACCAGAGTTTGTTAAATAAACAATTTCATGATTTTTGGGGAGTAAATGGACCAGTGTTTTACAGAGTTCTACTGCAGGAGCCTGAGCAAATTCGCCGTAAACCATTACATGCATATATTTTTCGATTTGTGATTTGAGCGCACTGACCACTTTTGGATGTGAATGTCCTAATGGGAGTGCCGATACGCCTGCTATAAAATCTAAATAGGATTTCCCTTCAACGTCGTATAGATAGCTACCATTGGCATACTCAATTTCTAAGCCAAGGGGATGAGGAGTGGTTTTTGCTTGATATTTTAAAAAATCTTTCAACATTTATTAATCTACTTTTTCCATGAAAGCCTCTGACATATCTATCTCTATAATTTCAGCAGGTTGAAACTGATTATCATTATCGCTAAAAAGTTCAAGTATGGAATCAGGACGTTCTGACTCCCTCCAAATAAAACCTTCAAGTTTTCGTTCGTTGATGGGTAGATCTTTGTCTGGAAACAAATTTCCGTCCGGGCTGACAAAGAAAGTAATATCTTCAATCTGATTTTCTCTGGTAACCATTTTCAGGCGGCTGCATGTAGTTTTGTCAATCCCAATCAATTCATTGTCTTCGTCCGAGTACATATAATAAATGACCTCGGTATTTTTATTTACATCAATTTCACGAAGTTCTCCTTCTTTGAAAAGACCATCAAGTAATCCTCCTTTAATTTGATTAAATCCGATGTCGCTTATGGAATCTTTTTCAATAATCCAGCTATTTCCTATAATTTTGAGAGAATCTAGTTTTTTGGTTTTCATGTCAGAAGTCAGAAATATTTGATCTCCTGACATTTGACTTTTCCCAAACCATAAAATAGGGTTTTTGGCATTTTTTTGACTGGCAGTTAAAATTTGATTTTCCTTTCTAGTCAAAGGTAATTTAAGTAATTTAATGAGTCCAGTGCTTTGATCCAAATGAAGAGAATCTGATTTTCCCCTCAGATCTTTCTTGAAAATTCTGACATCATAGTATCCTCTGAGGATTTTTTTTTCAGAAGGCCCAGTTGCTATTAAAGTATCAGCGTGGATAAAGAGTGAATCTTGATCAATAATGTTGATTGCCAATGCTCTACGGGTAATAATAGCAGAATCTTTGGCTTTGAAAATTTCACCATAATGACCAGTGATTACAGATTTGTTTAGTGTATCAATCACACTAATGTTATTGGTTGCGGCTGCATAATTTTTTTCATTTTCAAAATACAAGCTGTCCCCTCTTATTTCTTTATTGTCATAAAATATTACGGCATTCTTCTGGAAATTACCTTTCTGTAATTGGGTATCGTATGCTCCTTTTTCGCAAAATATATCATATTCTTCCCCTATAATGGTTGTCTTTCCATAGAAGAGAGCTTTATCCCTTTCTGTAAAATAGTCCAGTTGTTCAGATTTGAGTTCGTATTCTGGATCGTCAATTTTAACCCTAGATATAAATCGGTATTTTTTTTCATCCATAGAGTAGATTCCTCTTATGCTGGTGAGTTTTCTTTTTTCATCAACAATGGTTCCAAATGAATTGTAAAAGGCTTTTGAATTGGCACGATCCAAATAGAGGGTATCTGTTTTTAGATTCATGTCGGGTCTTTCTAGGACTACACTACCCCATGCTTTTGCAAGTTTACTAGTACCATCGTATTCGATTTGATCACATGTCATTTTTAAAGTGTCTCCTTGAGTAAATATTACATCACCATTAGCTTTAAAAAAATTTTCTTCCGGATAGAAATAGGAGACATTAGATTTGATCAGAGCCCCCTCGTGAAAAAGGTGAACTCTAACATCATTCTTTTTTACTAGTATATTGGCTCCTGGAAAATTTAATTGGTCTTGGGTAGAGCCTCCAGCCTGAATGATTTCAATAATCTGTTGATTTTCCTGTGCTAATGATTTTACGATTGTTAATAGAAAAATGAGCTGAAGTGTAGCAATCTGAAAATTCTTTCTCAATGTAAGTATTTGTCGAAGTTAAAATAGAAAATCTACCGTAGAATGGTTTGTTTTCTGTCAGGTCCTACAGAAACAATTTTTATGGGTGTCATAAGTTCGCGCTCCAAAAAATGGATATAGTTTATAAAATTTTTGGGAAGTTTATCGACTGAATTGATTTTTGTTAAATCTTCCTCCCATCCTGGTAATTCTATATATTGTGGGGAGACAGATTCATCGTTTATGTCAAAAGGGAAGTAATTGTATATTCCTTTCTTTGTTTTGTATTGATTACAAACTTTAATAGTTTCTATACCAGAGAGAACATCGCCTTTCATCATCATCAGTTGTGTGACACCGTTGACCCTAATCGAATATTTTAGAGCAATAAGATCAATCCAGCCACATCGTCTTGCTCTTCCTGTTGTAGCACCATATTCATGACCGTTTTTGCCGATTCGCTTACCAATTTCATCAAATAATTCAGTGGGAAAAGGTCCGCTGCCCACCCGCGTTGTATAGGCTTTGAATATTCCAAAGACCTCTTTGATTTTATTAGGTGCGACCCCTAAGCCTATACATGCTCCTGCTGCAGTTGTAGATGAGGAGGTAACATAAGGATAGGTTCCAAAGTCAATATCCAATAATGAACCTTGAGCACCTTCTGCCAAAATTTTTTTTCCGGCGTCTTGTGCTTGATGTAAATAGTTTTCGCTATCAATTATTTGGCATTTTTTTAAAGTTTCTATGGATTCAAAAAATTGGCTTTCCAATTCGCTCAAATCATATTCCAATTCTACATTGTGAAAATTTAGCATTTTGAGGTGTTTTTGGGTCAAAATTTGATAGCGATCTATCCAGCTTTTGGTTAAAACATCACCTACTCGCAAACCATTTCTACCGGTTTTGTCCATATAGGTTGGACCAATTCCTTTTAGTGTTGAGCCAATTTTAGCTTTTCCCTTGGATGCTTCTGAAGCAGCATCAAGTAATCTGTGGGTGGGCAGAATAAGGTGGGCTTTTTTAGATATCAATAATTTTGTGTAAAAATCGATATTATAAGGAGCCAAGTTTTCCAATTCCTTTTTGAAAATTATTGGATCAATAACTACTCCATTACCAATCAAATTTATCGCATTGGGGTGAAAAATTCCTGAGGGGATAGTGTGTAATACGTGTTTGATACCCTCGAACTCAAGGGTATGGCCTGCATTAGGCCCCCCCTGAAAACGAGCAATAATATCGTAGTGTTCAGTTAATACATCAACGATTTTACCTTTCCCTTCGTCGCCCCACTGGAGGCCAAGTAGTAAGTCTACGGACATATTAAATTATGAATTTACTCTTTTTTTGTTCCGTAAAAATACAGAGAATGATTGTGGATATCAACATCAAATATTTCCTCGATTGTTTTTTTAATATTTTCTATTCTTGGATCACAAAACTCCTTTACTTCTCCCGAGTCTGTGAAGATAATATGATCGTGTTGGCGGTCAAAATATGACTTTTCGTATTGAGCTTGGTTTTTACCAAACTGGTGTTTCCTGACCAATCCACACTCCAAAAGTAGCTCGATGGTATTATAAAGTGTTGCTCGACTTACCCTGTAATTTTTATTTTTCATGGTGATATACAACGACTCTATATCAAAATGTTCATCACTATCATAAATTTCATACAATATGGCAAATCGCTCCGGGGTTTTTCGGTGAGCTTGTTTATTAAGAAAGTTAACAAAAACCTCTTTAACAATTTCTTGATTGGATTTATTTTTTTCCATTTTTACAAATATATGTCTTATATCATTCTCTGAGAACTTTATCTACACCTTTAATCTTTAAAATCCTGTTAATCAAACGATTGAGTATAGTTTTATTTTTTACACTTACGCTGATTAAGCCTGTAAAAATACCATCCTCACTGTCGAAATTCAACTTATTTATATTTACGCTCATGTCACGGGAGATTAACTGGGTAACTTCACTAACAATTCCAATATTATCAATACCCGAAAGTTTTAAAATGGCTGTAAACTCATCCGAGGAAGAATCCACCCATTTTGCTTTAATAATTCGATAAGCAAAATTAGACTGAAGGGATAATGCATTGGTACAGTCTTTTTTGTGAACTTTTATACCCTCATTAATACTGATAAATCCAAAAACAGGATCACCTGCAATAGGATTGCAACAGGGTGACAAGTTGTGTTTTAGACTCTCCTTCTCTTTACCGAAAACCAACGTGTCAAATCGTTGCGTGATTTGATCTTTGTCTTCCTTTTTGAAAACAGGACTTTGTTTTCTTATTCTTTTCTTAAAGAAATTGAGGAAACTACTGTTAAATTCAGTTGAGAAATCCTTTAATTGTTTATTATTGATTGTTCCCAATCCGATGCGGTAGAATAAATCTTGACTGTTGCTAAGATTGAAATAACGCAACATATGCACAATGGTTTTATCGTTTAATTTAATCTTAAGTTGTTTTAATTTTCTTCTCAAGGTCTCTCTCCCATCCTCAGCAATAATTTTCTTCTCCTCATTAAGTGATGACTTTATTTTTGATTTGGCTCTTGAGGTTTGAACGAAGTCTAACCAATTAGCGGTTGGTTTGATATTTTCAGAAGTAATAACTTCAACATTTTCACCGCTTTTTAAAGTTCTGCTAAGCGGAACAAGTTTTCCATTGACTCTGGCACCTCTGGTTTTCATTCCTACTTCGGTATGAATACTAAAAGCAAAGTCCAATGCAGTTGCTCCTTTAGGTAATGATTTGATTTCTCCAGTGGGAGTAAATACAAAGATTTCTTTAGCGTATAAGTTGAGTTTAAAGTTTTCTACAAAATCAACAGGATTTTCGTTGTTGCTTTCTAAAACCTCATGAAGCTTGTCTAGCCATGAGTCAATCCCGATATCTTTATGATCTCCTTGCTTATATTTATGATGCGCAGCATATCCTTTTTCTGCTATCTCGTTCATCCGTTCAGATCTTATTTGTACCTCTACCCATTTGCTATTGGGACCCATCACGGTGATGTGCAATGCTTCATATCCATTTGATTTTGGAGCTGTGATCCAATCTCTCAGGCGGGTGGGATTTGGGGTAAAGTGGTCTGTTATGATGGAGTAGATTTTCCAGGCCAAAAACTTTTCATTTCGGTGAGTAGCTCTGTAAACGATGCGAATGGCAAATTTGTCAAAAACATTCTCAAATGGAATGTTTTGTATAACCATTTTCCTATTAATTGAGAAAATAGATTTACTTCTTCCCTTAATTTGATATTTTAATTTTTCCTCTGCAAGAGCAAATTTAATTATCTTAGAAAAAGATTTAATGTATTGATCTTGTTCTTCTTTGCTGTCTTCAATTTTATTTTTGATAAATACGTATCTGTCATATTCGGTGTACTTAAAACTCAGGTCTTCCAATTCAGTTTTAATGTTATAGAGTCCAATCCTGTGAGATAGTGGGGCATAAATATATAGGGTTTCAGAAGCGATTTTGATTTGCTTGTATTCAGGAATTGAATCTAGGGTTTGCATATTGTGTAATCGATCTGCGATTTTGATAATGATGACTCTGATGTCATCGTTTAGGGTGAGCAGTAGTTTCCTAAAATTTTCTGCTTGAAGTGAAACATTACTTTCCTTACTGAGTTTGGAAATTTTGGTCAATCCTTCGACGATTTTCATAACATCACTTCCAAAGAGTTTTTCAATATCATCAAAACTGTAGTCAGTGTCTTCTACTACATCGTGTAAAAGAGCAGCTGCAATAGAGGTAGCATCCAGACCTATTTGGTGAGCAACAATTTTAGCTACACTTATGGGGTGTAAAACATATGGTTCACCAGATTTACGACGCTGATTTTTATGGGCATTAACAGCAGTGTCAAAAGCAGAACGTATCAGTTTTTTATCTTCATCAGATAAGGTTTGATAGCTGATTTGCAGCAACTCTTTATACTGCTTAGCAATCTCTTTATTTTCTATTTTGTCACTGATAATCATAGGCATAATAAAGGTACTTGAAACTTTTAATTCGACAAAATCATAGATCTCCGCAGTGATACATCAAAATCCCTGCCGAAACTGACAGATTTAGAGAATCAATTGGGAATTTAACAGGAATTTTGACGATCTGTTGCGCCTTTTTTAACCATTTTTTGTCGAGACCTTTATCCTCTGTTCCAAAAACCAATGCCAATGGTTTTTTGTATTTGACTCTTTTGAAATGTTTTGCTTTGTGATCCAATGCAGCAGCAGATATATTAAATGCATTTTTTTCCAAAAATGAAATTACATGTTCTGTATTATCAGTGGCAATAGGAATAGAAAAGACGCCTCCCATACTGTTTCGGATGATATGAGGGTGGTAAAGATCGGTTTTGGGATTGGCAATGATTACGGCATCCCAACCGGCAGCTGCAGCTGTTCTTAGAAGTGCCCCTATATTGCCAGGTTTTTCGGGAGCCTCCACCACCAGTAAACGACTGTCATTATTAACATAAATATCTTTGATATAATGATTTTTGGCCTGCAAGACAGCAATGACCTTTTCAGTGCCTGATCGCATGCTTATGCGATCAAAAAGAGTAGTACTTAATTCATAAATATTTTCTGAATTTTGATAAAAAGCTTCTCCATCAAATGCTTCCCTAAGAAAAAGATAGTCAATTTTGTAACCCATTTCAATAGCTCTGCTTAACTCACGCTCTCCAAATACCACAAAACGTTTTTCTTTTTTTCGTACCCTTGACTTACTTATTAAAAGATTAAGTTTTTTGACCAATGGGTTGTGAGCACTAATTATATTTTTCAAACCTTTTTTTACAAAGTTATTCGGTAATTCTCTAAAAACTTCAAAATCGCTTTTCGTTTTTGTGATAGTTAATAACCAAACCAACCATTTCGTTATAGCTATTAATACCATTTTTTTGTCCATTGACCTTAAGATAGTTGTCATAGGTCTTGTCAAAAATAATTTTAATGGGATTTTCATATTTCCTCCAAAAATCGTTGACCTCTTTAAAGTTTTTAATAATACCGGGATTTAATCGCTTTAATTTATTTTTTGCAATCTTTGAATCCAGTTTGTATAATTCATTATATAAATACCTAAAAGCGAAAGTTTTTCCGGCATATCGAATATATTGGTCATCAGATTTAATTGCGGAAAGATAAGCTATAAAATTAGCTTCTTTTTCAGTTGCATACCCCAATTGATGGGCTGATTCGTGGAGTGATGTGGTAATCAAACTTTGGATGGGTATTTTGGTATTTACTTGAGATTCTAAAGTAAAGGGATTTAAATATCCAGAATATCCCATGTAAGATAGGGTCAGGCTTATTAGTGATTTTTTGACTTTAGAGGAACGCAAGTGCGTTTCTTGATAAATGGGATTATAAAGGTTAATTTTTTCAAAAATTTGTTCCATTGAATAAGGAAATTTTACAGCCAAAGTATCTGAGGAAACAATACCAATGTGAGATTTATTTGATTCATCAATGATTATATCTAAACGGTGTATCAAATCTTCTTCACTATATTTGTAGGGTATTTGTAGTTTTTTATTCAGCGGAAGTCTATGGTAATTGAATCCCCAGCTCAGATGGAATATCCAAACCAAAATAATTACGAATGTTCCAAAATCCAAAAACATGGCCAGTGGTTTAACTCTCCAGTTAAATATTTTTTTATAAATAGTTTTAGCAATAAAAAGAAGTAGAAGAAGATATAGGATGTCACCGAGTGAAAAGGGTATCAAATCAAAATACATTTGGTGTAAGTCTAAGACCAGAGGATAAAAAATCTGAGAATAGTATTTTTCAATTTTTTCAGGATTATCTCGCGCAAAGTAGATTATTAACCACAATGGAATGGCCGAAAACCAGACCAATATGGTTGTATTTTTTTTCATAGGATTTAATATCGAATAGTAAAAAGGGAACGAGTCCAGGAGTTTTTTTAATTAAAATCGACCAATTCTACCTCAAAAATCAAGCTAGTATTTGGAGGAATAACCCCTCCAGCACCTCGAGACCCGTAACCCAATTCACTTGGAATGACCAATTTTGCTGATGATCCTTTTTTGAGTAAAGCAATACCCTCATCCCATCCTTTAATCACTCTGCCCATTCCCAGTGGAAAAACAATCGGTTCATTTCGTTGATATGAAGAGTCAAAAACCGTTCCATCTGGAAGCATTCCTCTGTAGTGAACTGAAACATTGTTTCCTTTAGAAGGAAGATTTCCAGTTCCTTCACGTAAGATTTTATAGTAGAGTCCGCTATCGGTTTGCTTCATTCCATAAGTCAATTTTTCAAGTTCTTTTGCATATTTTTCTTTTCTCTCTTTTTCCACTAATATTTTCTCCTCAAAATAATTTGAAAAAACTTTTGGAGCATCAAATTTTTTTGCATTGATTCCTTTTCTAATGATAGATACTTTGACAATTGTGTCATTTTGTAAAATACTGTCCACAACAGCTTGCCCTTTGACTACTTTCCCAAAAACAGTGTGTTTTCCGTCTAGCCAAGGAGTTTCTTTGTGGGTGATAAAAAACTGACTACCGTTAGTTTCTGGTCCTGAATTTGCCATTGAGAGTATTCCAGGTCCACTATGTTTCAAATCTGTAAATTCATCAATAAATTGATAGCCGGGTCCTCCAGAGCCCGATCCAGTGGGATCACCCCCTTGAATCATAAAATCTTTTATAACCCTGTGAAAGATTATGCCGTCATAATATTTTTTACCAGAAAACTTTTCATCAACTTTTGGATTATTTCCCTCTGCCAAGGAAATAAAGTTGGCTACTGTAACAGGAGTCTTCTCCAACTCCAATTGGAGAATAATATCCCCTTTGTTTGTTTCTATGTTGGCGTATAATCCTTCATCTAATTCAGGATATTGTTGGTTGCAACCAATAATCAGTATTGCAAAAAAAAGTCCTAATAAATTATTTTTTCTCATTTTTTAGTTTTTAATTTTTTTTTGAGTTTTAGAAGTTCTATGGTAAAACGAAGGGGTTGATTAATACCTATTTTTTCTCCATCTCCTTGATAGCCGAAGCAAAGGTAGGAAGGAAAAAGAAATACACCAATTTCCTTAGGACGTAGATATTTTACACCTTCTCTCAGTGCAGGTATCAAATCTTCTTGGTCCACAAAAAAGCTAACATTACCCAAATTTTTTTCATTGTAAAGAAGATTCCCGTTTAGATCTTCTATGCGATATTTAAAACTAACAAGATCCCCTTTTTGAGGGTAGCTTTCATCAGAATCGATATTTTTTTTATAAGCATACCAAAATCCTAGGGGTGAATTTTTAAAAGACAGCTTTTTTTCTTGATTTATGGCCTGTTGAAATAAAGATTGTTCAATTGCAATAATGTTTTTATTTCTTTTGGCAGATTCCTTAAGAAAAAATTTCTTTTGTTTGTTAATGGGTCTGCGTGGCTCAGGGTTTTGGCAACTCAAATGAATTAAAAAAGTTAGAAGGAGTAAAATCCTAAATATTAAATTGAGATTTTTCATAGGCTATTGCTTTTAAGAATTGATCAACAGTTTCATTTAGAGTCAGATCTGACACTCCTCCTGCTGCATTAACATGACCTCCACCATTGAAATATTTTTTTGCAAAGTAATTTACATCGAATGAGCCTTTAGATCGGAAAGACATTTTGATAATTTTCTCAGTTTCATTTTCAATCATGATTACAGCCAATGATACACCTCTAAGACTTAAGCCATAGTTTACAAAGCCTTCAGTATCTCCTTTTTTAAATTTATTTATAATTAATTCTTTTTGTGAAAGTGTTATATAAACAACAGGTATTCCATTAATTTTTTTTATATTATTAAGCGCAGTTCCTAGAAGTTTTAATCTACTAAAAGAATAGGTGTCGTAAATTTTTTGATGTATCAAATGGGGTTGAGCACCCTTTTCAATAAGAATGCTTACAACCTGATGTGTTTTAGCAGTAGTTGAGGGAAATCTAAATGAACCAGTATCGGTCATTATTCCGGTGTAGAGACAAGTGGCTATTGTGACATCAATCTGATCGTGATCCAAACCTGAAATCAATTCATATATCATTTCGCAAGTAGATCCCTTATTCGTGTCTGAATAGCTTATTGAAGCATAATCTCCAGGGTGTTCGTGATGGTCAATCATTATTTTTTCCGCAATGCTACGTTCTACAACCAGAGCCATTTGATCGATTCTACTCAACTGATTAAAGTCAAGGGTGAAGATGATGTCTGAATTTTCAATCATTTGGGTCGATTCATCTGGAGTTTGTGAAAATTTTTTGATTTGCTCTTGACCGGGCATCCAATTAAGAAATTCCGGGTATTCATTGGGAGCAATTACACACGAATCATGTCCGGTTTTATTTAAAAAAGTATTAAGGGCAAGGCTACTCCCCAATGCATCGCCATCAGGATTTTTATGAGGAATGATGATTATTTTTTTAGGTGTAAAAAGTACTTTTTGAAATGCTTTTAGTAGTTTTTTTTCCATGTATTCAAATATACCAAAATTTGATTCTGTTTGTTTTTACCAATATCATTAAAATTAATTAATATGGTATGAGAAGTAACCGAATACTTTTTTTATAAATTTGCATCAAAATTAACCCCTATGCCTTCAAACAGAACTTTCACAATGATCAAACCTGATGCTGTAGAAAATGGTTATATTGGTGCAATCCTTACTAAAATCATTGCTTCGGGATTTAGAATAGTTTCTATGAAGATGACGCAATTGTCCCAACGTGATGCTGAGTTGTTCTATGCGATTCACAAGGAACGGTCATTTTTCAATGATTTAGTGTCTTTCATGACTCGAGGTCCTATAGTTGCTGCCATACTTGAAAAAGAAAACGCAGTTGACGATTTCAGAACTTTGATTGGAGCTACAAACCCGAAAGAAGCTGCTGATGGAACCCTACGTAAACAGTTTGCATCTTCAGTTGGAGAAAATGCTGTACATGGATCTGATAGCAATGAAAACGCTGAAATTGAGGGAGCATTTCATTTCTCCGGTAGAGAAATTTTTTAGCGTAGTACAATTTTTTTGATTTTTTCACTACCCAGCTGTTTATTCATCATTTTAATAATCTTTTCTTTACCATAACTCAGTTCCACCCGCAAGGCTGCGCTATTCAATGAAACGAAGAGCGTATTACCTTTTAGTATAATTTTCTCAGTATAATGGGCAATGTTTGTTCCCATTATTTCGTGCCACAATTCATTGATCCGTACATGGATAATTCCCATTCTTAAGGATTTTGATTCCAAGATTTCGTCTAATACTTTACTAATTCTTTGAGGTTCATATTTTCTTTTGGGTGAATTCATTGGTAATTATTCTTTCGGAAATCTTTTATATTGAAATCTTTTATCCTGATGCTCAAGAACTAATTTGTTTATACTTAACTCAACAATCTTTTCCTGCCATTGATCCCAAACAGTCTCAAAACTGAGATAGCAATTTTCACCTCTAAAGATAACTTTAAAGTTATTTAAATCTTCAGTTATCAAAAATTTATTTTCCAATTGAGGCTGAACTTTTTTCCTTATACCATTCAGTCCATTTACATTGTAATAATCTAATAGCATAACCGTTCCTTTGGGATAAAAAGTTTCATCTTTATGGGCAATACAATCAATATTCCAATATCCGTTTAGTAGTTTGAGATCACTGGGGGTAATTTGATTTTTACAGCCCGAGCAGAAGATAATAAAGCAAAGTAAATATGATTTGTTCACCTGTTAATCGAGTTTGAATATTTCATAAGTAGAGGAACTCATTTCCAGTGCTACTTTAATTCTATCTTCGTGGGTATCGGAAATAAATATTTGCCCAAGACTTTCATTGTCGAACAATTGGATAGTCTGAGTAACTCTTTCTTGATCTAATTTGTCAAAAATATCGTCGAGTAAAACTATAGGATTCATTCCGGATTTTTCTTTGATAAAATCGAATTGTGCGAGTTTCAGCGCAATGAGAAAAGTTTTCTGTTGTCCTTGACTGCCAAATTTTTTGATGGGCATTCCTGAAATTTGTAGATTCAGATCATCTTTGTGAGTTCCCACAGAGGTATATTGGAGTATTTTGTCTTTTTCTAAATTATCATCTAGTATATTAGACATATTATTTTCACTAAGATCAGATTCGTATCGAATGTCAACTTGTTCGGCACCATTGCTAATAATAAAATGTCTTTTCTTAAAAATAGGGATAAAGACTTTCATAAATATTTTTCTTTTTTCGAAAATTGGTTGCGCCAATTCACTCATTTGATGGTTGTAAATGGCCAATGTGTCTCCATCAAAAGTTCGGTTTTGTGCAAAAAACTTGAGTAACGCATTGCGTTGCGCGAGCAATTTGTTGTAATCTGTCAGATTCTTTAAATAGGTTTTATCGGTTTGTCCGATCACACTATCGATAAACTTTCTTCTTGTGATGCTGCCCTCGATGATTAAATTCCGATCTGCAGGCGAAATTATCACCAAAGGAATGAGTCCAATGTGTTCTGCAATTTTATCATATACTCTACCATTTCTCTTAATGGTCTTTTTTTGACCTTTTTTGAGACTGCAATTTATTTTTTCTTTTTTACCGTTAATGTTGAATTTTCCTTCAATCAAAAAAAAATCCTTTCCAAACTGAATATTTTGAACTCCAGAAGGATTAAAATAGCTTTTGGTAAATGCCAAATGATAGATACTATCTAAAATATTTGACTTTCCCTTTCCATTATTACCAATAAAACAGTTGATAGGCGCTTGAAAATCGAATTGAGAGGCCTCAATATTTTTGTAATGGGTAAGGGTCAATTGCTCTAAAAACATTTGTGCAAATATATTTTGATTTAGAAAGGTAAAACAAAATTTAAATCTATTTTTCAACTAGATTTTCATTATTTCACGAGTTTTTGGTTTTGCTCTAAAAAAGGTTAATTTTGGAACTTAAAAAATACAAATGGCAACCTACAAAAAGAGAGGCTATAAAAAGTCGATTGCACCTGCCTCCGAAAAAAAAGTAGAAGTGGAGAGCACAACTGCAGAAGTTTTTGAAAAATTAGATACCACTGCATCTAGAACAGAAGAGTGGGTCTCCAAATTTCAAAATTTTATTTTGGCAGGTGTTGGGATCATTGCTTTATCTGTGTTATCTTATCTAGGCTATCAGAATTATATATTAGAGCCAAAAAAAATTGAAGCAACAAGTGAACTGAATCAAGCTCAATATTATTTTGAGTTGGCTGTTAATGGTCAAGATTCTGATTCCTTATTTAGAAGGGCACTCAATGGTGGTGAAGGAAAATATGGTTTTTTAGATATCATCGAAAATTATGGAGGCACTCCTGCGGCAAAATTGGCCACTTATAGTGCCGGCATGTCTTATTTAAATTTGGCTGATTATGTCAACGCCATTCAATATCTCGATCAATTCGACACAGATGATGTAATGCTTAAAGCCTTGGCTAAGGGTGCCATAGGAGACGCTTTCGCTCAAATAGGTCAGCCTGACGATGCTTATGATTATTATGTGGATGCTTTTGAATCCAGTGATAACTCTTTCAGCGCACCAAAATATCTTTTCAAAGCAGGAATCTTGGGTGCTTCACTGGGTAAAAACAGTGCAGCACTAACATATTTTAAAAGGATTCAATCAGAATACCCTGACTCTGCAGAGGCCAAGAAGGTTGAAGTTCAGATAGGTCTTTTGGAAAACCTCAAATAATGGTTAACACCCAGAATAGTCTCTCACACTACGATCGTTCAAAAGTTTCGGACGGAACTAATTTTCGTATTGCTCTGGTTGTATCCGAGTGGAATGAGGAAATTACTCAAGCTCTTTTTCAGGGTGCAAAAGAAAAATTATTGGATCATAATGTTTTGGATGAAAATATTGTCAGAATTGATGTTCCTGGTAGTTTTGAATTGATCTATGGAGCAAGTATAGCACAGCTGACCGATTTTAATGCAATCATAGCAATAGGATGTATAATTAAAGGAGAAACAAGACATTTCGAATTTATCTCTAATGCTGTAGCACAGGGAATTAAAGATCTCAACCTCAATGGTAAAGCACCTGTAGTGTTTTGCGTTTTGACAGATGAAAATATCGAGCAATCAAGAGCTAGGAGCGGAGGGAATAAAGGTAATAAAGGTATAGAGGCAGCAGTCACTGCTTTAAGGATGATCAACCTCTAGTTTTTCATTACAAATTGTCTAAACCCAGTTGCAATTTCGTTCACTTTCTTTAAATTTGAATGATTACTGCATTTCCCCATTATCAATTTATGTCGCATGAAGATCAGTCTTTTTAAACTCAAAAAAAACCGAAGATTTAATTATACACCTCGTTATTACGATGGAAAAGAGTTAGGAAATCCATATGATTTTGATTCTAAATTTTCTAAGTATCGTGATACCTACAACCAAAATGATTTTGGTAAGCAGTGGAAAGATACACGACAAAAAATGCGAACTCGAAGTAACCGAGGAATTTCTGACCGCTTGGTCATTATCGTTTTGATTTTGATTTTGGCTTTTCTTTATGTTATTGATTTTGATTTATCTCTATTTAAAGGTTGATGGCTGATATTATCTCGCTTTTACCCGATCATGTGGCTAATCAAATTGCCGCAGGTGAAGTTATTCAAAGACCGGCCTCTGTTGTTAAAGAACTTTTGGAAAATGCTATTGACGCCAAGGCTTCCGTAGTTCAATTGTTCATCAGTGGTGCCGGAAAGACCACGATTCAGGTAATCGACAATGGAATAGGAATGTCACCAACAGATGTGAGATTGTCTTTTGAACGACATGCGACTTCTAAAATCAAATCTGCAGATGATCTGTTTTCCATTACTTCTAAAGGCTTTAGGGGAGAAGCCTTAGCATCTGTCGCCGCTATTGCTCAAGTAGAGGTTCATACAAAAAGGGCAGAGGACGAAATGGCAACTTCTATTAAAATATCGGGAAGTAAAGTTGAGGATCAGAAGGTGTCTGTTGCTCCTACCGGAACTTCCATCGCAGTAAAAAACCTTTTTTACAATGTGCCTGCCCGCAGAAATTTTCTCAAGTCAGATAAAGTTGAATTACGACACATCATCGATGAATTTCAACGAGTAGCCTTAACCCATCCTGAGACAAAGTTTACTTTTTTGCAAAATGGTTCAGAACTTTTTAATCTACCAGCAGTTAATTTTAGAAAACGAATTGCAAATACTTTTGGAAATAAATTTGAGGAGAAATTAATTCCCGTCGAAGAGATGACAACTTTTGCGGGGATTGAAGGATTTGTTGTAAAACCTGAATTCGCAAAAAAATCCAGGGGTCAACAGTTCTTTTTTGTTAATAAACGTTTTATTAGGAGCCCTTTTCTAAATCACGCTGTAACGGCTGCCTTTCAAGGTTTGCTCAGAGATCAATATCATCCAGGTTATTTTATATACATACAGGTGGATCCAAAATCTATCGATATAAACATTCACCCCACTAAAACGGAGATTAAGTTTGAGGATGAGCAAAATCTCTATGCGATTATAAAGTCAATGATCAAACATAGTTTGGGTATGTTTCAAGCCGCTCCTGTATTGGATTTTGGAAGAGACCCTAGCTTGGACACTCCTTATGATCTTCAGCAAAATCCTATTTCAAATATGCCATCCATAGAAGTTAACTCAAGTTTCAATCCTTTTCAAAATTCTGAAATAGCTATTTCCGAATCCTCAAAAAAGAATTGGGAAAGCCTATACTCGGGATTGGAGATACCAACTGAGTACCCCAACTCAGAAGAAGAGTTAAAATTGTCTATTGATCAAGCTCCAAAGGTTTTTCAATTACTAAGGAAGTTTATAGTTACAAGTACTCGATCAGGTCTTTTAGTTATTGATCAAAAACGTGCACATCAAAGGGTTTTGTATGAAAAATTTCTAAGTAGTATTACCAAAAGAGACATGGTCAGTCAACAATTGATTTTTCCCGAAGAAATTGAATTGACACAACAACAAATTGCTTTGTTTGGAGAATTGGAAGAAAATTTAAATACTATGGGATTTGTTGTAAAACAAAGAGAAAACCATCTTCATATTACAGGAATTCCTTCTATATGTAGTGACAAACAGTTGGGACAGCTTTTTGAAGATATTTTTTCTCCTGCAGAGCACGAAAAGGTTACATCTTTTAGTCAAGCTGATTATATGGCCAAAATATTATCCAAATCTCTTTCTATCAAAGGTAATTTGTCCCTTTCTGTTGTGGAGCAGCAGGCTTTAGTTGATGATCTTTTTGCCTGTAAGGACACTCTGACCTGTCCTTTTAATCGTAAGATTTTTATTACTTTAGATAAAGAAGAGTTAGAAAATAAATTAGATTAATGCGCAACCTCACTGAAACAGTAAAACACTTACTGATTATCAATGGAATTTTTTTCTTAGCAACTATTACCCTGGGTAATCAGGTATATGATTGGTTCGCACTACACTATCCCGAAAACCCAAAATTTGAGTTTTGGCAACCACTGACACATATGTTTATGCATGGAGATATTTCCCATATTTTCTTTAATATGTTTGGGTTGTGGATGTTTGGAACACCTTTGGAACAAATGTGGGGGAAGCAAAAGTTTATTTTCTTTTATCTGTCCACCGGTTTTGGTGCAGCTGCCTTACAGCTTTTGTTGTACTACTACCAGGTAGATCATGTCAATACTACTCTAAGCGATTTTGGACTGACTCCTCAACAAATCTCAGACTTTTATCAAACCGCTGAGTTGCCCAAGCTCGCCATAAATGAAATAGGAGAGGGACAACTGTCTAGTGCCTTCAATGCTTTTCGTTCTGTTATGGTTGGTGCCTCGGGTGCTTTATATGGGGTACTTGTTGGTTTTGCTATGCTTTTTCCCAATGCCCAATTGATGCTTTTGTTTCCCCCTATTCCAGTAAAAGCAAAGTTTTTGGTTCCTGTTTTGATTTTGGCTGATCTTTTCTTTGGATTTTCATCCTATTCTATCGGTCCTATTGCTCACTTTGCCCATGTGGGTGGAGCCATTACAGGTTTGGCTATGATGTGGTATTGGAAAAAAAATGAGTTCAATAACAATCGGTGGGATTTATGAGTTTTATGAATGATCTCAGGTACAGGTTTGCTACTTTTTCTGTTGCAGAAAAAATCATTTTATTAAATGTGATTTGTTTTGTAATACCCAAGCTTCTTAACGTCCTTCTCTTTTTGTTCAATATTCCAAATATTGCTTATATGGATTGGCTCCAACTTTCTCCCAATCTTGGGACTTTTATTACAAGACCTTGGACACTGATCAGCTACAGCTTTATCCACAGTGATTTTTTTCATTTATTATGGAATATGGTACTTCTTTTTTATGCCGGACGTTTACTTTTAAATTTATTTCCGGATGAAATATTGATTAATAATTATTTTTTGGGAGTTATCTCGGGAGGAATTATTTTTATTACAAGTTATGTTCTGTTTCCTGTTTTCGCTGGAACTTATCCAACAATGATAGGAGCTTCAGCGGGAGTAATGGCTGTATTCATTTTCATCTGTACTTATACCCCCAACCAGGAGATACGTTTTTTCCTTATCAACTTAAGATTAAAGTATTTGGGTATTGCATTCTTTTTCCTTGATATCATCCAGATCCCATACGGCAATGCAGGAGGTCATTTGGCCCATATTGGAGGAGCGCTATTGGGCTTTTATTATGCCAGACAGTTGGGAGTCGGCAAGGATATTGGGACAAGATTCCAAATTGGTTGGCAGGCACTTTTTAAAAGAAAATATCTCAAAACCGTCTACCGAGCACCTCAAAAGAATTCAACTTCATCAAAAAAAACCAGTCATGGAGTTAGTCAAAGTAAGATTGATACCATTCTAGACAAAATCAGTAAGTCTGGTTATGAGAGCCTTAGTAAAGAAGAAAAAGACTATTTATTCAGGGCTGGAAAAGAATAACATCCGTGGGACAATCGAATAAGCCTTTAGTTATGAAATTAAATTTTTTGCTAAAAGTTCTAATGTTGATCAATTTAATTTTGTTGATCCTTCAGCTTTTCCTGATGGGTGCTTTTTGGGATTTTTACCTATACCCATTCCTTAATTTGATGGTTCCTGTAATTGCAGTAATAAACATATTTTTTTTTATTTTCTGGATTATCAAATTTAAATGGCCTTTTCTTCTTTTTGTTTTTTCAATTTTGATTGGATTTAAGGATTGGGAAAAACTTTACAAATTTCCCAATAATGCCATTCCCATTTCTAACGGGATTAAAGTGATGAGTTTTAATGTTAGGTTGTTTAATAGTTTTAAATGGATTGACACCAATTCAGTTCCACAATCTATAGAAAGTTTTATAAACAAAGAAAACCCTGATTTGGTCTGTCTACAGGAGTATTCAAAAGAGTTCAGTCCAATGTTTAAAAATTATCCACATCAATACACAGCTCCTTCAAAAAAAGATGGTAATAATGGACTCTGTATTTTATCCAAATACCCTCTCGAAAATCGAGCTCGATTGGACTTTGAGAATTCTGATAACAGTGCCCTTTATGCTGAATTTTATTACAAAAAAGATAGTGTTAGAATCTATAATGTTCATTTGGAATCATTGAGAATTAATTTAAAGGATACGCTTTTTACTCAAGAACATTCTCAAAAATTTTTAGACAGAATTCAGTCTGTTATTAAAGAACAGGAGCTACAAATTGATCTTTTCGAAAAGATTGATAAAAAAAATAATTACCCAACGATCATTTGTACAGATCTAAATAATAATGCTTTTTCAAGTGTTTATAAACGTTTAAAAGATGATCGTTCAGATGCTTTTGTTATTTCTGGTGATGGCCTAGGAGCTACATATAAATTAGCTTATTTTCCATTCAGAATCGACTTTATTTTTGTCGATAAAAAATTTAAAGTGATTAATTTTGAAACTCATGACCTCAAGTTATCGGATCATAAACCTATTTCTGCATTGTTAGAGTGGAAATAAAAATTAGTTTTTGAATTGAACTAGATATTCCAAACTCTGAGGTCCCAAATTAAATAGCAAGTCCAGTACACTAAGGTTATTTATAAACCCGTGTTTGGATTGAAAAACTTGCTGGTAACGTGGATTTTCCTTTTTAAACTTGTTTTTTGCGATTATCAAATCGGTAAACTCATTTATAGCTTTTATATTCTCATGAAGGCTCACAGGAGCATCCAAAAGTGAAAGAATTTTTTTGATTAAGCATATATTAAAGTTCATCAGTTTTTCAAATTTTTGATGATAAAAAGGATGAAAATCATCCTCGTAAAATTCAAAAAAAGGTGACGAACGATAGGCAGTTTCTAAAGATTTCCAGTGGTTTTTTTGCCAATCATTTTCATAATGAATGGCAACCGACTTATCGAGTTGACGGTGTTTTGTTTTGGTGTGCACGATTGGGATGGTTAATTTTAGCTTTCCGTTGGGACCGTATATTTCAGTACGATTACGAAAGGTTTGTTTTTGGTAGGGTTTGTCTGTTATCAAAAGAACTTTTTTTTGGGATACCAACCAAGCCATATAGTGAATGTTGGGGAGGTATGCTGGGCAAACTCCAACCAGCATCAGTTCTGTTTTTTGCTTTTTCGCTTTCGATAAAATACATAAGCTTGCCAGATCCCGATTATTATTATAAAATATGGAAAGTAGGAAACTCTTTTCCCGGAACCACCAACGGTAGAAAAGACCCTATCCCATCGGACTTTCCAATTACTTATACCATCATTGAGCCCATCAATACTGAACCAAATAAAAACGGGTTTTCCAACGATGTGATCCTCCGGAACAAACCCCCAAAAACGACTGTCTTCGGAACGATGGCGGTTATCACCCATCATCCAGTAATAATCCATTTTAAACTCGTATTGAGTACTTTTCTTTCCATTGATTAGTATGGTGTTGCCATTAGTTTTGAGATTGTTTTTTTCATAATCAACAATTATTTTTTTGTAAAGAGGTAGGTTATCTTTGTTAATATCTACTTTTTCTCCTGCTTTTGGAATTACAATGGGGCCAAAATTGTCTTGGTTCCAGTTAAATGGAATTTTATTGGGAAAAAAGGATGAGTTAGGAGTTTTTATCTTTTGGTTTCTTTGGACAACACTATCAACCCAAATTTGTTCTTTAATTTTTTCGGCCTCTTTTAGCGTTAAATTCAAATCTTTTGTTTTTTCAAGAATTTCACTTGCTATCAAACCTAAGGATCTCACCAGATCAATTGGTAAACCAGTATGTCGGGTTATCACTGTAAAATTTTCTTGACTATTTCCTTGGGCTCCAACCAAATAGGGGGCGAGCTTGGCGTAGGTGTTTTGAGAAATGTTTTCAATTCGGAAACTTCGGTGAAAATCTTTAATCCCCAGACTAAGTAGTTTATTGGAAGAAATACCTTTACTACCATATGCTTTAAAATTATATTGAACTTTAGCCCTATCAGGTAAAATGTTTTTTATTCCATTGATGTGAACATAACCATCAATAATTTCGAGCGTATCCCCGGCAATTCCCAAACATCTTTTGACGTAATTCGATTTTTTGTCTAGTGGTTTTTTAACTCCTGCCTCTTTGACAAAAAATCTTCTAACTGTATCAGCAGGCCAATTGAATACTACAATATCATTTCTTTTGATCTTTTGAATCCTTGGGAGCCTTAAGTAAGGCAATTGAGGATGGTTGGAATATGACCTTAACTTAAGTATAGGAAGGGTATCGTGAACCATAGGAAATGCAAATGTGGTTGTAGGAATTCTAGCACCATAATGGAATTTACTGACAAACAAAAAGTCACCGATTAAAAGTGATTTTTCAAGCGATCCTGTTGGAATAATATAGGGTTGAAAAAAGTAATTATGTACAAAAGTTGCTGCCACTATTGCAAAAACAATAGAACCGATCCATTCACTTAAAGCAGATCTCGAAATTAGTTTTTTGTCGGAAATATATTTTGGGTTTTTTTGATAATTGATGGTATAGATGTAAAACCCCAAACTTGCGATAGCCAACACACCATCCAAGATTTTGTTTTTCCCAAAATATTTTACAGTATCAATCCACAATACCATAAATATCATCAGGTTGATCACAGGGAGAAATAACAAAAATACCCACCACCAAGGGCGGTGGATGATCTTTAGTAAAATGATGGCATTGTATATCGGGACAATTGCTTTCCATGGTGATTCACCTGAAGCTTTATATAACCTCCAGGTCCCTAAGAAGTGAACAACTTGTATTATCAAGGCGAAAAGAATCCATTGAATTTCACTCATATGATCATAAATTTAGTAGGTCATCCATCTTAAAAATACCTTTTTTACCAACAATCCATTCAGCAGCGATAACGGCACCAACTGCAAACCCTTCTCGATTACGTGCTTTATGTTCGATTTTGATTTCATCTATCAGGGATTTGTATTTAATACTGTGGATACCTGGTATTTCACCCTCCCTTAACGATTGAATAAACACGCTGTCTTTTGTCTCCTTACTTATGCTCCATTTATTGAGATCACTGTTTTCAATGATACCCTCTGCAAGTGTTATGGCGGTTCCACTGGGGGCATCCAATTTGTGGATGTGGTGTTTTTCCTCAATCGAAACGATGTATTCTTTGTGAGGGAGCATCATCTGAGCCAAGACTTTATTTAACTTAAAAAAGAGATTAACTCCAATACTAAAATTGGATGAATACAGAAAAGCAGTATTGTTGTTATGGGCATTTTGGGTTACTCGATGATAGGCATCCAACCAACCTGTAGTTCCACAAACGACAGGGACTTCTTGATTCAAAGCTCTGTTGATATTTTCAACCGCAGCATCAGGGATACTAAAGTTAATAGCGACGTCAGCTTCCTGGAGTTTTCCCTCGTTGAGATTTTTATCTACTTTACAAACTATGTTATGGCCTCTCTCCAAAGCAATTTGTTCTATTGCTTTGCCCATTCTTCCATAACCTAATAATGCAAACTTCATATGTTTATTTTAAAGTTTGACAAAGACTTTAAGACCAATATTGGTGTCCGTACTGTATAAGTCGGGCTCAAATTTAGGCTTAATACTTAAGTTCTCTTTAACGTTAAATTGCATCAGATGAGCACTTACGTTGGCATCCAAAATATTTAACATATAAGTTCCTAATATAAAGAGAAATGACATATCTCTGTAGTTTTTGTGAAATTTCATTCCTTCTAATAATTTACTTTTATTAGGAATCAGTTTGATGAATTCGTCATCTCTGTAACCATTATTCCTTCTTTTGTAAGCAGTTCTATAGCGGTCCATTTCTCTCTGATTATGAACATATCCATAAACGGATGCTCCAATAGCAGCATAAACAAATGGCACTTTCCAAGTTTTACCCATGTAAATTTGACCCAAGCCTGGGAGTACAGCAGAATAAAATGCGGCTTTGGAAGGAGTCAAGGGACTTTCTATCAGTTTTTGTTTTCGGGTCTTCTTCTCTTGGGTTAGTTGTTGAGCAAAAACTTGGAAATTAAGTAATATGAGAATTGGGATAAAGACTTTAGTCTTCACGTTTGATTTTTTTTAAAATATCGTTGAGATCTTTTTGAGAATTGAATGGTACTTGAATGGTGCCTTTCCCCCTTTCGGTTACTTTGATAGCGACTGAAGTGTTTAAGTAATTTTTAAGTTCATTTTCAGCGTTATCATAAAAAACCAATCGGGAGGCTTTTGTTTTTATAATAGATTGACCCTTTTTGACTTTTTGAACTATTAATTCGGTTGCTCTGACGGAGAGGGATCGAGCAATGATCTTTTCATATATTTCGAGTTGTTTTTCACTTTCCTCAATGTTGATTAAAGCCCTGCCATGGCCCATTGAGAGAAACCCATCCCTCATTCCTGTTTGTATAATGGGATCCAATTTCAGTAAACGCATATAGTTAGCTATGGTAGACCTTTTCTTTCCAACTCTTTCACTCAATTGTTTTTGTGTGAGCTGGATTTCGTTGATTAATCGTTGGTAGGATAGTGCAATTTCAATTGGATCTAAATCTTTTCTTTGAATATTTTCAACCAAAGCCATTTCCAATGTCTCTTGGTCATTGGCAACTCTAACAAAGGCGGGGATGGTTTTTAAACCAATTGATTTTGAAGCTCGATAACGACGTTCTCCAGATACTAATTGGTATTGATTTCTTCCTAATTTTCTAACAGTAACAGGTTGAATAATACCCAAAGTTTTAATAGATTCTGCCAGTTCCCCAATAGCCTCCTCTCTGAACTGTGTTCGTGGTTGATAGGGATTTACTTCGATTTTATCTATATCTAGATCGATGACCTTACCAACTAATTCATCTGAATTGTCATTTGAAGGCGAATTGATCTCTCTTTCAGGATCATCCAGGAGTGCTGAAAGCCCTCTTCCTAAAACCTGTTTTTTATTTTTCTTAACCATTAATTATTTTTTGTCATCTTAATGATTTCATTGGCAAGAGAAAGATAGTTTTTTGCTCCTCTACTCGTAGCATCATAGTCGATAATACTTTCTCCGAAACTCGGAGCCTCACTCAAACGAATATTTCGCTGAATGATGGTCTTGAAAACCATTTTACCGAAGTGCTTTTGAACTTCTTCTACAACCTGATTAGAGAGTCTCAAACGCGAGTCATACATGGTGAGTAACAAGCCTTCGATATCTAAGTTTTTGTTGTGGATTTTTTGAATACTTTTGATTGTATTTAATAGCTTACCCAATCCCTCCAAAGCAAAATATTCACATTGAATGGGTATGATCAAAGAGTCCGCAGCCACCAAAGCATTCAATGTTATTAATCCCAGTGAAGGTGCGCAATCTATAATGATATAATCATAATCATCATTGATGTTATAAAGGGCTTCTCTTAGCATATATTCCCGATTTTTTTTATCGACTAATTCAATTTCAGTGGCCACTAAATCTATATGTGAGGGAATTAAGTCTAAATTTGGTGTATTGGTAGCCATAATGGTTTGTTCGGCTGTAGCAGTGTGCTCCAACAATTGGTAAGTTCCTAATTTTTGACTTTTTACATCAATACCTAGCCCAGAGGTCGCGTTGGCTTGTGGGTCTGCATCAACCAACAATATTCTTTTTTCTAAAATGGCTATTGATGCTGCTAAGTTTACAGCTGTGGTTGTTTTTCCTACGCCCCCTTTTTGGTTGGCAATTGCAATAATTTTAGCCATCTATTAGGTAGATAATTTTGATAAAAATACAATTAAAATTATGGCTTAAAAAATTATAGTAAACTAGAATGAATAAAAAAAAATTTATTTAATGGACATATAAACTATCTTCAAATTCTATATAGAAAATAGTCTCACCCTCTTTTTTGTGTCCATAATTTTCCCGGGCAAATCGCTCCAAACTGTCTTTATTTTTTAATTGTTCAATGTCTCTTTTGTCTTTTTCAATCAGATTTATGAGCTCTTTTTTTTTAACTTCAAGCTTTTCGATCTCTTGGTTTAATTCATTGTGAATTTTTACAGAGTGGGTGTCCAAGAAAATCATCCATACCATAAAAATTAAAAAAATAATGATATAGATATAGCGGTAAATTTTTCTCAAAATACAATAGATTATTTTTTTACAGAGGCAACTTGTTCTAAAGTTATTATTTCATTGTATTGATTACCCCAACTGTTAAGAATGAAGTTTAATACATCTGCAATCTCATCATCACCAAGTCCTTGATCTTCCATCACGCCATCATATTCCTCTCCATTGACCACAATAGGACCACTCATGCCATATTTGAGACCTCTGATACTTATCTCAATATTATTGACCAAAAAATCCGATTTTGCCAGGGGAGGGAAGACTCCTGAAACTCCTTCTCCAGTGTCTAAGTGACATTGGATGCAAAAGTCATTATAAATTTCTTCACCATTAGCAATACTTTGCTCTATAGGTTTTTTTTGGTAAAGCCAAATTCCTTCAAAAAGAACAAACAGGCCAATAATTCCAGTAAATATTTTCATTATTTTTCAACTACCTTGAGAATTCCCTTTCCCTCTACCCCCAAATAGAGATAACCATCGGGACCCTCTTTGACATTTCTAACCCGGCCTACATCATTAAGGATTTTTTCGCGTTTCACTACTTTCCCTCTTTTGATCACCAGACGTTCCAAGTATTTAAACTTTAAAGATCCCACAAAAAGGTTTCCTTTCCACTTTTTATAGACATTTGAGCTGGAAAAAGCCATTCCACTGGGAGCGATAGAGGGAACCCAATAATAAAAAGGCTGTTCCATTCCAGGCATTGATGTTTTGTCGGTTATAGAGGTTCCGCTGTAGTTAATGCCAAAAGTGATAACCGGCCAACCGTAGTTTTTTCCTTTTTGAACAATATTGATTTCGTCACCACCCTTTGGGCCGTGCTCGTTCTCCCAAATCTCACCGGTTTTCGGGTGAACAGTCATTCCCTGGGGATTTCTGTGTCCATAAGAATATACTGCTTTTAGTGCCCCCTCTTGGTTGACAAATGGGTTGTCTTCCGGAATACTTCCATCGAGATTCAAACGATAAATTTTGCCCCCGTCACGATTGAGGTCTTGGGGATTGACATCGCGATTTCCACGATCTCCAATACCAAAAAATAAATATCCTTTGTCATCAAAAACAATTCTTGAACCCCAGTGTTGCCCCTTTTTGGTATTGGGTTGACCTTTATAGAGTAGCTTTAAGTTGGATAAACTATTTTCGTTTAATTCCCCACAGTACAGGGCAGTATTCCCTCCTTTTTCACCCTCAAGGTGAACCCCAGTGGTGAAATAGATGATTTTATTATTTTTAAAATTGGGATGTAAAGCAACATCCATCAGGCCCCCTTGTCCTCTTAGATAAATTTCTGGAAGTCCGGAAACTTCTGTTTTTTTTCTATTTGAAACCCTGTAAAGAATACCTTTTTTTTCGGTCACTAAAATTTCATTTTCACTGATAAAATCCATTCCCCATGGAATATCAATTCCATCAACTATGGTCTCGGTAGTATATTTTGATTGGTCAGGGGTTTCGATTTCAGGTGGGTTTTCTTGAGATATACAAGAAGTCAAGCAAAATATGCTAATCAACAATGGAGCAAAAAAGTTTTTCTTCATATCAATTTAAAATTACACAAATAATTATTATTCAAGTGCTTTTTTGTACGCTTGAGTAGTAGTATAATATTTTGTAATCATGTTGGGGACTTCCCATACCGGTAATTGGCCGTTCTTGTAGTATTTCAAAAAGTTGTCCGTAACTTGACCAAAATGAGCCTCATGTCCAATTTTAAGTACCTCAGGAATCAAAATTTTCCATTTTGAATCGGATATTTTATCTGCTTCTATGCCTGGATATTCTCCCTGAATTGACTCAAGGGCTTTTTCTAGACTCGATTCAAAGTTTTCTACCTCTTTCGAAATAACATAAAGGGTAGGCTTATAATTTTCGGCTTCACCTTGTTTGATGATGAGGTCGCTTTTTGACCCACGCATGATACTCTGGTGGGTATCTCCTGTTCCCTTGGGAGCTTTGTAATCCCAAATCACGGATACCTTTGCGTGCTTTCCCTTGATGGTGTAATTGATTTCTCCATTACAGTAAATATTGAGGGTGTCGGATTTCACATCTTTTACAAGGTATTCGGGGTAAGAAGCTAAACCGGTAATGTTCTTAAACTGATCGGGAGCCAGGGAAGTGGTCCATCTTTTGGAAGAAATAATTTTAATATCCGATTGATCAATGATCTGACCTGGAAAAGCTTCCCATTGCACCAAATCCACAAGATGGGTAGTAACATCTACGATCCCCTCACCTTGTTGGTTGGTATCCAGAAACCACGCCGGTCTTACCAAAGGTCTTCCAGAAACGATTTTTGACAAATGGTGAACACTCTCTTTGCTGATTGAGGGTTCTGATGAAGTGCCGTTCAAAAGCATCCCAAAAACCTCGGATTTCATTGATAAGGCTTTTTGAATGCCTGTTGTCACCTCAAACCTTTCGGTCATGATGTCATAAACCAAAAGATTTTTCTCCTTGGCAATTTCGAAGACTTTTTGGAGTTTTTCAAAACCTTCTTGATTTACAACCAGTGGCTTGTCGGCATAAACATTTAACCCTGCATTGACCGCTGCCAATACATAATCTATTTTTTTAGAATTTTTTCCCGAAACCACCATAACATTTCCCGGTTTTTCAGTGATCATTTTTTCGAGGAAGTCCTCACTGAGGTGTTTCTTTACCGTCCAGTTTGTGGGGTTTTCAGCCCTGTTGTTGTAACCTTTAATTTTACTTAAAAAATCTTTCACCTCTGGCCCTTCAGGGGCGTAGACGTCAATGGTATTATCGATGTCCTTGTACGAGGTTTTTTGGATCAAAGCTGCATGAAAATGACCAGGGTCAAGGGTCATCAGTTTTACTTTTGCATTTTCTTCTTTTGGCGTGCAACCCATGATTAATACAGCAATTGCAATCCAGTAAAAATATTTATTATTCATTTTAATCTTTAGTTAAGCTTTTAAATAATTGGTTCCGTAGGGTTTTCTTTGAGGTCTGGTCAAA
>CETK01083433.1_pt1 | contig 45540 bp, 39 predicted proteins | sample 361431 | NCBI WGS metagenome assembly CETK01 (sample SAMEA2622452, study PRJEB7988) | marine metagenome | biome: marine biome (ENVO:00000447); feature: surface water layer (ENVO:00002042); material: "saline water (ENVO:00002010), including plankton (ENVO:xxxxxxxx)" | depth 5 m | reverse complement strand
TATGTTTTATTTTTTACTGAATTGTGGGAGCGATTTTCTTATTATGGTATGAGAGCTTTGTTTACTCTCTTTCTTGTAGCTAAAACAGATTCTGAAAATCCAGGATTTGGATGGACCAATTCAGAGGCTATTACTCTTTATGGATGGTATACTATGTTGGTTTATCTAGCATCTTTGCCTGGTGGATGGATTGCGGATAAAATATTAGGTCAAAAGAAAACGGTAATGTTAGGTGGTATTTTACTTTGTATTGGACATACAATTTTGGCTTTTGATAATGAGCTTAGTTTTTATTTAGGATGTTTTTTTGTCATTTTAGGTGTAGGAGGTCTCAAACCAAATATTTCTAGTATGGTGGGAGGTCTATACCAAAAAGGAGATGAGAGAAGGGATCTAGGATTTTACATTTTTTACATGGGGATTAATATTGGTGGATTTGCGGCGCCAATTTTATGTGGATGGATTGGAGAGACATACAATTGGCATTATGGTTTTGGTTTGGCTGCAATTGGAATGTTTTTTGGACAATTAACTTATTTTTATGGGCAGAGATATTTAGTAGGAGTAGGAGATTTTATTGGTGAAAGTTCTCATCCGGATAATAAATTAATAAAGCACAAACTCACTCAAGTTGAGAAGGACAGAATAAAAGTTTTACTAATCTCTTTTTTATTAATAATTATTTTTTGGGGTGCTTTTGAACAAGCCGGTGGTTTAATGAATCTTTATGCTAAACAAAAAACAGATCGGATGCTTTTAGGGATCGAAATTCCAGCTTCATGGTTTCAATCTCTAAATTCATTTTTTATAATTACTCTTGCTGTTTCTGTGGGAGGATTTTGGATGCGATTGAAATTTAAAGGTAAAGAAGCATCATCATTGTATAAAATTGCAGTTGGAATTTTGATTATGGGATTGGGTTTTATGTTCATGCGTTTTGCTTCTTCAGATTATGAAGTTTATGGTAAATCTGCTATGTACTGGCTTGTATTAGCCTATTTGTTTCATACCATCGGAGAATTGTGTGCCTCACCTGTATCCTTGTCATTTATAACCAAATTAGCTCCATTGAAGTATTCTTCATCAATAATGGGTATATATTGGGCTGCTACTGGCTTAGGCAATAAACTTGCTGCTGCAATTGGAGGTTTTGCTGAAAAAGCAGGAGAAAAGCAAATTTTCACAGGGATATTTATTTTTTGTACGCTTATTTCTTTATTAGTTATTTTACTTCTTAAACAGTTGAAAAAACTTACACATGGCGCTGAAGAACTTCAAAAAATTTAATTGTTTTGTAACTTTACAGTGATTTAATAAGTTTTTAATTTTGGTTCGTAAAATATTCACATTAATTTTCTTGATTCATTCAATAAATATCTGTGCTCAAAAGATTAATTGGATGACTTTAGATGAGGCAAGGGCAGCTCAAAAAAAAGAGCCAAAAAAAATTTTCATGGATGTTTACACTAACTGGTGCGGACCTTGTAAACTATTAGATAAAAATACTTTCCAAAATCCAGATGTGTCTCGTTATATTAGTGAGCATTTTTATGCAGTAAAATTTAATGCTGAAGGAACAGAAGAAATAACTTTTTATAATAAAAAATTTACAAACCCAAACTACGACCCTAACAGAAATGGAAGAAATGCAACTCATCAGTTTACACAATTTCTCGGAGTAAGGGGATATCCAACAATGGTTTTTTTAAGTGAAGAGGGAGATCCAATTATGCCATTAGTTGGTTATTATAAACCAAAACAAATTGAACTTTATTTGAAAATGATAAAACAAGGCGACTACCAAGTTTTTTCAAAACCTGAAGACTTTGAAAATTACAAGAAAAACTTTGTACCGCGTTTTAGGGGGTAGTTATTCAATTAGATTTTATCGAATTAAAAATCAACCTGGCAGTTTTCATGCTAGCCCCTGGTTTACCTAATTTTAATTTCAATTTTGTGTAGTCATTTTTCATGTTTTCTAACTCTCTTTCTTTTAATAGCCTGTTTAAGCTTAAAGTTAAGTTTTCAAAATTTAATTCTTTTTGAATAAGTTCAACCAAACTTTTTTTATTCAGAATCAGGTTTACAAGGGATACATATTTAACTTTAACAAACTTCCTAGCAATCCAGTAATTCATAGGATTAGTTTTGTAGCAAACTATCTGGGGAGTGTTAAAAAGAGCTGCCTCTAAAGTTGCTGTACCACTTGTAACTAAAGCAAAAGTGCAGCAATTTAAAAGATTGTGAGTTTGGTTGTAAACAATCTTAATATTTGAATTTTCAATGAAATAGTTATACTTTTCAGAAGGTATTCCAGGGGCTCCAGCTATAACAAATTGATATCCATTAAATTTTTTTGCAACCTTAATAAAGACAGGTAAAATTCTATTTATTTCTTGTAGTCTGCTACCAGGTAATAGGGCAATAATTTTTTCCTGATCTAAATTATATTTCTTTTTAAAAAGAGGATTTTCAATAAAATTTTTATGTATATCTAATTGAGGATGACCAACAAAATGAACAGGGAAATTATGTTTTTTTTGAAAAAATTTTTTCTCAAATTCAAGAATTACATAAAGCGCATCTAAATTTTGTTTAATCTGTTTTACTCTCCATTCTTTCCAAGCCCAAATTTTTGGACTTATATAATAATGATTCTTAAAACCGTTTTTCTTAGCCCATTTGGCTATTCTTAAGTTAAAACTAGGGTAATCGATGTAAATTATTGTATCTGGATTAAAATCTTTAATATCTTTTTTACAAAACTTTAAATATTTAATGATTTTTGGAATATTGAGAAAAATATCTACGAATCCCATAACTGCAAGTTCCTTATAATACTTTACAACAATTGAACCCTCTTTCTTCATTAAATCACCTCCCAATCCTCGAAATTTTGCTTTTTTATCAAAAGATTTAAGAGCTTTAATTAATAATGAACCGTAAAGATCCCCTGATGCTTCTCCTGAAATAATATAATATTTCACGGGGCAAAAATTTTTAAAAATCTATTTTTAAAATTCCTATAACAAAAACTAGGATCAAAGAAATTGCAAGTAAACCAGCTGCAAAATCATATTTATTTTTTCTGAGCGCAATGAAAAAAATGGGTAAATTGATAAGTGCTGCGAGTGAAATCAACCCTCCCAATTTTTGTTTTTTGTATAATTTTAAAATACTTTCCTCAAGCGAAACATCAGATAGGAAAAATAATAATATCAATACACCAAAACTTGTCCAAAACAATCCCGCAAACAGTCCCCAGAAAAAATATTTACTTTTTACAAATTCCATTTTTTCAGTGTCTGAATCATACCGTGATCAGTTAAATCAAATTGTGTAGGTACTATCGAAATGTAGCCATTATCCAGTGCCCATTCATCAGTATCCATACCATTATCTTTATTTAAAAATGTTCCTGTCAACCAATAATATTTTTCACCCATGGGGTTTGAACGTTTATCAAACTTTTCTAACCAAGTCGTATTGGCTTGCCTACAAATTTTGATTCCTTTAATTTGATTTTCTTTTAGCTTTGGCAAATTTACATTTAGGATTAAATTTTTAGGTGTGGCATTATTTATAACTTCAAGAGTTATCTTTTCAATATAATTTTTAAATGGTTCAAAATCAGCATTCCATTTAAAATCCAATAACGAAAAACCAATTGCAGGAACTCCCTGAATCCCTGCTTCAATAGCTGCACTCATCGTACCTGAATAAACTACATTTATTGATGAATTTGATCCATGATTAATTCCTGAAACACAAATATTGGGTTTTCGATCTAAGATTTCATTTATAGCCAATTTGACACAATCAGCAGGTGTTCCTGAGCAGCTATATTCAATTATATTGATGTTATCTGATTTTATTTTTTTGCAATGTAGTATTGAGTTTATTGTGATTGCGTGCCCCGTAGCTGATCGTGGTGAATCTGGTGCTACAACCAAAACTTCCCCAATATCACTCATTACCTTTATAAGTGCTCGAAGTCCAGGTGCATTAATTCCGTCATCATTTGTAACTAGAATGAGTGGTTTTTTATTCATACATAATTTTCGCAGTAAATTTATAAAATCTTTCTCCGCTATCTTCCATTTAACACTAATAATAGTATTTTAGAATATCCTTATATTTGCTCGCAATGAAAAAGGAATTCAAAACTATTTTTTTACGGAATCGTATTTCACTAGTAATTTTTATTTCTTTAAGTACGCTTATTTTTGGATTTAGTCCTAAAGAACAAGATCCAAATAAAGACAAGCTACTTATTGAGATAATCTCCTACGTCATTAAACGTGGACATTACGATCCTAGAGAAATAAACGATTCTTTTTCTGAAAATGCTTTCATGAATTATTTAGAGAGCCTAGATGGCCAACATAGATTTTTCCTTCAATCTGATATTAGGACCTTTGAATCCTTTCGTTTCAAAATTGATGATGAGATAAAAAATGCGCAGATCAATTTTTTTGACCTAACTTTTTTAAGGCTCAAGAAACGAATGAAACAAGTTGAAAGTTTTTATTCAGAGATTTTGAGTAAGCCGTTTGATTTTAATATAAAAGAGGAAATTAGTTTAGATTTTAAAACTATACCTTATGCTAAATCACTTGACGAGTTAAAAGCTTTTTGGAGAAAACGCTTTAAACTTAATGCTCTTGAAACATTTATAGGAAAAAAAGATGAGGAAATTGAAAAAAAGAAAGTAGATAATAATTACACTATGATTTCCGACATAGAATTAGAAGAAAGTATAAGAGAAGAAATTGAGGAAAACATTAAAAATTTATTTGAAATTTATAACGATCAGAAAAGAAAAGATTGGTTCTCTATATATTTAAACTCTATAGTACTTCAATTTGACCCTCACACTTATTATTTTGCTCCGAGAGACAAAGATAGATTTGATATGTCTATGTCTGGTAAATTTGAAGGTATTGGAGCTAGACTTAGTAAAAGGAATCAGCAAATAAAAGTCGTAGAAATTATTTCTGGCGGCCCTGTTTGGAGACAAGAAAACCTTCATGTTGGCGATGCAATTCTAAAAGTTAGACAGGAAAATCAAATTGAGGCTGTTGATATTTCAGGAATGGTAATAGATGAGGCTGTTAAGTTAATTAAAGGCCCTAAGGGGACAAAAGTTTTTTTGACTATTAAACGAGTTGAGGGAAATATTGAAGAAATATCAATTGTAAGAGACGTTGTTGAGCTTGAGGAGACATATGCAAAATCAACTCTGATTAAAGATGTTTCGGGAGATTATGGATTAATTGAATTACCAAAGTTTTATATCAATTTTGAAAATTATAATGAACGTAATGCAGCAATAGATGTTAAAAAAGAATTACAGCAACTTAAACAAAAAAATGTTAAAGGAATTATTCTTGATTTGAGGAATAATGGGGGAGGCTCATTGAAAACAGTTGTTGATATGACAGGATATTTTATCGACAAAGGACCAGTTGTACAGGTAAAGAGTACCGGGGGTAGAAAAGAGATCTTAAAAGATGTTGATCCCTCAATAATATGGGATGGCCCTTTAGTATTATTAGTTAATGAGTTTTCAGCATCAGCATCTGAAATTATTGCCGCAGCACTGCAAGACTATAAAAGGGCAATTGTCTTAGGAAGTAAACAAACCTTCGGTAAGGGAACAGTTCAAAACGTCATCGACTTGAATAAAATGGTAACTGGAGGCACCTATGGTGATTTAGGAGCTTTAAAAGTAACAACAGACAAGTTTTATCGCGTTAATGGCAAATCAACTCAGCTTGAAGGTGTTAAAAGCGATATCGTTTTTCCAGATCGCTATACTTATGTTGAAATGGGTGAGAAAGATCAAGATAATCCATTAGCATGGGACCGTATAACACCTGCAAATTATAAACCATCTGTAATGAATAATTATGATTATGCAGTAGAAAAGAGTAAAAAAAGGTTGCAAGAAAACCCTATCGTTTCCTTGATTGATGAACAGGCTTTATGGGTAAAAAGCCAACAAAATGACTTCTCATATTTTTTAGATTATGATTCTTTTAAGACAGAAATGGAAACAAAGAAAAAATATGCAGAACGTTTTGATAAATTATCAGACTTTGAGGCCCCTTTCGAATTTCAGTGGCTCCCTGAAGCTGGACAAAAAAATCTACCAAATAACACTACCATTGAAAAGAGAAATAGAGGACTTGAATCTTTAAAAAAAGATTTTTATATAGCCGAAGCTGTAAGAATCCTTGAAGACCTTTCATCTATAGAACCTAAACGCACTATTGCAAAAAAATAAAAAGAATAAGTTGAATTGGAGTTAAAACGTGCTTTAAAACTTTTAAAAAAGGACGTTTGGGCACAAATTAGTGCGACTTACATATCTCTTGTGATTTTCATTGCAGTTTTTGCATACCAGTTATCCCCTGATAAAACTGAGAATGCAAATCAAATGCATTTATCTATCCATTCTCAAGAGCCTGGTTTTTCCTGCTTATTACTTACAATTCCAAGAAATAATTCGATTATCAGTAATAGTTTTTTCAACGGTAAAATTAATGCCAGTGATGAGGTTCCTATTAAAGAAATACGTTGGGGAATTGATGGAATTTTATTTAAAAGATATGGGAATGCTACAGATTACTATGAGAAAGTCAACTATAAAGAATTCCCAAGTGGGATAGATAAGAATGAGATAGAAAGAAAATATCTAAAAAAAAAGACTTTTATTTTAGGCACAGATAAATTTGGAAGAGATTTCTTAAGCCGCCTAATTATTGGGTCAAGAGTATCAATTTCTATTGGGTTTGTTGCAGTTATTATTTCTTTAGTTCTGGGTATTTTCTTTGGTGCTATTGCAGGTTTTTATGGAGGGTGGCCTGATAAACTTATAATTGGATTCATAAATATAATTTGGTCAGTTCCGACTCTATTGATGGTTATAGCTATCACTTTAGCTCTTGGCAAAGGATTTTGGCAAGTATTTATTGCTGTTGGAATTACTATGTGGGTTGAGGTAGCTAGGGTAGTAAGAGGTCAAGTTAAATCAACTAAAGAAGAATTCTACATTAAAGCAGGTGAAGTTTTAGGATTTTCGAAAAAGAGACTTTTAATTAATCATATACTTCCCACTACTATAGGACCCCTTATTATTATTTCGGCTGCTAATTTTGCGAGTGCTATATTAATGGAAAGTGGTCTTGGTTTTTTAGGTATAGGAGCCCAGCCACCTATCCCAACTTGGGGAGGAATGGTAAAAAACAACTTTAATTATCTACTTCTTGGCAAGCCATATTTAACTATTTTACCTGGCTTTGCAATTATGACTCTTGTTTTATCTTTTATGACTTTGGGTAACAGAATTCGTGATGCACTAGATGTAAAAGGTTAATTCAATCTATTTGCATCTAAATTTAAATACATAAAAAACATTAAACTAAAAGCTAAAAGATTTGTACCACCATAACTGATATACGGAAGTGGAATTCCGACAGTTGGTAATAAACCAAGGGTCATACCAATATTTATAAAGAAGTGGATAAATAGCATGCCAATAAAGCAGTATGAAAAAATCCTTGGGAACGGCTGAGTATGTTTTTCAGCTCGAGATAATATCCTGATTATTAAAAACACATAAAAAATAATGAGAGAACTACTTCCGATAAAGCCCCATTCTTCTCCAACTGTACTAAATATGTAATCTGTATGCTGTTCTGGGACAAACCCCCCCTTAGTTTGAGTTCCGTTTAAAAACCCTTTTCCGCTGAATCCACCAGATCCTATGGCAATTTTAGATTGGTTAATGTTGTATCCTATACCTTTAGAATCGACTTCTAAACCAAGAATTACATTAAATCTATCACGATGTCTTTGTTCGAAAATAGAATTAAAAATAAAGTCGACTGAAAATGAAAAAAAAATTGATACAAATAAAATTATCAATAAAGGTGATTTATTTGTTTTAGGATATTTGTTTGTTATATATCGATATATTATAATAAAGGTCAATATTAAAATAAAACTTAAAAGTAATGGTTTTAGTAGTAGGGTTAATACGAAAATGATCAATGACAAAATACTAAAGTAGAGGAATCTTATATTTAAGCCTTCCCTTAATAAGGCAAAAACTATTCCTAGAAAAACTAATGCAGATCCTGCGTCTGATTGAAGAATTATAAGACACATTGGAATTAAAATTATTCCAAATAACTTTAAAATATCTTTAACTTTTTTTATATCCGTTTGTATAGAACTTAATTTTGTTGAAATTAACAAAGCGGTTGTTATTTTTGCAAATTCAGATGGTTGAAAGTTAAATCCACCGACTGAATACCATGAGGTTGCTCCAGAAATTTTCTGGCCAAAGAATAGTAAACCTATCAAACTAATTAATGAAATTGTGTAAAACACATTTGATAAATGTTCAAGGAAACTTGCATTTACAAATAAAATAAATGGAAGAATTACTAAAGATATTATGAAAATCCAAAATTGTTTACCAGCAGGATTTTGCGTATTAAAAATTGAAATAGAGAATTCTGAAAATGTAGCTGAATAAATATTTAAAATGCCAAAGCTAACAAGTATCAAAAAAATTAAGATACTTACCCAATCAAGTCTTAAAAGAAAATTTTTATTCATTTATATTGAAGGGTTTACCAAGAAAAGGTTTTTCGTACTCTGCAATAAGGCTTCCCTCAACTATTTTTTTTTCAAGCCATTTACGTTTGACTTCTTTTTTCAAATATTTTTCTATTATTAAACTTGCTATTGGAGCAGCCCATCTAGCACCCCAATACCCGTTCTCTACAAATACAGCTAGTGCAATTTTAGGTTTTTCTTTGGGCGCAAATGCTATAAAAATTGAATGATCAGTAAGCTGAGTTTTTTCATTATTTAGACGAATAAAGTTTTCTACAGTTCCAGTTTTACCGCAAATTTCAAGTCCATTTATTTTTGCTATGCGTGCAGTTCCTCTTTCAACTACTTGATGCATCCCTTCAATAACGGTTTCAAAATGTTTGGAATCAATCGATGTTCTATTAATTGGGTATAATGAATCATTCAATTTGCTGTCAGCGGATTTTTTAAAATGCGGTTTTCTGTAAAATCCACGATTTGCAATAGCAGCAGTAAAATTTGCCATTTGAATTGGGGTTGTAAGAATCTCCCCTTGTCCTATAGCGTTTGATATAACTGTAGTAGAGCCCCAATTTTTTTCTGGATACCAGGTGTTGTAATAATTACTATCAGGAATAAATCCTGGTTTCCCAATAGGTAAGTCATAACCTAAATAATTTCCTAATCCAAATCGTAACAAGTGAGCTTTCCATAGGTCTATGCCCTTTTCTGGAGTTGATTGGCTTTCAATTATTCTAACAAAAGTCTTCGCAAAGTAGCTATTGCAAGATTTGTAAATTCCTTTAACAAGATTACTTTTTGTACCGATACCATTGTGACATTTCATAAAAGCTCCTTTTGCATAATAATGACCTTTATTACAAGAAAAAACAGTTTCTGGAGTAATAACTTTCTCCTGAAGACCTATAAGAGCATTTAATAATTTAAAGGGAGATCCAGGCGAATATTCTGCTTGTAGACTTCTATCAAAAAGAGGTTTTGAAATAGTATCATTTACTAATTTATTAAAGGATTTTGACCTATTTCTTCCAATTAGAATGTTAGGATTGTAATTAGGTGCAGTAATAAGAGCCAAAACGTCACCAGTTTCTGGCTCTATGGCGACTATTCCACCTCTTTTGTTTTGCATCAAAGATTCACCATAATTTTGTAAATCAGAGTCCAGAGTCAAAGTCAAATTTTCAGCAGCTTTAGAAGCTGTATCATAATTTCCATACTCATAGGGACCAATTATTCTGTTAAAACGGTCTTTTTGAAAAATTTTAACACCCTTTTTACCCCTAAGAATTTTTTCGTATGTTTTTTCAATTCCTTGTCGTCCTATCATTTCTCCAAGGTCATAATCAGGCTTCATTTTTAATTCTCTCTTATTTGTTTCACTGATATAACCCAATACATTTCCTCCGATAGGTAAAAGATAATCTCTAGTTGTTTTTTTTTGAAAATAAAACCCTGGGAACTTCCACATTTTTTCTTGAAAAATTGATATTTCAGATAATGACAGCTGACGTTCTATTACAGATGGTAATTTTTTTGAAAATTCTTTAGCATTTCTAATTTTTTCAATAAGCTCTTTCTTTGATATTTTCAAATTTTGAGTGAGTTCAAGTGTGTCAAATACTTTCAAATTTTCAGGGACCACCATCAAATCATATACAGGCTTATTACTAACCCAAAGTTTACCATTTCTATCATAAATAAGTCCTCGAGGAGGATAAACTGTACGTTCTAAAGTCGCATTGCTTAGAGACCGCTCAGAATATTCAGAGTTAAATAGTTGTAACCTTATCAGTTGAAAAATAAATATCGCTGAGACTCCAAAGATGAAATAAAATAAAAGATTTTTATGAATCATTAGGTTTTCTGTAAAAATTTAAAACCATAATACTTAAAGTTAAAGAAAACATAAACGTCAAAAAAGTGTTCTTTAAAATTAGATGTACTGCAGTCCAGTCAAAAAATACAATTGAAAAATAAATTAGATGGTGTAAAATAAATAAAAGTGATAAAAATGTGTAGTTATTAATTCTTCTTGTATCAGTATTAAAACTTACTGGAATTTCAGATGTAACTCCGTAAGAATTTCTTATTAAAATTGGTCTAAGAAAAGACACTGTCAATGTAGCAATAGTATGTGCTCCGCCGGATTGAGAAAAAAAATCAACTGAAAAGCCCAAAAGGAAACAAATCAGAATAAAAAGAGTTTGATCGCTGTCAAAATTATAGATTACTAAAAAAACGATATATATCATCGGGTTTACAAAACCAAAAATATTCATATTATTAAAAGCAAAAATTTGAAAAAATAAAAGACTAAAAAAAGAAATTAAAAGGATTAAGCTTTTTCTATTCATTTTGAAAATTTTCTTGCAATTTTAAAATTTCTTCTCTATCCACATTAGATAAAACATAAACATAATTTACTAAAGAGGGATCTTCAAATAGCCTTGCGTTTATTGAATAATATCCATTTTGTGAATTACTTTCGAAATCTACTATTTCTCCTATCGGAATTCCATACGGAAAATAAGCAGACATTCCTCCTGTAATTATTGTATCTCCTTTTTTGAATGAAACATTATTAACAACATCATCGATTTTAAACTCTAATGGATTTAATCCTCTCCAAAACATGGAGCCCAATGCATTACTTTTTTTTAAACGAACATTGATTTTTATGTCCTGATTTAAAATTGAAATTACACTAGAATAATTTTCTGAAACAGAATTAACAATACCAACAATTCCATTTTTTGAAATTACCCCCATATCACTTTTAATTCCATCACCCTTACCTACGTCTATAATAAGATTATTCCTTTGGTTTAAAAAGCTATTTTTTATTACGTTAGCCTCTTTTAGTTTAAATGGGAAATGTTTTTTTTTTGCAAAAGCATTTGGATAAAGAGCCAAACTTTTTGATTTAAGATAAAGTTCTCTTAATTTTTTATTCTCTTTTAATAACTCCTCATTTTTCCTTTTCAATTTAAAATAATTAGATAATTTATGATTAATATCATAAAGTTCTTTTGTTACATACATTCCATATTCTTCTAATTGGGTTTTGTGATATTTACTTTTTTTAGTCAAGAAAAAAATTGAACAACCCATAAAAAAAAAGTATAAAATTGGATTTCTGTATTGTATGAGCGCATTTATTATTCGCTGCATACCAGATTATTTAATTAGAACAGTTTTAAAACGGTCAGTATTTTTGAGGGCAATACCTGTACCTCTTACAACAGCCTGAAGTGGGTCTTCAGCTACATAAATTGGCAGGTCAGTTTTTTGAGATAATCTTTTATCTAAACCCCTTAATAATGCTCCGCCACCGGCTAAGTAAATTCCAGTATTATAAATGTCCGCAGAAAGTTCAGGTGGAGTTTGAGAAAGGGCATCCATAATTGCATCCTCGATACGGATTACGGATTTATCAAGTGCTTTAGCTACTTCAGCGTGGCTAATTATTACCTGTTTGGGCTTACCTGTTAATAGATCTCTTCCTTGAACTGACATTTCCTCAGGAGGACTATCTAGGTCTTCAATAACACTACCAACAAGAATTTTAATTTTTTCCGCAGTCCTATCCCCAATATATAAATTGTGCTTGCTTCTCATATAATTTATTATATCTCCTGTAAAAACATCTCCTGCAATTTTAATTGATTTGTCACAAACAATTCCTGAAAGTGCAATTACTGCGATTTCTGTGGTACCACCTCCAATGTCAACAACCATATTTCCTTTGGGTTGCATTATGTCTATCCCAATACCAATTGCTGCTGCCATAGGTTCGTGAATAAGATATACCTCCTTTCCATTAACTCTTTCAGCAGATTCTTTTACTGCACGCATTTCTACTTCCGTAATACCTGAAGGAATGCAGATAACCATTCTAAGGGAAGGCGAAAAAATTTTACGGTGTAATGTTGGTATACTTTTAATTAAACGATTAATCATTTGTTCTGAAGCGTTAAAGTCAGCAATTACACCATCTTTGAGTGGACGCACGGTTTTAATATTTTCATGCGTCTTGCCCTGCATCATATTTGCCTCTTCACCAATTGCGATTACTTTGTTAGTAGTTCTGTCAATAGCTACTATAGAAGGGCTATTAACGACAACTTTATCGTTGTGTATAATAAGGGTGTTAGCAGTTCCTAAATCTATTGCTATGTCTTCAGTGAATAATCCCATTGTTGATAATATTTTGCAAAATTAACAATTAATGTTTAAAATGACGTATTCCTGTCAAAACCATACTCATTTCGTTTGAATCACAATAATCTATAGATAAGTTGTCTTTTATAGAACCTCCAGGTTGTATTACAGAATTGATACCCTCACTATTAGCAATTTCAACACAATCTGGGAAGGGGAAAAAAGCATCACTTGCCATGACAGCGTTTTTTAAACCAAAACCAAAGGTTTTAGCTTTTTTAATTGCTTGGTGTAATGCATCCACTCGTGAAGTTTGTCCAGTACCAGAACCTATAAGTTGTTTATTTTTTGCAAGTACAATAGTGTTTGATTTTGTGTGTTTGCAAATTTTTGATGCGAATAACAAATCTTCAATTTCATTTGGGAGAGGTAATTTTTTTGTAACATACTTTAGATCATTTTTTTTATCGGTTTCAAGGTCTTTATCTTGCACTAAAACACCATTTAGGCAACTTCTTAATACTTGATTTGACTGTATGTTTTCTTTTTGGACAAGAATAATGCGGTTCTTTTTTACCTTTAATAATTCAAGAGCTTTAGAATCATAATCTGGCGCAACTACTATTTCAAAAAAAAGTTTGTTAATTTCTGTCGCTGTTATTAAATCAATTACTTTATTGCTTATTAAAATTCCTCCAAAAGCTGATATTGGGTCGCCATCTAAAGATGCGAGATAAGCTTCACTTAATTTATCTCTAACAGCAAAACCACATGCATTGTTATGTTTAAAAATTCCAAAGGCAGGCTTACCTTTATAAAATTCTGACATTAGATTTATCGCTGAATCAATATCAAGTAGGTTATTATATGATATTTCTTTCCCATTGATCTGGTCCAATAAATTTGAAAACGACCCATAAAAATATCCTTTCTGGTGGGGGTTTTCACCATAACGAAGAACCTTAGCATTGCTTATACTTATCTTTAAATAATTTTGATCTTTATTGAAATAATTAAAAATAGCAGTATCGTAATTTGATGATATATGAAAAGCTTTTATAGAAAAATCTTTTCTTTCTTCAAGTGAAGGCGCACCATTAGATTTCTTAAAAAGTGAAATAAAATTCATGTAATCATCTTTATCAGAGATACAGAATACATCATTAAAGTTTTTTGCAGCAGCTCTGATTAGAGCAATTCCACCAATATCAATTTTTTCAATAATATCATTTTCTGATGCATTTTCTGCTGCGGTTTTTTCAAATGGATATAAATCTACAACTACTAAATCGATTGATGGGATTTGGAATTTTTCAATTTCTCTGAAATCATTCTCATTATTTGATCTTTTAAGAATTCCACCAAAAATTTTAGGATGCAATGTTTTAACTCTTCCCCCAAGTATAGAGGGATAGCCTGTTAATTCCTCAACAGCAAATACTTGGTGTCCTAAATTTTGAATAAATTCTTTTGTTCCTCCTGTGGAATAGAGTGTCACATCTTTGCTGACTAATTCTTCAATTAATGGCTCAAGATTATTTTTATCAAATACTGATATTAATGCTGAGGTTATTTTTTTGTTTTCCATATTAATTTAAATTTTTAATAGTCTTGATCCATACGCCTTTGAAATGAAATCGCAACATAATACTAGCAAACTTTCGTCTTCTTTTGAAAACGCATCAATTTTGTTAGAGTCAATATCGATTTGACCAATATTCCTTCCTTCAAAAAACAAGGGGACAACTAATTCTGAGTGGACATTAATATTGCATGATATATAATTGTCCTGCTCCTTAACATTGGGTACATTAAAGTTTTTATTAGTAATTGCAACCTGACCACATATTCCTTTACCAAAAGGTATAGTTATATGTTCTGTTGGATCTCCAGAAAAAGCTTTGAGGTGAAGTGTTTTGGTATTAAAATTTGAAAAGTAGAAGCCCACCCAATCATAATGAGTAATATCATTTCTAAGGACCTTACAGCAAGTCTCTAAACCCATTAAAGCCTCCTCTTTAAGAGGGTTCAAAGAAGTTTTGATTTTTTTAAATATTGAAGAGTAAGTTGCTGCTAACATTTTAAACAAAATTAAGTAATCTGTTACTTACAAACTTAAATTTAGTGTATCATTTATGTACAAAAATGTGATTAACTTTGTTAAAGACTTTAAAAATTTTAAAATTCAATTTTATGATTTAACAGCTAAAACCTTATGAAAAGTAAATTCTATATTTCTGGGATGACATGCTCAAATTGTCAAAAGACAGTTTTGGATAAAATCAATGCATATGAAAGTGTATTGGAAGTAAAAGTTAGCCTAGAAACAGGGCTTGTAGAAATTGATTCCAAACAATATCTTGAGGTTAACGAAATTTCAAAGCTTTTAGGTACAAAATATAGTGTTAAAGGTGATATATTCAGATACAAAAAAGAAACGAAGTCAAAATTAAAACAGTTGACTCCTCTTTTTCTAATCTTTTCATATCTAATTATGGGGACTTTTTATATTTCCAGTCAAATTAACGCCAGCTATGAAAAATCTATGCAAATTTTTATGGGATTATTTTTTATGATATTTAGTTTATTCAAATTTCTAGATTATAGTAGTTTCCCTACCTTATTTATGCGTTACGACCCTTTAGCAAAAAAAATTCCATTTTACGCAAGTTTGTATCCTTTTCTTGAAACAGCCTTAGGTATTGCTTTTTTGATCGGATGGAATCTCCCAGTGATTCTTTCCCTCACATTATTGGTTTTATCTATTACTTCTTTAGGTGTAATTAAGACTTTAGTTAATAAAACCAAGATTGATTGTGCCTGTTTAGGGACCTCGTTGAAACTACCTATGACAGAAGCAACCTTAATTGAAAATGTAATAATGCTAAGTATGTCATGCATTCTATTGATCTCTTATTTTGTTTAAAAAAAGTATCTTTGAATAATGAAAATTAAAAGTTTAGTAAGTTTATTTCTGACGTTAATTATTTTGACAACAAGAGTTGGTTATGCATTAAATGTTCATTATTGTGATGACAAAATAGCCAAGATTTCGTTGGCATATAATTCATCGAACTGTGGCATGGTGCCCAATTTTGATTCCAAATTTAATCCAATAGATAAACTTACAAAAAAGTCATGCTGTGAAGATGAAATTCAACTATTTCAAAACCACGAACCCCAAAAAATTGATCAAGAGAACTTTTTAAAAGTTACTATTACCAAGAATATACCCCTTAGACATCCGAATATCAAAACTCTAAAATCACATTTTTCGTCTAAGTTAAACATATTTAATCCACCTTCACCTCCTACTAAAACTTGTAAACTGTTTCTAAAGAATAATTCATTTATATTTTACGGTTAATCTGTCTTTTCAAATAAAAAAAGAATAATACAACTCATAAAAATTTAAAGTGAAAAAATACATTTTAATACTATTAAGCCTATTAGGGTCTAAACTTTCAGCACAAGAAAATCTTCAGGGGAGATTACTAACTAAAGACGGTAGTGAAACAATACCTCTTGTTGGAGCAAATGTTTTTTGGTTAAATACCCAAACAGGAACTGTAACTGATCAAGAAGGTAAATTTACAATTCCTTATTTAGGTCCAGAAGGAAAACTAATACTTAGTTACATCGGTTTTAAGTCAGATACATTGAGTGTTCAAAATAACAAGATGTTAATCAGATTTTTGAAGCCCAGCGATACAGAATCACTGGATGAAGTAACAATCTTTCAAAGGAGAAAAGCCATACAAAAAGCCTATTTTGAGGCCCAAAATATAATAAACATAAATAGCGAAGAATTATTAAAAGCAGCATGTTGCAATCTCTCAGAAAGCTTCGAGACGAATCCTTCTATTGATGTTAATTTTTCAGATGCACTCACTGGCACTAAGCAAATACAAATGTTAGGACTAACCAGTCCATATTTGTTGATTAGCGAGGAAAATATTCCTATGGTTCGTGGAGCTTCTCAAGCTTACGGTCTTACTTTTACACCAGGAACATGGATTGAAAGTATTCAAATAACTAAAGGAACAGGAAGTGTAATCAATGGCTTCGAGAGTATTGCTGGTCAAATAAATACTGAAATAAAAAAACCCTTTTCAAGTGATCCACTATTTTTTAATCTGTTCAGTTCTAATATGGGCAGACGAGAAGCAAATTTTCAAGGGAGTTTGAAACTAAATAATAAATGGAGTACGAGTCTATTTATTCATGGTAATTTGCGCAATCAAAAGATAGATAACAACAGCGACTCATTTTTAGATGCTCCACTTACTGAGCAGGTGAATATTTTGAATCGTTGGCAATACACTGATTCAAAAAAAGGATGGGTTGGTTTTGGGAGTATTCGTTTAATGCAAGATGAAAAGCAAGTTGGTGAGTTAGATTTTATACCGGAAAGCAATAGGTATGAAAATTTCTTTTGGGGTAGTCAGATTAACACCACTAGAATAGATACTTCTTTGAAAATCGGATATGTATTTCCTGAATTATCTTATAAAAGTTTTGGTTTTCAATCTGCATATAGTAATCATATACAAGAGGCTTTTTATGGTTTTAGAAATTATGATATTGACCATCAGAGTTTTTATAGCAATATTTTATATAACTCAATCATAGGGAACACCAAGAATAAATTTAAATTAGGATTTAATTTTTCATATGACCGTTATTTAGAAACGGTGGATACTTTTTATTTTAATAGAAATGATATTTCTGTTGGTAGTTTCTTCGAATACAGCTATGATAGTTTGGAAAATTTTAATCTTGTAGCTGGTATTAGAGTTGATTCTCATAACCGTTTGGGAACTTTTGTTACACCTCGATTACACTTGAGGTATCTTCCTAATGAGACGACAATATTTAGAATTTCAGGAGGAAGTGGAAGAAAAGCAGCAAATATTTTTGCTGAAAATCAAACTCTTTTTGGTACAAACCGCAGGATAAATATTTTAGAGAGTGGAGGATCTATTTATGGCTTAAATCCTGAGAAAGCATGGAATTATGGAATTAGCATACGTCAGATTTTTAAACTTTTTGGAAGGGGTGGAGATATAACGGCGGATTATTATGTTACCAATTTTACCGATCAAGTGGTTGTAGACTGGGAATCGGAAGGTCAAATCTCATTTTATAATTTAAAGGGTTTAAGCCGTGCGAATAGCTATCAATTATCAATTGACTACAACCCTTTAGAGCTTTTAAGTCTTCGTTTTGCTTATAAAAATTATGATGTAAAAACAACTTATGATTCGGGGTTTCTGCAAAGACCATTACAAGCTCAAAATAGATTTTTTGCAAATTTTGGATGGGAAACAAAACGAAAAAATGATGGAGCTCAGTGGAGATGGGATTTAACTTACCATTATTTAGGACAACAACGATTAGTCTCTACCGTTCGAGATCCTGAAGGGAGCTACTCTCCATCTTATGGACTTTGGAATAGTCAAATAACCTATGCTTTTACAAACAAATTTGAAGTTTATAGTGGGGTTGAAAATTTAGGAAATTTTAGACAATTGAATCCAATAATTGCAGCTGATGATCCTTTTGGAATAAATTTTGATTCTGCTCAGGTTTATGCACCAATTGTTGGGAGAATGGTTTACCTTGGTTTACGTTTAAATTTATAATTAACTTTACAATAAAAAAATTATGAAGAAACCTATTTTCCTTTTTTTGTTTTTCATTTTGACAACTATTTCTGCTCAAAATGAAAAGAATAAAAAATCAAATTTCGAAGTAATTGGCAATTGTGAAATTTGTAAAAAACGAATTCAGAAAGCAGCTTTGTCTTTGAAAGGAGTAAAGATGGCTACATGGGACATACCATCAAATATTCTCTCTGTCACCTATAATTCAAACAAAATATTGCTAGATCAAATTCAAATTGCTATTGCTAATGTTGGACATGATACACCATTATTTAAGGCTCCTGACAATATATATAATGAACTTCCTATTTGTTGTATTTACGAAAGAAAACTCAAATAAAAAAGACCCTCATTTTAGGGTCTTTTGAAATATTTATTACATCATTCCTGGCATTCCGCCCCCACCCATTGGAGGTGCAGGTGGAGCTTCCTCTTTGATGTCAATTAAAGCACATTCTGTAGTGAGGATCATTCCAGCAACTGATGCTGCATTTTCAAGTGCAACTCGAGTAACTTTCTTTGGATCAATGATTCCCTCTTTTAGCATGTCTACGTAAGTACCATCCTTCGCATTGAATCCAAAATTTTCATTACCTTCAGAAACTTTTGAAACTACAACTGAACCCTCACCGCCAGAATTTTCAACAATAGTTCTTAGTGGGGATTCAACGGCTTTATTTATAATTTGAATACCAGTTGCTTCATCCGCATTATCAGGCTTGATTTTTTTGAGCTCCTTCTGTGCATTCAAAAGTGCAACACCTCCACCGGTTACTATTCCTTCCTCAACAGCAGCTCGAGTGGCATGAAGAGCATCATCTACTCTATCTTTTTTCTCTTTCATTTCAACCTCAGACGGGGCACCCACATATAAAACTGCAACCCCACCAGAAAGTTTCGCTAATCGCTCTTGAAGCTTTTCCTTATCATAATCTGAGGTCGTAGTTTCAATTTGAGATTTTATTTGATTTACTCTAGCCTGGATGTCTTTTTTTGCTCCATTACCATTTACAATTGTCGTATTGTCTTTATCAATAGTAACTCTCTCAGTAGTGCCTAGCATTTCAATTGTAGTATTCTCTAATGTAAATCCACGTTCCTCAGAAATTACAGTACCACCAGTTAGAATTGCTATGTCTTCAAGCATAGCTTTTCTTCTATCCCCAAAACCAGGAGCTTTTACAGCTGCTATTTTAAGTGCCCCTCTAAGTTTATTTACAACTAAAGTAGCAAGGGCTTCACCGTCCACATCTTCAGCAATTACAAGTAGAGGCTTACCAGTTTGAGATACTGGTTCTAGTATTGGCAAAAGATCTTTCATAGTTGATATTTTTTTATCATACAACAAAATGTAAGGTGATTCTAAGTCTGCTTCCATTTTCTCAGAGTCAGTAACAAAATATGGTGATAAGTATCCACGATCAAACTGCATTCCTTCAACAACGTCTACATATGTATCTGTACCTTTAGCTTCTTCAACTGTTATAACTCCCTCTTTACCAACTTTTTCAAATGCCTCTGTAATTAGGCTTCCTATATTCGAATCGTTATTTGCAGATATACTTGCTACTTGTTGAATTTTTTCTGATGAATCACCAACAGCTACTGACTGTTTTTCTAAAGAACTAACGATTGAATCTACTGCTTTATCAATTCCCTTTTTTAAATCTAAGGGATTTGCGCCTGCAGCAACATTTTTAAGCCCTTCTTTGACTACAGCTTGGGCTAAAATAGTAGCTGTAGTTGTTCCATCACCAGCAAGATCATTTGTTTTGGATGCAACCTCTTTTACCATTTGAGCACCCATGTTTTCAAGTGCATCTTCAAGTTCAATTTCTTTAGCAACAGTTACACCATCTTTTGTTACTTGAGGGGCACCAAATGCCTTACCTATGATAACATTTCTACCTTTTGGACCTAATGTTACTTTTACAGCATTTGCTAAGGCGTCAACTCCACGTTTGACTCCATCTCTTGCTTCTAGATCAAATTCTATTTTTTTTGCCATTTTTAAATTTTTAAGTTGTTAAACGATAGCGAAAATATCGCTCTCTTTCATTATTAAATAATCTTTGCCATCGTGTTGTAGTTCAGTTCCAGAATATTTTCCATAAAGAACGTTATCTCCTACTTTTACAGTTATTGGATTTTCTTTTGTTCCAGAACCGATTGCGACAACAGTTCCTTTTTGTGGTTTTTCTTTTGCACTGTCAGGAATTATGATTCCAGATGACGTTTTAGTTTCAGCTGCAGCGGGTTCAACTAGAACACGATCTGCTAAAGGTTTAATACTCATATTAATCAAATATTTAGTTTTAAAATCTACTTTTCATAAATTGTGCCAACATCTTTACCAGTCTAAAAATTTTAAAATTAAGTGTCAGCTTGTCAGTCAATTATAAACAAAAAATCAGTTATCAGCTCCAGGGATTTCTGGTATTGGAACTTCATTTGGATTAGCTTCTGGTATTTCTTGTATGGGTTGTTCAATCGGATTTTCAAAATTTTCAGGAATACTGGAATCTTCTATTAATTTTGAATCATTAAGATCGTTGCCTGTAGAAAGTGTAATATTTGATACCAATATTAAAGCCAAAAGTGACGTTGCCAATATCCAAGTGCTACGATCCAAAAAATCTGAAGTTTTTTGAACACCACCCAATTGTTGTGTCCCACCTCCAAAGGATGAGGACAAACCTCCACCTTTAGGATTTTGAACCATAATTACCAATACAAGCAAAAAGCATACAATAATAATCAATACAACAAAAATAGAAAATGTACTCATCAGCTATTTTTTAGTTTTTTAATTTCTTTGATTTGGTTTGCAAATAAACTATTTTTTTCCGGATATTTCAAACCTAATATCTGGTAAGCTTCGATAGCCTTTCTAAATTTTTTTTGTTTTACGAAGACTTTTGCCAATGTTTCAGTCATGAGCTCGTCATTTGGTGACCAACTTTTTTCACTCAGATCTTCAATGTTTTTGAGGTTTTTATCTGGGATTATTCTTTCAGGGATTTTTAAGAAATCATCTAATAGTTGAAAATTTTCAAGATTATCATTTTTTTCAAATGATTTTTTATCAGAGTTCAAAATAATGGCCCATTCAGAAAATTCGAGAGTTTTCGATGAAAAGTCAGGACTTTTTGTATTTGCATCTATGTTTTCTTCTTCATTGACTTGACTTCTATCATGAGATGTAAGATTATCTTTAGTCGATCCACTTTTCTTTTTAGAAGATTTTCTGGCAATCAAATCAGTTTCAATGAATTGATATAATAATTCTCTATCATATGTTGCAACTGAAGTATGTGATAGAATTTTATCAAATGACAAAACTTCTTGCTTTTGAAGGGCTTTGAGATAATATGCTCTTACAAGATGAAAGTTTGGATAATTTTTCGAAAGCTCTTCAAGTTTTAATAAGTGATCCGGATTATTTGGATCAAAATTATCAATTAATGAAAATAAACTTTTTGAATCTTTTACTACCATTTTGCTAGTGTATCATTAAATATGTCTTGCGTAATTCTATCAAAAATCTCTTTGTGTGCTGTGTCAATCACGTCATAGACTTGAAGTTCAGCAGGGAAATCATAGAAAAATGAATATGTTCTTTCAAAATTGTCATCTTCACTTTTTATATTAAAAAAACGAAATGCAACTGCCATTCTTAGTCGATTTTGTGCAGCTGTATTTTCAGCAGTTGCAGACATTGGAGTAACACTATATTCAGTAATTTCTCCTTCATAAATAAGTTGCCCTTCTTTACTCACTAAGTTCAAGTTTGTCTGATTCATAATAATATCTTGAAGTGCGTTAGTAAAATCATTATCTAATCCTGGTTCTATTATTGAGCCAGGACGATTACCAGCAAGATTTTCAAAAAAATTAACCTGAAAAGTTGTTACACCCGGTGGGATAGATGCACCTGTGAAGGAATAAATTCCACATTTACATTGCAAAACTAAAAATGTAAATAAAACCAAAAGCTTAAATTTTTTCAGGTTCATTAAGATCGAATTGTTTAATTTTTCTATATAATGTTCTTTCAGATATACCCAATTCTTGGGCCGCCAATTTACGTTTCCCCTTACTTCGGATTAATGCCTGCTTAATCATCTCGAGTTCTTTCTCGTGGAGGGAAAGAGGTTCCTCTTCTTCCTCTATTGTTTCGGCATAGGAGTATTTATCTAATGTCTCAACTTTATTAATTTTCTCATGGGTATTATTAATTGGCACAGAATCTATTGTACTTTTTTCCGGGTTAGTCTCTTTCCCATAAATTTTTTCAATTAGACTTTGGTTTTTCTCATTTATTTCATTTTGACTTCCGTTTTTTATTAAATCAAGCGTCAGTTTCTTTAAATCATTTAGATCATTTTTCATGTCAAAAAGAACTTTGTAAAGTATTTCCCTCTCAGAGCCAAAATCACTTTTACTATTTTTTTTGTCTATCAACGCTGGTAGTTGAGGCTTTCGATCAGGCAGATAAGTGCTTAAGCAAGATACATTAATTTCTCTTTCTTTTTCTAATACTGAAATCTGCTCAGCAACGTTACGAAGTTGTCTTATATTACCACTCCACCTGAAGTTCATTAACAATTCTTGCGAGTGTTTATCGAGTTTTATAGGAGGCATATGATATTTTTGAGCAAAGTCAGATGCAAATTTTCTAAAAAGTAAAATAATATCTTCTTTTCTCTCTCTTAGAGGAGGCAGTCCTATTTCAACCGTGCTTAATCTATAATATAAATCTTCTCTAAATCTTTCTTTAGATATCGCTTCAGTGATATTAACATTTGTTGCTGCTACTATTCTGACGTTTGTCTTTTGAACTTTCGAAGATCCTACTTTTATAAATTCACCGCTTTCAAGAATTCTTAGTAATCGTACTTGAGTTTGCATTGGCAATTCACCTACTTCGTCAAGGAAAATACTTCCACCATCTGCAACTTCAAAATAACCGGCTCTTGTTTGGGATGCTCCTGTAAATGCACCTTTTTCGTGACCAAAAAGTTCACTATCTATTGTCCCCTCTGGTATAGCACCGCAATTCACAGCTATGTATTTATTATGTTTCCTATGTGAATATTGATGTATAATTTTTGGAATACTTTCTTTCCCGACACCACTTTCCCCTATTACTAGAACCGAAATATCGGTATTAGAAACACGTAGGCACTTTTCTAAAGCACGATTCAACCCAATGTTATTACCTATAATGCCAAAACGTTGTTTAACTGATTGTAATGAATCCATATTAAATTCGATTTGATATTTTAATTGCTTTTCCAATTAGCGTTGCAGAAGTACAACTCTTAATTTTCACGTCAACAAATTCACCTGTTTTGTAATTTTCTTTAGGGAAAACTACAACAGTATTTTGTTGAGTCCTTCCACTCCAAAAATATTCTGATTTTCTAGAAACCTTTTCAATTAAAACACAAACTATTTTACCTAAATATTGCTGAGTTCTATAGAGGCTATGTTTTTGCTGTTTTTTGATAATTTCATTTAAACGTTGCTTTTTTATATTATCCTCAATATCATCAGATATTTTTTTTGCAGCCATAGTTCCAGGTCGTTCCGAATATGCAAACATAAATCCAAAGTCATATTTTACATAATCCATTAGTTTTAGTGTGTTTAGATGATCCTCAGCAGTTTCAGTTGGAAATCCTGCAATCATATCATGTGAAATTCCACAATCAGGAAGAATTGTGCGAATTGAATCTATTAGCCTAAAATATTCTTGTATTGTGTGCTGGCGATTCATTTTTTTCAAAATTCTATTACTCCCCGATTGAACTGGCAGGTGAATATGATTGCAAATATTTTTGTATTTGGCCATTATTTTTATTACCTCAACGGTCATATCTTGAGGATTGGATGTGGAAAATCTAATCCTAATTTTAGGAAATGCCTCGGCAACTATGCTCAATAAGTTGTGAAATCTTAATGCAGTTTTACGCTGAATGATGGAAGCCTTTTTGAAGTCTTTTTTTAAGCCACCGCCGAACCAGAGATAGCTATCTACATTTTGTCCTAGCAAGGTAACTTCCTTATATCCCTTGCATTTCAGTTCTTCAATTTCTTCTAAGATACTTTTAGGATCACGACTTCTTTCTCTACCTCTAGTGAAGGGCACAACACAAAAGGTGCACATATTATCACAACCTCGTGTAATAGAAACGAATGCAGATATTCCATTTGAGTTTAATCTTATTGGAGATATATCTCCGTATGTTTCGTCTTTTGATAAAACCACATTCACAGCCTCATTTTCGTTTTCAACCTCTTGTAATAGCCTAGGAATATCTTTGTAAGCATCTGGACCCACGACTAAGTCAACAATTTTTTCCTCTTCAAGAAACTTTCTTTTCAATCGTTCTGCCATACATCCCATTACACCAACCTTCGTTTTAGAATTTTTTTCTTTAATAGATTCAAAAAACTCTAATCTTTTACGAACTGTTTTTTCAGCTTTATCTCTAATTGAGCAAGTGTTTATAAGAATTAAGGAAGCTTTATCTAACTTTTTAGTTATAGTATAACCATCTTCGATCAAAATAGAGGCCACTATTTCACTATCAGCAAAATTCATTTGGCAACCATAGCTTTCAATGTACACCCTTTTGGAGGTTTTCTTAATTAATCTATTTAAATAGTGATTATTTGAAATTTCCGATACAAGGTTTTTGTCCAAAGATTTAAATTCGTCCGCTCCCATAAATTACTTGAAGGTGAAATTTTAAATTTTAATTAACAAAATTACAAAAAAGACAATCATATTGTCATTTTGTCAGTCTTTTTATAAAATTACTAATATTTGAGGCTTTATTCTTTGATAATATTATTAACAGGTAAAAATATTGTACATCATTCTCAATTTTTTTGGTTTTTTATGTTTGCAAAATTTATTTAACTTCAAATTTCTAAGCCTGTTTTTCTTAAAGCATTAAATCCTCCTTTAATATCTGTAAAGTTGTGAATTCCTTTGCTTTTTAAAATTGAAGCAGCTATCATACTTCTATAACCTCCAGCACAATGCGTGTAAAAAGTGTCATTTAAACGGAAATTGCTAATTTTTTTATTTAAAAAGTCAAGTGGAATATTTTGAGCATTCGGAATATATCCTGAACTGTATTCACCTGATTTGCGCAAGTCAAATACTTTTAAATTTTCGTTTTGAATCAATTTTTTAAAAGCAACTGAGTCAATTTGATTTACACTAGTAGTTAACTTACCTTGCATTTTCCAGTTTTTTATCCCCCCTTTGAGGTACCCAAGACTATTGTCAAAACCTACACGTGCCAATCTTGTAACAGTCTCTTCAACTCTATCATCTGGCGTTACAAGTAAAATAGGCTTTGTGACATCTTCAACAATTGTTCCAACCCAAGGCGCAAAGCTACCATCAATACCAATAAATATAGAATTTGGTATGTGTTCTTCAGCAAAATTGTCTTGATGCCTAACATCAAGTATCAAGGCATTTTTCTTTTTTACAATATTCTCGAACAGATTTGGAGCTAGAGGAGTTGTCCCAGATAAAATAATTTTATCTATATCATCATAACCCTCTTTATTCATTTTTACATTTAAAGGGAAATAATTAGGGGGTGGGTTTAATCCATTTGTTACCTCTTTAATAAATTCATCCTTGGTCATAGCAGACCGAAGGGCATAATTTGTTTTCTTTTGCTCTCCAATTGTACTTACTGTTTCGTCACTTAAATTTTTCCCACATGCAGAACCAGCACCATGCCCCGGGTAAACCAATACATCATCATTCAAGGGCATGATTTTTTCTCTAAGGCTGTCATAAAGTATCCCTGCAAGGTCTTCTTGACTAGTGTTGTTGGCTTTTTGAGCAAGATCTGGACGTCCAACATCCCCAATAAAAAGTGTATCTCCACTAAAGATCGCGATATCTTTTTTCGAGGAATCGATTAATAAATAAGTTGTACTTTCCATTGTATGGCCTGGTGTATGTAATGCCTTGATCGTGATTTCACCAATTTTAAACTCTTGTCCATCTTTAGCAATAAGTGCATCAAATTTAGTGTTAGCATTTGGGCCGAAAATAATCTTAGCACCAGTCTTTTTTGCAAGTGTTAGATGACCACTAACAAAGTCAGCATGAAAATGAGTTTCGAAAATAAATCTTATTCTTGCATTAGCTTTTTCAGCTTTTTGTATGTAGGGATTAATCTCCCTTAGCGGATCAATAATAGCTACTTCATTACCACTTTGAATATAATATGACCCTTGAGATAAACATTTAGTATAGATTTGTTCAATAACCATTTTCAAATTTAATTTTTTAATCCATTGGATTGTATTGTCTGCTTAATTTTTTCTGTAGTGGAGTTTTTTTAGAAATACCATCAAAGCTATTAGTTGCATCTCCAGAAGTAACAAACAAATTCTGTTTTTTTAATGCATCTATCAGTTTACTATTTATTATAATGTCTCTAGAAGGATCAATTGCCCCTACTACCATTACTCGTATATCTTTTTTTTGAAGCTTTTTAATTATTAGCACTAATTCTTCAGCAGCTGTACTATCGATATAATTTATTGATCGTGCATTTATTATAAAGCCTTTTATTTTTTTTGAATTTTTTTTGACAGCGTCAAAAACCAATTGTTTGAAAAATTCAATATTTCCAAAAAATAGTTGTGCATCAAATTTGAGTATAATTAGATCCTCTCTTACAGTAACTTCATCGGGGAACCTCTCAATATTTTGGAAATAATTTGTACTTCCAATTCTACCAAGAAATGCATAGTGAGGCTTTGAAGCCCTATATACAAGTAACAGAAGTGACAGAATAATTCCATAAATTATACCTTGAGAAATTCCAACAAATAAAGTCAGGAGAAAAGTAAATAATAAAACAGCAAATTCATCTTTCCTTGAGTTGTAAAGTCTAATGGCGTATTTAATATCAATTAAATGAATAACAGCTACAATAATTATTGATCCTAGTACAGCTTTAGGAAGATAAAAAAACCACTCAGTAAAAAAACTAATTGTAATTGCGACTACTAGAGCGCATATTAATGAGGCAAAACCAGACCTTGCACCTGCTTGATCGTTTACAGCTGTTCTCGAAAATCCACCTGTTGTAGGGTATGACTGAAATAAAGAACCAATAATATTTGAACTACCTAAGGCTATAAGTTCTTGATTGGGATCAAGTTGATAATATTTATACTTCTCTGCAATGGTTTTTGATATTGAAATTGATTCTAGATAGCCAACAATTGCTAATGTTAATGAAATTGGGATCAAATTTTTAATAGTTTCAATATTAAAATTAGGAATATTAAATGACGGAAGTCCACCCGGGACCAGACCAACGACAGCAACACCCTCTTGATATTGTTTTCCAAAATAAACCCATAATGAGCTTAAAATAACTACAACGAAAGCAGATGGAATTTTTGGAGTCCATTTTTTTAAAATTAAAAGAATAAAAATACTTATAACACCAATCATTAAAGTAGGAAAATGAATTGATATTTCTGAATTCACAAGGGAAATTGCAAATAGTTGGATTTTATTACTTTGATATAAAGAAATTCCCAATATATGTTTAATCTGGCTAAACCCAATAATTATGGCAGCACCAGATGTAAATCCTTTTATGAGTGGTTTAGACAAAAAAGAAACCAAAAATCCCATTTTGAAAAGCCCTAATAAAAATTGGATTGTACCCATTAAAAAAGCTAACAATATTGCTGATTGAATGTACTCCTCGGGTCCTAAAATACTAATCGTTCCCAATCCTGCGGCAACAAGCAGAGAATCCATCGCGACAGGTCCAACTGCGAGTTGTTTGGAAGTTCCTAGCAGAGCATAAATAATCTGGGGTGAAAGAGCAGCATAAAGTCCATATATTGGCGGCAGTCCGGCAATAAGCGCATAAGCCATTCCTTGTGGGATTAATAAGAAGGAAACAGTAATTCCAGCAATAAAATCACTTTTGAAAGTTGATCCTTTATAATTAGGCAACCATGTTAATATGGGAAAGAATTTTTTCAGAATACTTTTTTTACAAAAGTAAGTTTCTTGCATCTAAAATGTTTTAGACATGAGCTACTTTTTTAATAATTCATTTTCAATGATCACATATTTTGATTTTTAAAAAAAATTGGTTCTAGAATATGTCAAACGTGCGTTAATTTAAATAACAAGGTTTAAAAATTTTAAAGATCAGAAAAAACTTACATACTTTTGTGTCCAAAATTAATTTGTCATGGCTAAAAATTTAGTTATTGTAGAGTCACCTGCTAAAGCTAAAACAATTGAAAAATTTTTGGGTAAAGATTACAAAGTAGCATCGAGTTTTGGTCACATAGCCGATTTGCCATCTAAAGAGCTAGGTGTAAATGTGGATGGAGATTTTTCAGCAAAATATATCGTAAACGATGACAAGAAAAAAATTGTTAATGAACTTAAAAGCCTAGCAAAGAAAGCAGAAATAATCTGGCTAGCGAGTGATGAAGATAGAGAAGGAGAGGCTATAGCATGGCATCTAGCCAATACTTTAGAATTAACTGATTCCAATTCTAAAAGAATAGTCTTTTCAGAAATCACAAAAAATGCAATTCTGAATGCTATAAAAAATCCTAGAGATATAAATTATAACCTTGTTAATGCCCAACAAGCTAGAAGAATTTTAGATAGATTGGTTGGATATGAGCTTTCACCAGTATTATGGAGAAAGGTCAAAGGAGGACTCTCAGCAGGACGTGTTCAATCAGTTGCAGTAAGATTATTGGTTGAAAGAGAAAGAGAGATAAGAGCTTTTTCTCCTGAAAGTAGTTTCAAAACAACAGCTATTTTTAAAACAAATAGTAATAAAACTATTTCTTCTCAGCTTCAAAAAACTTTTAAAAATAAAGAAGAGGCATATAAATTTTTAGAAAAAAATATTTCTTCAAAATTTAGCATAATCGAAATAAAAAAAAGGCCTGCAAAAAAGACTCCAGCTCCACCTTTTACGACATCTACTTTACAACAAGAAGCCTCGAGGAAGTTATATTTCTCAGTAAGTAAAACTATGAATGTTGCTCAAAGGCTTTATGAAGCTGGATATATAACTTATATGCGAACAGACAGTGTTAATTTATCTGACGAGGCGAAGGATAATATAAAAAACCAAATTAAATTGTCTTTTGGGGACAAATATTACAAACCAAGGCATTTTAAAACAAAAAAAAAAGGAGCTCAGGAGGCCCACGAAGCAATTCGGCCAACAGATTTCTCAAAAAATCAATTAGATATTGACTATGACCAAGCTCGTTTGTATGAATTAATTTGGCGAAGGACGGTCGCTTCCCAAATGAAAGAGGCAGAACTTGAAAAATCCCAAATATTTATAAAAAATGATAATTACGATGACAGATTTACAGCTAGCGGTGAGATAATTACTTTCGACGGATTTCTCAAGATCTATTTAGAGGGAGTAGATGATGAAGTTGACAACGATAATACAATCTTGCCAAAAGTAAAAATTGGTGAATATCTTGAATTAAATAATATTACAGCTACAGAGCGTTTCTCAAGGGCTCCGTTTAGATATTCTGAGGCTTCTTTGGTAAAAAAAATGGAGGACCTAGGGATCGGAAGACCCTCCACGTATGCCCCGACAATAACTACTATTCAAAATAGAAAATACGTGGAAAAAGGTTCATCAGATGGAAATGAAAGAACTTACGTTAAGTTAACTTTATATAATGAAAAAATTAAATCAGAAAAGCTTTCTGAGAGATTTGGAATGGATAAGGGTAAATTGGTCCCAACTGATATTGGCATGATTGTAAATGACTTTCTTGTTGAAAATTTCAAAGAAATTCTTGATTTTAATTTCACCGCAGAGGTTGAGAGAAACTTTGATGATATTGCTAGAGGCAGTAAAGATTGGCCTGAAATGTTAAAGGTTTTTTACAATAAATTCCATAATACTGTAGAGGATGTCAAACAAAATGCTCAGCGAGAGTCAGGCGAAAGAGTCCTTGGAGTAGATCCAAACACCGGGAGGACAGTTAAAGTTCGTTTAGGAAAATTTGGACCGATGGCTCAAATTGGAGAACAGGATGACGAAAACAAGCCAATCTTTGCAAGTCTTGGTCCCAATCAGCAATTGGAAAATATTACATTTAAAGAAGTTCTTAAGCTTTTTGAAATGCCAAAAAGTTTAGGATCTTATCAAGATGAAGAAATTACCATAAACAATGGAAGATTTGGACCTTATTTGAAGCACAAAGGTATTTTTATTTCAATCCCCAGAGATTTTGTAGTAAATGAAATTAATTTATCAACGGCGATAAGTCTAATCGATGAAAAACAAAAAGCTGATGCGCCGGTTTTTGTTTACGATAAACTTCCTGTTACAAAAGGAGCAGGACGTTTTGGGCCTTATCTCAAATGGAATAATTTTTTTATTAATGTTAATAAAAAATATGATTTCGATAATTTGAGTAATGATGACATTGTTTTTTTGATTGAAGAGAAAATTCAAAAAGAAAAGGATAAGATTGTTCAAAGTTGGGCAGATGCAGGTATAAGAGTTGAAAAAGCTCGCTGGGGAAGACACCATATTATAAGAGGGAAACAAAAAATTGAGATTGGAAAAGAAATAAATGCATCAGAATTAACACTTTCACAGGCAGAAAAATTTCTTGGAAAATCTAAAACTAAAAACAAAAAGAAATCATCTAAAAAATGAGCTTAGAACTTCTTTTACCTGTTGATGAGGAAAACCTTAAAAGGCAATCAATTTTACCTAAACAAATTTTGGGAAAAAATATCTTAATACACACCAAAAATTCTGGATTACCAGACCTTAATGGCCTTAGGATAGTAATTATTGGTTTATCAGAAACAAGAAATAGTTTTTTTGAAAGCGATAACTATAAAGTAAATAACTTCAGAAAAGTTTTTTATGAATTGTACCCAGGAAATTGGAGTTTAAAAATCGCTGATTTAGGAAATCTTCCTAACGGAGCTAAAATTGAAGATACTTATTTTGCCATAAAAGAAATTGGATATCATTTAAAACAAATGAATATTATTCCGATTTTTATCGGTGGAAGTCATGACTTGATATTCCCATTATATCAAGTTTATCAAGAATTTGAAGAATTGGTTAACATGGTATCAGTAGATCGCTCTTTCGATTTTTCACAAGAAGATGAATTAATCTCTGGAAGGTCTTATATGAGCAAAATAATCATGGATAAACCAAATGTTTTAAATAATTATACAAATTTAGGTTATCAAAGCTATTATTGTGCTGTAGAGGAGAAAGATCTAATGGATAAATTATATTTTGATGGAATACGTTTAGGTCAGCTACTAGATAAAATCAAAATATCGGAACCAGTGCTTCGTGATGCTGATATCGTAGGTTTTGACATGAAATGTTTGTCATGGGATGCTATTGCAGATCCCTTAAGGGGTCAGCCTAACGGAATTGACTCGAGATCTATCTGTGCTTTGAGCAGATATGCAGGAATTAGTGATAGAGTTAGTTTTTTTGGAATTTATGAAATTTCTCCAACTCCAATGATGGATCAATTACTTGCTCAAATTGTTTGGTATTTTATTGAAGGTGTATACTATAGGTTTAATGAATACCCAATTAGTGTAAGTAACGGATTTTTGAAATATTCAGTAACTCTTTCAAATCAAAACCTAACATTTTATAAAAGCGAGAAAAGTCAGAGGTGGTGGATGGAATTAACAAATGATTCATATTTAGATAATAAAACAAAAACTACAACGTTATTAGCATGCACAAAAGAAGATTATGATTCTGCTATTTTAGACATTATACCGCAAAGATGGTACAATGCTATAAAAAGGTTAAACTAAAATTAAGGAATACATAATTAACAATTATCGTTTAAATATCTTGTTTTTAAAGAAATTTAAACAAAAGTGAAAAATTTAACTAGTTTTATGTTATCAAAGCATATGAGCCTGGTTTTAATAAAAATATTGATGAAAAGACTTTTATTTTTATCTACACTCTTGTACTTAGTGTTATCATGTGGTGCTCCTAGTAACAGAGGAGAACTAATTGGAGTAAAACAAAAAAAGTGGTTTGGTGAAAAACCCTACGGGATGGTTCTGGTGGAGGGTGGAGCATACATAATGGGAAAGTCCGACGAAGATCTTGCTCAACTTCAAAATGCGCCGGCTAAAACAGTTACTGTTCCTTCTTTTTACATGGATGAAACAGAAATTACAAACAGTGAGTATCGTCAATTTATATACTGGGTTAAAGATTCAATTGCGTTGTCACTACTTGCAAGAAAAGCAGATGAATTAGAACTGGGTGAAGATAACAAAGATGGTGTAGGTCAATTTGCGTTTAAAGATGCCGATACAACAAAATTAAGTGAGTTTCAAAAATACATGCGAGAAAACTATTACGACTTGGCAGAGGACCCATATGCTGGTCGAGCATTGAATTGGGATGCAGATTTAGCTTGGGATACTGAAGATTATTATGATAGTAACTATGCAGAAGTTATGGATTCACTTTATTTACCTCCTGAATTATGGTATAATGGTGAAGTAAAAATTGATGTTGAAAAACTTGTTTATTCTTACACATGGTTCGATGCAGAGAGTGCAGCTGCAGAGTCAAAGAGAACAAGAAAACAATTTATTGATAGAAAACCTTTCATCAAAAAAGAAAAAATTCAAATATATCCAGACACTACAGTTTGGATAAAAGATTTTACATACTCCTACAATGAACCCATGCATAATGATTATTTTTCTCATCCTGCATATCAAGATTATCCTGTTGTAGGGATATCATGGAATCAAGCTGTAGCATTTTGTAATTGGAGAACAAATTTTAAAAACGGATATCAAAGAGAAAAAGGAAAGCCTAATGTAAGCAGATTTAGATTACCAAATGAATCTGAGTGGGAATATGCTGCTCGTGGAGGAATTCCATCTGGGACTTATCCCTGGGGATCCCCTTATTTGCTAAATGATCGTGCGTGTTTTCTTGCAAACTTTAAACCATTAAGAGGGGATTATGCTGTTGATCAAGCAGTCTACACGGTTGAGGCAAAGTCTTATTTTCCTAATGATTTTAATCTTTATAATATGGCAGGGAATGTGGCAGAGTGGACAAACTCTTCTTATAACGCTGAAGCATATGATTATGTGGCCACACTTAATCCAAATATGTCCTTCGATGATGAGAATAGAAAAGTTGTAAGAGGAGGATCTTGGAAAGACGTTGCTTATTTTTTGAGAGTTAGTTCAAGAGATTACGAATATTCTGACACGTCAAGAAGCTATATTGGCTTTAGAACAGTTCAAGACTACCTGGGTTCTCAAAAAGTTAAGATGAAATAAACAATATATTTGAATATATCTTTATATTTATTCAATTAATAAATCAACAAAAAATGACAGACAAAGCTTTAAATAAAAGATTACGAAGTAAAGTAGCAATGCATATGCTATTTGGACTTGGAGGTGCAGTTGTAATTATAGGTGCACTATTTAAAATTTTACACCTTGAAATAGGACCAATAACAGGTGGACTCGTTTTAGGTTTAGGACTTGGCACAGAAGCACTTATTTTTACTGTAGCTGCATTAAATACTGGTGAAATAAAAGAGGAGCATCAGGATTTTGTAAAAAAATTAAAAGGCTCTGGTTCAGCATCTCCGTCAAGCACAGGAGATGGTGGTCTTTCCTCTAAAATTGATGCTTTAATGGCAGAAGCTAAACTTGATGTTAACTTAATGAACTCATTAGCAAAAAGTATTAAAAACCTTGAATCTTCAGCAAAGGCACTAAGTCCTGCTTCTGAAGCAGCTTCGGCCTCTCAAAACTATTCACAGGAGCTTGCTAAAGCAGCATCACAACTTGAGCAGCTCAATGCAAATTATCAAAAGCAAATTTCCGTCAATCAAAATGCTGATCAGCTCAAGAAACAAATGGAAAGTTTATCTGCCAACCTTGCTGCTCTCAATAGCGTATATGGTGGAATGCTAAATGCGATGTCAAAAAATAACTAAAAATGGCAGGTGCAAAAGAAACCCCTAGACAAAAATTAATTAGTTTAATGTACTTGGTATTTATTACCATGTTAGCATTAAATGTAAGTAAAGAGGTTCTAGACGGCTTTGGGCAAATGTTTGAAAAAATAGCGGATGCTAATGAAAGAGTCTTAGAAAGTAATAACCTTCTTTTGGAGAATATAATTGTCAATGCTGAAGAAAAAGGTGGAAAATGGATTGGTCACAAAAGAACAGCTGAACAAATTAAAAAGGAGTCTGATGCCTTCTATAATGAAATAGAAGGTTTAAAAAAACGTATCACTGAAAAGCAAAGAGAAAAAGATCCAAATCTCAAAGAATTTTCTCAAATGGATAAAGGTGAGACATTAGATGTAATTTGGTTTAAAGAAGGATCAACAGACGAAAAATCTAAGTTTATCGAAATGATACAGGAGTACAAAATGCATGTTATACAAGTTTTTGGAAGCCAATATCCCGAATCTATCGAAATGGTTGAGGCTCGATTTTTCACCGGTGACATGAACAACAATATAAAAAACAGAGACGATGTTGATGAACCCTGGTTAGATGCAAATTTTAAAGGATTTCCTCTTATTTCTTCCTTAGCAAAATTAACTATGATGCAGAATGATATTAGGCAAACCGAACATGATGTCCTTACTACACTTATGGGTAAAGAATTAAAAATGTCATCCAAAGTAAACCAATCTAATTACACTAGTCTATTGGTAACTGAAAAGGGGGCTTATTATCCTGGGGAGAAATTTGATGGAAGTGTTATATTAGGGAGAAAAGGTGGTGCTCAAAACCCTAATGGAGTTGATTTGAAAATAGATGGACGAAAACTTACTGACAAAGACTATGAGTTGATACCTGGTGGAATTAAATTAAACGTAAACTCGGGTAACCCTGGAGATCACACCATCGAGGGCGACCTAATATTTCTTAATGATGGTGAAGAATCAAAAATTAAAGTAAGTCAAATATATACTGTTATTTCTAAACCAAATTCTGCTGTTATATCTGCGGACAAGATGAATGTAGTCTACAGGGGAGTACAAAATCCAATTACCATATCAATTCCTGGAGTAATAGATAGCAAAGTACGAGCTTCTGCACCTGGATTAAAAAGAGTAAGGGGTAGTAAATATAATTTATTCCCTGGTAAAGGAAGAGAAGTAAAAATAAATGTTTCAGGTACACTTCCAGATGGTAATAGAGTTTCTTCTGTATCTACATTTAGAATTAAAGACATTCCTAAACCTGCGGGTTATTTTAGAGGACAATCAGGCTCTTTTACAATACCTAAGTCTAGTCTAGAAAGAGGTACTGTTGAAGCAAGACTTGAAGATTTTGACTTTGATTTGCCTTTACAAACCAAATCATTTAGATTCAGGGCTCCTGGACAACCAAGTGTAGTAGTCAATGGTAACAGACTAGATTCAAAGGCAAGGCAAATGCTAAGTAGAATTAAAAATGGACAAACCGTAATTATTTCTGATATAGATGTAATAATTCCTACAAATCCGAGTTATAAATTAAAACAAACATCTCCAATATCTATTACAATTAACTAAACTTAAAAAGACTGATGAAAAATTTAATGTTTTTTGCCTTATTGTTAGTTTTTTTGTTTTTCAATACCTTGAGTGCACAATCAAATTTATTGAATGCAAAAGTTCCACAAGAAGTTGGTCAAATGAATGAACAACAAATTGAGGCAGAAAATGTTACACCAGTCGAATATGGATATGTTGATGATAGAGATATTCTGTGGTCTAAGACCATATGGGAAATAGTTGATTTAGATGAAAGAATAAACTTCCCCTATTATTATCCTACTATAAACAATGGATATCTTTCAAGTAATCGAAAGTCTTTATTCAGAGTTTTAATGGATGGTATTATTGAAGGTAATATTACTGAAGTTTATTCTACAGACTATTTTAACGATAAACTTACATATGAGGATCTACAAGAAGTACTTGAGCTAAGAAGACTTTCTCCTGAAGGAATTTCAAAACAAAATGCTGGAGAAAATGTAACTGAAGATGATTACGATATTTACAAGATTGAATCTGACAAAGTAATTCAGTATAGAATCAAAGGGACTTGGTATTTCAACAAAAGATTGGGAGAATTAAGATATAGAATGCTTGGCATAGCTCCTGTAGCTCCAGATGTGTCTACATTAAGTGAAGGACCAGAAGCTATGGCAAATGCATTGGTACCTTTATTTTGGATTTGGTTTCCTGATGCTAGGGAAGAGTTAAATAAAAACAAAGTTTTTAATTCAAGAAACTCATCACAACCTATTACTTATGACATGATGTTAAATTCTAGACGTTTTAACTCAACTATCTACAAAGAAGAAAATGTTTATGAGGATAGAGAGGTAAAAGAATATATTTATGAAGATGCCTTGCGTCAACTTTTAGAATCTGATAGAATAAAATCTGTTATAAGAGATTTCGAACAAGATCAGTGGAATAATTAATTTCTAAATTAATTTCTAAAAAGCGTTTTAGGAAACTAAAGCGCTTTTTTATTTCACATGTAAGAAAAAATATTTGAACAACCTTTAAGATGGATTTGACCTCTAGGTTGAGATAAAAAATTACTTGGAATTCATAGGACAAGCTTATAAATCAATCACACTTTGAAGATAGCGTTCAGCATCTAGAGCTGCCATACATCCTGTTCCAGCTGCCGTTACTGCCTGACGGTATTCTTTATCTTGAACATCTCCAGAGGCAAAAACACCTGGTATATTTGTATGAGTAGTTTTATTTTTAGTAATTAAATAACCTGATTCATCCATTTCTATTTGTCCTCTAAATAGGTCAGTGTTTGGTTTGTGACCTATGGCAATAAATAAACCAGAAACTAAAATTTCTTCCTTAACATTTGTCCGATTATTCTTAATACGAACTCCTTCAACTACTTGGTCGCCTAAAACTTCTTCAATTTCTGAATTATACCTTAAATCAATATTAGCCGTTTTTAGAACTCGGTGTTGCATTGCTTTGGAGGCTCTCATCTGATTTTTTCTAACTAACATTGTAACTTTAGAACAGATTTTTGCTAGGTAAGTAGCTTCTTCAGCAGCAGTATCTCCTCCACCAACTATGGCAACCTCTTGGCCTTTAAAAAAAAATCCGTCACAAACAGCGCAGGCGGAAACACCACCCCCTCTAAGTCTTTGCTCGCTAGGAATTCCTAGATATTTTGCCGAAGCTCCGGTGCTTATTATTATAGTTTTTGTATTAATTTCAGTCCCTTCCTCAGTAAACGCTTTGTGTATTCCACCCCGATTTTTTGAAAATTCTACTCTACTAATAAAACCATTATTGACTTTGGTTCCAAAACGCTCGGCTTGCTTTTGTAAGTGAATCATCATCGTTGGCCCATCCACTCCTTCTGGATACCCAGGAAAATTATCAACCTCAGTTGTAGTAGTTAATTGACCGCCAGGTTCCATCCCAGTATAAACTACTGGCTCTAAATCAGCGCGGGCTGCATATATAGCAGCAGTGTATCCCGCAGGGCCACTTCCAATGATTAAAGTTTTAAGTATTTGCATTTATTTGATTTAAATCAAAAGTAAATTATATCTTTTATTTGTTTTCTCAATTTCTATTAGATTTATCAATAATTTATTAAAGTTTTTTATGCAACGCGGATTTTTTTTAATGTATATATTTCTCCTAAGTTGTTCTTCTGAATACTCAAAAGAAAAACAAATCATTGAAAAATCAGTTCAGGCATATGGATGGAATCAAAAAGAATTTTCTATTGTTTTTGATTTTCGTGACTATAGATATAAATTGACTCACAAACCAGATTTTTTTTCTTATCAAAGGACTACAGTCAAGAAAGGAGTTTTAGTTAGAGATGTTATGACTTCTAATTCAAATTTAAGTCGATATCTAGATGAAATTCCTTTAAAACTTAGCGATAGTTTAAAAGATATTTATTCAAATTCACTCAACTCAGTTATGTATTTTTTCCAACTACCAAGACCCTTAAATGATCCAGCAGTTATAGCAGATTATGATGGTGAAAAAATTATCTCTAATAAAGTTTATTGGACACTAAAGGTGAAATTTCAAGAAAAAGATGGAGGGAAAGATTTCCAGGATAAATTTCGTTATTGGATAGATCCTAAAACTGGATATATAGACTATTTGGCATATAGTTATTTAACTGACGGAGGGGGTACCAGATTCCGTAAGGCCAAAAATATGAGAGAAAATAATGGATTTATTTTCCAGGATTACACAAACTTCAGGCCAGTAAAAAAATTTACATCTTTAGATTCACTTCCAATACTTTATGAAAAAGGTAAATTAATTTTAGTTTCTGAAATTGAAAATAAAAATATTAAAGTAATTAACAGGGAGACGAGATGACACTATTTGTATACTATTTAATTTAATGAATTAAAAAAAAATGAAATATAAAAGTTCTTACCAAACATAAACCTTAAATTTGAACTTGCAATAATTTTTTTATGGTTGATCAAGAAAAAATAAAAATACTTGATTATAAGTCTCCAGGAAGTTTTGAGGAAACCCGTTACGAAAAACTTCATAGTATCATTCTAGATAGTTCTACCGAGGGCTCAATAGTTATAGCAAATTATATTGCTAATTTAATTTTGGAAAAACAGAGAAAAAATGAAAAATGTGTTTTAGGTCTTGCTACCGGTTCCTCTCCACTTAGTATCTACAAAGAATTAATCCGCATGCATAAAGAAGATGGATTAAGTTTTCACAATGTAATTACTTTCAATCTTGATGAATATTATCCTATATCAAAAGATAGTAATCAAAGTTATTACTACTTTATGCATGATAACCTTTTCGATTCTATTGACATAAAGCCAGGTAATATTAATATTCCAAATGGAGAGATTGATCAAAAGGATCTCCTATCTCACTGTATTTCGTATGAAAAGAAAATTAAAAAGCTTGGAGGAATTGATCTTCAAATTTTGGGTATTGGGAGGACTGGTCATATAGGTTTTAATGAGCCAGGATCCCATTTGAACTCTCAAACTCGAACTATTACACTACATCATTTAACACGGTTTGATGCCAGCTCTTCATTTAATGGAATTGAGAATGTTCCTAGAAAAGCCATAACCATGGGTATAAAGACTATTCTAGATGCTAAAAAAATTATTTTAATGGCATGGGGCAGTTATAAGGCTGAAATCATTCAAAAAGCAGTTGAAGGAGAAATATCAGACAATATTCCTACTACATATTTACAAAACCACAAGAACACAACCCTAATTCTTGACAATGAAGCTGCATCTGAATTAACAAGAATAAAATCTCCTTGGCTAGTGAATAATCTAGATTGGAATAATGAAAATCGTTTCAAAGCAATTGCTTGGCTCTGTAAAAAAACAAAAAAATCAATATTGAAGTTAACAGATGAAGATTATAATCAAAATGGAATGTCTGATTTGTTAGCCCAATACGGCTCATCATATGATTTGAATATAGAGATGTTCAATCGCTTGCAGCACACTATAACAGGTTGGCCTGGCGGTAAACCAAATGCAGACGATTCCAATCGTCCAGAAAGAAAGGAACCTAGTAAAAAAAGAGTTATTATTTTTAGTCCTCATCCCGATGATGATGTGATATCAATGGGTGGAACTTTTGATCGATTGGTCTCACAGGGACATGAGGTTCATGTAGCTTATCAAACATCTGGTAATATTGCTGTCTCTGATCAAGACGCATTAAAATTTATAGAAGTCAACAGCGACATTATGGGGGCTGATCAGTCTAAAACAGTAAGTGATTTAAAAAATGCTATTCAAAGTATCAATACTCAAAAACCTGCTCCTAAATCAATCTGTGATCTAAAAGCCAGCATTAGGAAGCGTGAGTCACTTGCAGCAACTAGATATATTGGAATACCTGATAGTCAGGTACATTTTATGAACCTTTCTTTTTATGAAACAGGTACTATTAAAAAAAATCCTTACTCAAAAAAAGATATTGATGAGACAATTTCATTAATTGAATCCATAAAACCGCACCAAATATTCGCTGCTGGTGACCTTTCAGATCCACATGGAACTCACAGAGTTTGCCTAAATATTATCTTTGAATCATTAAAACTTCTTAAGTCAAAGAATTTCATGAATGATTGTTGGGTTTGGTTGTATAGAGGTGCTTGGCATGAATGGGGCGTTCATGAAATTGAAATGGCTGTTCCTATGAGCCCAGATCAAGTTTTGAGAAAAAGAAAGGCTATTTTTTACCATCAATCTCAAAAGGATAGTGTCATGTTTAAAGGAGAGGACAATCGTGAATTTTGGGTACGTGCAGAGGAGCGTAACGCCAGTACTGCAAGGGATTACAAATCTTTAGGTCTTGCTGACTATGCTGCTATGGAAGCTTTTAAAAGGTATTTTTATTAGACTTATTATGAAAATATTTCTAACTATTTTTTTTTTTACATCTTTTAACATATTAGTTTTTTCTCAACAAAAACTAAAAGTGAAAGATTCTCTTGCAATTATTGATATACTTTATAAACAACAAAACGATTGGAACAGTGGTGATATAGATGAATTTATGAAGGGTTATCTAAAATCTGACAATCTTGTTTTTTCAGGATCAAGTGGGCCAATTTATGGATGGAAAGCAACTCTAGATCGCTATAAGAAAACTTATTCAGATCAAGAAATAATGGGAAAGTTAAAGTTTGAGATTTTAAATGTTATTGCTTTAAGTCCAACGGTTATCCAATTACAAGGTAAGTTTAATTTAACTAGATCCATTGGAGATGCTTTTGGTTATTTTACCCTTAATTGGATAAAGGTTAAAAATAAATGGTACATCATCTCAGACCATACGTCTGGCTCAAATTAATAGAATGCAAAAAAAAATAGGCTTTATTCTAGGCCCTTTAACATTTATAACTTTAATGTTAATTGGTCCTTTTGAAGGTTTATCTCACTCTGCGCATTCAATTTTATCGTCAACACTATGGATAGCAATCTGGTGGATCACAGAGACTATTCCAATTGCAGCAACTGCTTTAATTCCAATAGTTCTTTTTCCTCTTTCAGGTGGATTAGATTTATCAGCTACAACAGCATCCTATGGACACAAATTTGTTTTTCTGTATTTAGGAGGATTTTTAATTGCAATAGGTATTGAAAAATGGAACTTACATAAAAGGATTGCAATTAATATAATTTCCTTCATTGGAGTTGATGCACGAAGAGTGATACTTGGATTTATGTTAGCAACTGCATTTTTATCAATGTGGATTTCAAATACGGCTACCTCAGTTATGATGCTTCCAATCGGAATAGCAATTATTAAGCAATTCAATGAAAACAAAACTTTTGGAAAGGCATTAATGTTAGGAGTAGCTTACAGTGCTTCAATAGGAGGAGTAGCCACTTTGATTGGCACTCCCCCTAATTTGGTTTTAGCAGGAGTTGTTTCAGAAATTTATGGGTATGAAATTACTTTTTCACAATGGTTTTTGTTTGGATTTCCAATTTCAATTACGCTTTTATTTTTTTGTTGGATTTATCTGACAAGAGTGGCATATAAATTTGAAAGTAAATGTTTCCTTGGAGGAAACACAGAAATTAAAAGACTAAAAAAAGAGTTAGGCCCGATATCTTATGAAGAAAAATTAGTTACAATTGTTTTTACTCTAGCAGGTTTGTGTTGGATTAGTAGATCATTTTTCTTGCAGAACATCCTACCCTCGTTAGACGATACTATAATAGCAATAAGCTTTGGTTTAATATTATTCATTTTACCATCAAAACAAAAAGCGACTGCATTATTAAGTTGGAAAGATACTATTAATTTACCTTGGGGAATTATAATTCTTTTTGGAGGGGGAATGGCACTAGCAAAAGCATTTGAAATTAGCGGGTTAGCTCTTTGGCTGGGAGAGCTAATGACTTCATTTAGTGTTTTACCTTTATTTTTACTTATTCTTTTATTAATTGCAGCAGTAAATTTTTTAACTGAAATAACGTCAAATTTGGCTACAACTGCAATGCTTTTACCTGTATTAGCTCCTTTAGCTTTAGAGATAAATATTCATCCTTTTGGACTAATGGTTGGGGCTGCTGTTGCAGCTTCTTGCGCATTCATGCTTCCTGTTGCTACACCCCCAAACGCAGTTGTTTTTGGTTCAGGACATTTAAAAATACAAGACATGGTTGCACGAGGTGTTATTATGAATATATTTTCAATTATTTTAATTACACTAATGGTATACATAATATTACCTATTGTTTGGGGTATAGAATTATCTTCTTTTCCTGATATACTAAAGCCTTAATTAAATTTTTAAGTTGTAAACTTATCTGAAACAATTGCCTATTCGACTGTAAAGTCAAAGTATTTATTTGGGTAGGGTTCGTCGATTAAAGTAAAATGCCACCATTCTTTGTCATAGGGTTTAAATCCATAGGCAGTCATTACATCTCGAAGTTTTTTTCGATTTTGCTTTTGATTTTTGTTAAGATCTTCAAATCCATAATTTGAAAGATCTCCAAAAAAATCCCAATTCCCTCCCATGTCTAATCTTTTACCTCTGCATTCTCGAGATAAATAAACTAAAGTTAAATCAACGGCACTTCCCCTACTATGTCCACTTTTACTTGCTATGAATCCTAGCTCGAATAACTTGGCTTTAGGTATATAAGGATAATATTTTGATTTTTTTATTGTGTCATTTTTTAGTCTAGACCAAGCGATGAAATTATTTACTGCCTGTTGAGGTCTATAAGCGTCGTAGATTTTTAGGCCTAGACCTTGAGGCTTTAAATATTTTTGAACTTGCTTTAAAGCTTTAGCTAATTCTAAAGTCCCTATAGCTTTCTGCCCACTCTTATAGCCTTCGACCTTTTTCCCCAAGAAATTATCATCCTTTGAATAGCGAAGGTCAACTACCAAATTTGGAATCTCATTTTCTAAGAATACAAATCCTTCTGGAAGTGTTTGGCCATTTAAATGAATAAATGACATAGATATAATTAATACAACATTAATTCTGAACAGCATAATCTAGTATTGATGATCTAATATTTAAATCATATAATCCTCTTTGAGTTCTATATGGATATACTCTATTAGTTAAAAGAATAAGAAAAAATTTATATGTAGGATCAACCCATACCATTGTTCCAGTATAACCAGAATGGCCAAAGCTTTCAGGACTAACCATTGCTGATGGGTATCGCTCCTTATCATATTCTACCGAAGGCTTGTCAAATCCAAGGCCTCTTGGATTTGTTCCGTTGGGGTAGGTCCTTTTTGTAAATAAAGAAATAGTTTCTGCATTTAAATAACGTTTTCCATCATAGAGCCCGTCTTGCATAAGCATTTTGATTAAAGGGAAAATAGATTTGGCATTAGCAAAAAGACCAGCATTTCCAGATATTCCACCCATAAGAGATGCAGCTTCGTCGTGAACCCAACCGTGAACGAGTTGTTTTCTGAAAATACTATCTTTTTCTGTGGGAACTATCTCAATTTTTGAAAACTTTTGAGTTGGTAAAAAAGTTATTCGATTTAATCCCATAGGCTCAAAAAAGTGATAACTTAAAAATCTACGAAATGATAAGCCACTTATTTTTTTTACAAGTGCAGGTATGAAAAAATAAATTAATCCAGAATAAACCATTTCACCTTGTTTTGTAATATTTGTTTTTTTTATTCTCCTAAAAATTTTATTTTGATAATCTTTATGAATGAATAAACAATCAATAACTTGATCTGGAAAATCGGAACTTTTCGAATGAGAAAGAGTTTTTTTTTTAAATATTCCATTCTTTTTATAAACTAAATTTTGATGAATTAAATATGGAATCCAACCGGCACTATGACTCAAAATTTGTTTTAGGCTGTGATTTTTTTTATTACTTCTTTTAAGTAAAGGGAACAAATTTGAAAATGGAGCTTCTAAGTCAATGTTATAGAGTTCATAGAGTTTCATTAAAGCAAGTGTACTAGCTAAAATTTTAGTTACAGATGCTAAATCGTAAAGATCGTTTGCTTTAACAGGAATCAAAGAATCATATGTATGATACCCATAGGATTTATTAATAAGAATAGAATCTCTTTTATAAATTAAAACTTGAGCCCCTGGGAAAGCTTTTTTTTGTATTCCATAATTTATAATACTGTCAATTTTTTGACTAAAAGTTGATTCTATTTTTCTTTCAAATTCTTGAGAGAAACATGATATATAAGTAAACAAGAAAAAACTATGTATTAAAATTTCTCTAGTCATCAAAATCTTTGGTTTAGGCATAAAATTATGAATCTATTCATTTTAATCAATTAAATAAATCTCCATATCTTTAATTTAAATACTAATACTTGTTTATCAAGACTTGGCTATTTATGTTTTCTAAACGTATATTTCTAATTTCTTTATTTTTTTTAGGGCAAATACTCTCGATTTATTCTCAAGATGAAGAGGAAGATTTAACTGAAGAAATGATCCCTTTTGATGCAGTTATACAATCTGAAATGGGAGGAAAGAGAGTCAAATTTTATGGAAATACAAGTTTAAATTTCAATCAAGCTTATTTTTCAAATTGGATTTCAGGAGGTGAAAGTTCACTTACGGTGCTATATAGACTAAATTATAATTTCAATTATTCAGATAGAACAGGTCTTGTCTGGGATACAAATGTTTTATTTTCACTAGGAACCACCTACATATCAGGCAATAAATTTTTAAAAAAAGCAGACGATAGAATTGAAATATCTTCTCTTTTAGGTAAACAAATAAATCAATTCTGGAGTTACTCTTCATTATTTAATATTAAAACTCAATTGCTTCCAGGATATAGATATTACTTTGAAGATGGTGTTGAGGCTAGAGAAAAAGTTTCTCAATTTTTATCTCCTGGGATTGTTCAAACTGGATTAGGATTGTATTATAAAAGGAGTGCAGATTTTAGGTTAAATCTTTCACCACTTTCTGC
>CETK01112939.1_pt1 | contig 45934 bp, 42 predicted proteins | sample 361431 | NCBI WGS metagenome assembly CETK01 (sample SAMEA2622452, study PRJEB7988) | marine metagenome | biome: marine biome (ENVO:00000447); feature: surface water layer (ENVO:00002042); material: "saline water (ENVO:00002010), including plankton (ENVO:xxxxxxxx)" | depth 5 m | reverse complement strand
TATAAATTACTAACAAAATTGAACATATTTTTTGCATACAAATTTGATGCTGAATTTGCTAATTTGTTCAAAATATTACTATCTCCCATTATTCTTACTCCATTATGATCAATAATTTCATTTACTTTTGTGAGTTCCGAATTTCCTCCCTGAGAAGCTGCGAGATCGTAAATTATAGAACCACTTTGCATCACATCAATCATATCTTTTTTAATAATTAAAGGTGCTTTTTTCCCTGGGATCAAAGCAGTACAAATAACGATGTCAATTTTTTTTAATGTTTCTTTCAATAAATCTTCTTGTTTTTTTTTAAATTCCTCAGATGCCTCTTTTGCATATCCTCCTTCTGTCTCTAAATTTTCTGCACCCTCAACAATAAGGAATTTTCCACCTAAGCTTTCAACTTGTTCCTTTGATGCTAACCTCACATCTGTTGCATAAACTATAGCACCCATTCTTTTTGCTGTTGCGATAGCTTGTAGGCCCGCAACACCTGCTCCTACTACTAGCACCTTGGCCGCTGGGATTGTTCCCGCTGCAGTCATCATCATAGGGATAGCTTTTTGATAATATGCAAATGAATCTACTACTGCTTTATAACCTGCTAAATTTGCTTGAGATGAAAGAATATCCATTGATTGTGCTCTGGTAATTCTTGGCAAAAGTTCAAGAGAAAAACAATTTATTTTTTTTTGTAAAAGATTTTTTAATTTTTCATTATTAAAGTAAGGGTTAAGGACTCCAATTATGATTTGTTCACTTTTTAATTTTTCGAAATTTTTTTCATCAATTAGATTCATTTGTAAAATTAAATCAGATTCCGATAATACTTTTTGATCATCATCCAACATTTCTGCTCCTTCATTACTAAATTCTTTATCAGAAATACCCAGGTGTTCTCCATATCCTTTGGGTAGAATTATATTAAGATCTAATGATTTATATTTTTTAATTATTTCTGGTGTAATAGCAATACGTTGCTCTAGACTTAAGTTTTCTTTGATTGAACCGATTTTCATTTATAAGAGAAAGATTGCCATTAAAACCAAAACACTAATTACAGCAATAGTTCCCCAAAGAACAAATTTAGTAAAATTATTCCAGGTATTTTTATGGTTTTCATCATCCATAAGACTATTTTTGTCTTGCTTTAAATTTTGGGTTTTTTTTATTTATTATGTAAACTCTACCTCTTCTTCTGACGAGTTTAGAGTTGAGATCTCTTTTTTTCAGTGATTTTAGTGAGCTAGCTATTTTCATACTAATATTAGCCTGGCAACGTCCTACTCTTCCGTGCCTTAAGACAAAGTACCATCGGCGCTGAAGGGCTTAACTTCCGAGTTCGAAATGGTATCGGGTGTTTCACCTTCGCAAAAATTACCAGGCACGTCCTTATACATTTTAAAATTATTTTGTAAAATAAAATTTATTTAAAAAATATTAGTTTTTTTAGGATTTTTTATAAATTAGTGCTTATAAATTGGATAAACATGAATTCTTTTTAATTAAAAGCTGAACTTTTGGGGTAATTTTAAATAATTTAAATATTATAATGATAAAACAAAAAATAAAATTATTCCTTTTATATATTTTTTTTTCATTGTTAATAATTATTTTTGTAAAGTCCTTCATTTTCGAAAATTTTCAAGTGAAAAATAATATGATGCAACAGTCTCTAATTCCAGGAGATCATGTTCTTGTAACCAAATTTACTTATGGCTACAACTCAAATTCGGTAATACCAATTTTCAAATTTTTATTTAAAGATAATTCTTTAAAAAAAAAAATATTTTATGAAGAACCTAGTAGAAGTCATATTGTATTGTACATAGATAATCAAAAAAAATACAGAATGAGTAGAGTTATAGGTAAGTCTGGTGATTTTGTAAAAATAGATGAAGATAAATTGACTATAAATAATCAAACTATAAATTATAAATTACTAGATAGATATCATGTAAGATGTAAAAAAAAAAAAATAAGAAAATTTAAATATAAAGAAACTTTATTTGATAATTCAAATTATGTAGTTTTTTTAAATAATAATAAGAAAAACAATTTTGAAATTAAAGTACCTAAAAATTATTTTCTATTATTAAATGATAACAGAGGATGCATGTACAAAAATGAAAATTTCAATTCATATTTAATTAAAAAAGAAAATATTATAGGAAGAGCACAGTTCATATTGTTTTCCTTAGATCAGAATCTCTCAAAAATTGGAAGGCTAAATTTATTTAAGTTTTTTAATTTTACTCGAACTTTTAAAAAATTATATTAAAACTAAGTCTTTTTTTTATCTAACAATAAAAGAGGAATAGATAAATAATAAATGATTGAGAGCCAATTATTAAATATATTACCGCTTGGGGCAAGTGGCCATATAGAGATTACGATTGCAGATATTATGAATACTTGATAATTTGAAAAATACTCTTTACTCCTAAATTTATATAATAGGTGTTTAAAAATTTTAAATACCAAAAAAAGTAATAAAGAAAACATAAAACTAAAACCAATTAAGCCTGTTTCTGAAAGAAGTTGTATATATGAGTTATGAGGATGATTTGAACATGACCATTTAGAAAAGTTATATTTTTCTTCGCTACAAACTTTTCTAAATTTTTTAACTCCAACACCAAACATCTTGTTATCTAAAAAAATTTTGTAAGCAGTTATGTAGTGGTGAGTGTGTTGTATGGAAAAAATATGAGTATTATTAAGATTATGAATATTTGTTTGTTTAATAGTTAAATCTATTAATCTTTTTTTTGCATTATCGTTAAAAAAAGTGATAATTAAAACAATTAATATTGAACTTGAAATTACTATTGATTTATATTTTACAGATTTATTTGTTAGTAAAAATATAAATAAGATTGACATATTAATAAAAAAAAAAGAAGTCCTTTCTCCGCTGATAAAAACTAAACCATATAATAGTATAATAAAAATAAATGATATTAACTTTTGATAGTAAATCTTTGAAAAATAAAGAATTGAAAGCCCTAAAAAAATTGGAAATAGTCTGCTAACAAAGCTACCTAAAATAAGCTCCTCTCCAAACAAACTGCTTACTCTATTTTTTTGACTTAGCTCCATACCAAACAAGTTTTCACCAGAAAAGTATTGGAAATATCCATCAATTATTAGAATAGCAAAACTTAGAATTAGGCAGTAATAAAAATATTTTACAAAAGAATTATTAACTCTTATTAGTACAATCACTGCAATTACAAATACTCCAAATCTAAAGTAGAAAATTGATATTTTAATAGAAGTTAAGTCAAAGTTTATAAAAATACTATTTATCAGTAAGTATAAACAAAAGATAATAAAAAGATAAAAAAATACGTTTTTAAAATGTTCGAACTCATTTCTTTTAAAACTATATATTAAAAATAATATTGCAATAAGCGTGACAGATAAGTCACTTAGGAACGGCCCAGATATAAGTGTTAAGGGCAATAAGATAAATAGACATGTTGGTATTTTATAAAACAAAAATTTTTCATTTGATGATGCAAATATCACTATTTATTTCTTTTAAAATCTACAGATTTCTTAAAATCCTTAATATATTGGGGTAAAGACATCTTTGCATTAAAATGATTTATTTTTATTCCTCTAAATTTAGTAATTATTTTAGATTGAAATCTTTCACCTGGGCGAGCATTAACAAATTTTACATTTTTGGTAAACATTTTTGCTACATTTAAAATAGAGTAAAATTTATTATTAAAAACTGCGTAATGAACAGATTTTTTTTGCAGATAAACTTTTAAAACACAATCAATAGTATCACTTATATGTGTAAAATTTCTTTTTTGAGTACCAGGCACTACGACGGGTAACTTTTTATTTTGCATATACATTGTCTCAAAAATTCCTACTACAGCAGACATATGATGATTTTTTATTTGTCTATCTCCATAAACATTATAAAAATATATAACACTATAATTTAAACCATACCATTTTCTTAAATTTATTAATAAGTTAAGATTGTGGAACTTGCTAAATGAGTAAGGAGATCTATTTGGATTTTTATCATTGCCTAATGTTGCTGAAGTTGCTGAGTAAATAATTTTAATTTTATGTTTTAAACAAAAATTAATTACACAATATGATCCATTGAGATTTGAACTAAAACATTTATTTTGGTTTTCGAAACTTTGAGCTATTCTTGAAAATTCTCCAAAATGAAATACTGTAATAATTTTTTTTCTTAATTTATAAAAATAATTTTTAAATTTAGTAGTATCTCCTGATATATATTTTACTCTTTTAGATTTAATATGATTTTTTTTTGAACCAGAACTATAATTATCAAGTGATATTATCTTAATATTTTTATCTAATATAATTAGTTTTTCTATTAAACTACTTCCTACAAATCCAGCACCACCAGTAACTATTACAATTTTCATTATACCATTTATTAAACTTCAAAAAATAAATATCAAATAAAAAATAATAATTTTAATTTGATTATAAATAGTAATTTTAATTAGGTATTTTGTTTCAAAACAAAGATCACTTGAAATAAGAAACTTGACGTGAATAATTTTCAGCTTTATCAGTAATAAAATTGTAATATGTTAATTAATCAAAATTTTATAATTAAGTCTGAAATAGATAAAGGTCTAGATGATTTTTTAAAGTTATACAAAAAAAGACCAATTAAAAACAATAAAAAAGGTATGCTTTTTCAACATATGTTTTTTACTTATCTAATATTAAAAAAGGTTAATCCAAGTAAAGTTATTGAAAGCGGTATATTTAGAGGCCAGTCTACTTGGCTTATTAAGAAAACTTTACCAAATGCAAAATTAATAGCGATTGATATAGATCTTAATCAAAGAAAATTCATAGATAATAGTGTTGAATACTTAAGCTCTGATTTTTCGGAAATAAATTTTAATGATACTAATAATACTCTATTATTTTTAGATGATCACGTGAATCATTACGAAAGAATTAGAGATGCTTACTTTTGTGGTATAAAGAATATTATTTTGGAAGATAACTACATGCCGTTAGACAAAAAAACTGATTTTTACACATTAAATCATATTTTAAATAAATCTGATTTTATCCATAAACCAGGCATTTTATCATTATTTAAAACCTATTTAAATTTTAACAAAATCCTATTAAAAAAAATTTTTGTAAAAGACTATAATTCAAATAAAGATCTTGCAAACATGAATTATCGCATAAGGGATGTAAAATATAACATAAATCATCACGAGAATTTAAAAAAAATTATTAATTTTTATTTTATTTTTCCAAAGTTAAATTTAAATATCTTAAAAAATGAGGACAAGAAAGATTACAATAACGAATTTTCAACATACAACTACTTAACTTTTTTAAAACTTAAATAAATAAATTAAAATTTACTAATCAAACTTGTAAGAAAATAATCAGCGTTTAATTTGAATTTTATATTATATTTGTTTGAAATTGATTTTTTAAATAAGTGACATTGCATTCTTCTCTCCCACCATTTTCGTTTTAATAAAGAATAACCCGCTGTATCACCTTTTAGATTTTGTCGCCAATATGTAAGCGGTTGATTAAAACTTATATTGATATAATTCAATAATTGAATTTGTACAACTGATCTAAAATCAAAAAAAACTTTGTCATATTTATTTTTAAGAAAACTCATATTTTCTAATATTTTTCTAAAACTGTTTTTTTTGAAACACATAGTGCTAGTAGGATAAAAAGACGGCCAAGAATTATTTAAATATAGAATTTTTCTTGATTTTTTTAATATTTTAATTTTTTTGTCACTATAAAGGAACGGTTGATCTTGAATTAAATCAAAATTTTTTTTATTACTGAAATCAGAAATTTTTTCAACCTTAGTATTTTCAAAAAAATCATCTCCATCTAGGAGAAATATAAGATCACCTTTAATAACATCTAGAGCCTCGTATAATATATTTAGTTGATTTAATGGGCCACTATTTGACCTATTTTTGCTATTGGAAATAAAAAATTCAATTTTATTTCTGTATCTATTAATTATTTCAATTGAATTATCAGTTGAATTATCGTCAAATAATATTACCTGTAAATTTTTATGAGTTTGATTAATACAGCTAGCTAAACATTGATCAAGATATAAACCATTATTATAATTGTTAATTAAAATAGTAGATTTTACTGATTTCATAAAGTTACAGAAAATTTGTTAATTCTTTTTTTAGATCTTCATCTGGATCAAAATTTATTATTTTATTGTAAGTTTTAAAAACACTTGGTGTCATAAGTTGTTCAATTCTCTTTAAGAAAGTTACTTTTCTAAATGTAATATCATTTAAGAAAATAAAAAATTTCAGAGCTATTTGGTAGCTTAAATTAATTTTGAATATTTTTTTTTTATATTTGGTCTCAATTATATTAATAATATCTTTCACAGATAGATCTGGTTTATCAACATAATTTGAAATAATTAACCTCCTTTCACTTTTGAGACATTTATAAGTAAAGTTAACCAAATTTCTTACTGTACATAAAGATTTACGATTATTTCCACAATAAGGTAAGAAAAAAAAAGGTTTCTGTGAAATTTTTTTCAAATTATTAAGATTACCAATATTACCATCGCCCACAACAGCAGTAGGTCTTATTATAATTAATTTTTTTTTGGTTGGATCTTTTTTAAACCAATTGATAAAAACTTTTTCTGATTGAAACTTTGATTTTCCATAGTGATTTTTTTTTTTTTTAGATTTGTAAATAGCAACTGAACTAAAAAAAATTATATTATATATGTTTTTTTTATCTGCAATTTTGCACAAGTTTTTAGCTCCTTCTAAATTTGTTTGGTAATATAAACTTTCAGGTTTGACATTATCTTTATGTTCAGCTGCTAAATGTAAAATAGTATCCCCCTCTAGTTGATCTTGTAAATTTTTTATATTTCGCACATCTCCGAAGTTCCAATTGTTTTCTGGAAATGTCTTTCTTATATCTATAATTTTAAAGTCAGTATTAATACTCCTAAAATATTTTGCAAAATAAAAACCTATAAAACCAGAACCACCAACTATATTTATCATTTTAAAAAAAATATCTTTCTTATTCCTTGCAAAGTATAATACAAAAAATAATAATTTTTCTCCAAAAAACTTATATTTTTTTTTGAAAAAACAATTCTAAACTGCCATATTGCTGCTTTGAGTTTATTTGATGAAAGTGATTTTGGATATTTAATATATTTAAGAACTTTTATATTACAGAAATAAATTTTTTTTTTATTTTCTAATAACCTTAACCAAAAATCTAAGTCCTCATGCCCAAGCTTTTTAAAAAAAAAACCTTTTATTTGATGTTTGTCAACTACAGAAGTGGAAAAACCTATTTTGCAATTCTTAATAACTTGACGAAAATCTAAGTACTTGTGGGAATTATACGAAACATCATACAAATATTTCATGTTGTGATTATATACACTATATGCACTACATAGTGCAGCAGGTTTAAGTTTTAACATAAATTTTAATTGGGAATCTATCTTACTTTTATGCCACAAATCTCCAGCATCTAAAAAAAAAATATATCTATAGTTACTTTTTTTTATTCCAAAATTTCTTGCAAAAGCGACACCTCTATTTTTTTTTAAAAAAAAATATTTTATATTTTTTTTTTTGGATATTAATGGTTGGAGGGCTTCTTTTGTATTATCAATTGAATTATCATCAATTATCAAAACCTCAAATAATTTATAAGATTGCCTTAAAACAGATTTTAGACTTTTAATTAAGTTATTTTTTGAATTGTATGTAGTTAAAATTATAGAAACCTTAAGTTTATTATTTTCCATATACAAGCTCATTATTTATTTTTTTTATATAATTATTTAAAAACTTAAGTTTTTTTATCTCAGGTTCTTTATAAAAATATTTTTTTTTATTTTTAGACATTCTATTTCCCCTTACAATATGACTGATCATTTTTTTTTTCTTTCTTTTTAAATTTAAAAATTTTTTAATTTTGAAAAATTCACTTTTTTCTTTTTGAAGCAGATCATAACTAATACTAATAAAATTAAATTTTTCAGTTTTAAGAAATTTCAAGATTTTTTTATTTCTTATTATCCATTCTAAAAAAATACCAATTTCAAAAATTCTTAAAAAATTATATCTCAAAAAAGGTATGAACGTTTTGCTTTTTACAGATCGGAAGAAATGCCTCAACGATTGTTCGTTATTTCTTTTCCTTGCTTCTTTAATAGATTGAGTCCATCCATAAACATCTCTAATTAAATAAATTACTTTAAGATTTATTTGTTTATTTTTTAAAATTTTTAATGCTTTAAGAAACTTTGATGAGTCAACTATTTTATATTTTAAACTTAATTCTTGAAAAAAAATATCATAGGCATTGTTCAAATTATTTTTATTCTCAAGATTTAAAATCTTTTTTTTCCAAAATTTACAACAATTTATATGTTTGCTGCAAGAACACTTATGTTTGTTTAAACTTTCTAGACCTTTGGGGTCGTGGGGTTTAATAGTCCTTGCTACTTCTCCAAGACTTAAAAAGTTGTCATATGAGCCAATTTTTAAGTCTAAAAAAGTCGATCCTGATCTTTCTAAAGATACAATAAAAACATAATCTCTTATCATTAATTAATATTTTAGAACCTTTAATAACTCATTGTGATGTTCAATATCCGTATATTTTAGTGATTTTTTATAAGCAAGTTCTATTTTTCGTAAATCAGGACCTCGCTTAATATTAGAAATTATTGCCTTAGAAATGCATTCACAATCTTTCATTTTACATAAGTCACCAGCTTTACCATTTAGTAGCAAGTCCTGTGGCCCACTCGGACATGCTGTTGAAATAATGGGTGTTTTTAAATATGCCGCTTCCAAAATTACATGACCCGGATCCTCCCAAAGCGAAGTTAGTACAAATATATCTGAATTTTTTAAATAATTATAAGGATTGTCATTATATCCATAAAGTTTAATTATATCCTGAAGACCATGGGTTTTTATTTTTTTTTCTAAAATAAATCTATCCTCACCCTCACCAAAAATTAGAACTTTAAGCGGTAATTTTTTTTTTATTAAATTTATAGCATCTACTAACGTTAAAAAATCTTTTTGTTTTGTAAGTCTTCCTATAGTAATTATTTTTTTATAGTAAGGATCATTAAACCAGTTATCTTTGATTTCTATATTTGATTTATTTATTATTTCCTCGTCAATTACAGGATTTGGTATTACATATACATTATTTTTATATAAAATATTTTCTTTGAAAAGTTCATTTTTTGTATTTTCACTTAAACAAATTATTTTATATGCTTGATTATATAATAATTTCCAAAAAAATTTTCTTACTTTATTTTCTAAACTATAAAAAATACCTTGATTTTTTCTCAACAAAAACTTTGGGTATCCTTGGATGCTGATAATAACTTTTACTTTTAATTTAAATATAATTTTTATTATCAAAATAGGAATTGCACATAAATTACATATTATATAGTCAAAGTTTTTTCTTTTAAGATACTTTGGCAAAAATAATAAAGCATGAAATGATACAATTAAATAATAAATTCGTGTTAGAAACCCTGTAGGATTTTTTTTAAAAAAAAATAACTTTGAAAGATTACTATCTTCTAATTTAATTTTATTTTTTTTAAGAATGGAGAAATAACCATCCCATTCATTAATATTTCTATAAACATAAACTTCGTTATCTTTAGCAAAAGTTTTAGCGCTATTAATCACTGCTTTTATAGTTCCTATTTTACCAACGTACGGACACCAATATAAAATTTTCATATTAAATTCGATAAATTTAAATTTTTTTTAAGTTCTATAATTGGTGTTATTTTTTTATTTAAAATTAGAACTTTATTTGCAAAATTCATAAAGATTATTTTATGTCAGTTTTATTGAAAGTTGTAATTTGTAAGTGTAATTTATTATTATTTTTTTTATCCAGTAGTAAAAATAATGCTAAAAAAAACCAAAATATTGGTAAATAAAAATATGAAAAGAATATCATTGCAATTAAATATGTAATTATAAAAAAAGATAATGATTTTGATAAATTTTTAGTCAAGTAATAAGTTGAATTTTTGAAAAGTCCATAAACAATTTTCAAAATTTCAAAAACTCCAAAGAAACAGATTGATATAAATAATATTCCAAAATCAAAAAAAACATCGATATATGAATTATGTGAATATTTGTTAAAAATACTTTCAGAATTAATTAAGTTATAATAGAGAGCTCTTGGCCCATGTCCAAAAATAATATTTAAAAAACTCGATTCATTTAATAATTGCCATACGAAAATGTAAATTTCCCATCTTGGAGTTTTAAAAAGTAAGTAAAAATGATTATCCCAAATTAAAAATAAAATAATTGTTAAAATTACAGCAAAATATTTTATATGATTTATTTTCAATTTAAGAAGTAGAAAAACTATAATATATAAAATTGATATAAATAATAATGTTCTTGATCCAGTAAGGTACAAAGCAAATAAAATAAAGCAAAAATGAATTTTCTTATTAAGAAATAAACAATAAAATAATGAAAGTACTAATATCCAAGCTAAATAATTTGGACCCAAGCCAAACCCTTGTAATCTAGATTTTCTCCCAAACTTGTTAATTATATCAAGCTTATCTTGAACTCCGATAAATTCACTAAAGTATAAATGCAAAGAATAACAAATTATCAAATATGCTGTTATTATATAAATAATATTCTTTAAAACTTTTTCTAAATTTACTTCATCATAAAAATTATAAATTATAAAAAAAATAATTAAACATCTCATTATTTGAATTAATAATGTTAATTCTTTAACATTAAAATTTGAGACGAAGTTAAAGTTTATTACAAAACTTAATAAATATGAAAAAAATAATAAAACTATAAAAATATTTACTCTATTTAATATTATTTTTTTTTCAAAAAAGATGCTTGAGACTAAAAATAAAGTTGAAATCTCCCATGGGGCTATTTTAATTCCATTTATTTGAAAGTGAAATTTAGAAAACAGAAAAGTTAAAAATAAAAAATATAGACAAAATTCTTTATAATTAAGTAAGACGATATTAAAATTTTTAAATAACTTTTGAACCATATAGTAATTTTAAAAACATTAAAATAGTAATCATTTTTGGAAAAAATATTAAATTAAATTTTTTCATAAAAATGAGTTCAAGTTTGAATTTACTTTAAATTTATAGATTAGTTTTTTTTTATTTTTAATTATATTTTTTTTATAAACGGCGTATTTTTTATCAAATTTAATAATTTTTTTTCTAAGATTTTCAACATCACCTTTCTGAAAAAAAGTTCCAAATTTAAGTATACTAAATATCTCTTTTGGGCCGCTTTTACAGTTAGATGACAAAACTGGTTTATTTAAATTTATACTATCAATTAAGCTATTTGGAAGTCCTTCATATAATGATGGCATTATATAAAAATAACTTTTAGCAAGGTAATTATAAGGATTTTTTTTATACCCTTTCAGAATTATATCTTTTTCTAAAAAATTTTTTTTAATATAATTTTGAATTAATCTATTTTGGCTTCCACTGCCAATTATTAACAATTTATATTTTGAGATAATTCTTTTATCGTTAAAAGCTTTAATTAAAGTTAAAAAATCTTTTTGAGGCTCTAGACGACCAATAGAGATTAAAATTTTTCTCTTTTCTAATCTGATATCTTTATCTATAATTTTTTCTTTTGATAACTGGCGAATTTTTTGAAAATTAATATTATTATAAACCGTAAATACTTTCTTTTTAATGAATTTACTAAGATCTTTGCTTGACTCAAAACTGTTTGTCAAAACTATGTCTGCATATTTATAAAAAAATTTCATAGTGAAAAAAATAAAGTTTTTTTTAAGGTTTTTATTGAAAATCATTTCATCAATATGATTTCTATCAAAAAGAATTAGTTTAGCCTTTTGATATTTGAAAATAAAAAAAATGAATACCGAAATTATGGAAGCATAATTTTGACAGGCAATAAAAACTAATTGTTGATTTAATCTTTGAAAATTTTTTAATATTTTTAATATTTTGTAAATTGAGAAAATTGATTTTTTATATCTTGTTTCTATAAAAAATATATTTTTTTTTTTTAATAGTTTTTTATTGGTTTTATTAAAAAAACTAGACAAAAAAAATATTTTTATATTTTTATTTGCGCTTCTAAGATTTTTAGCATGCGATAAATTTGTTCTTTCAACACCTCCATAATTAAAGTTTGGATGATAAAAGATTACGTTTATGGTCTTATTTTTCATAAATAAAGCTGTCTATTAATTCTAGATACTTATTTTCTATTAAAGTATCATCAAATAATTTTAGATTTGAATAAGCATTCTTTGATTTATTAATAAAAATTTTTTTATCATTTATGAAATTTTCAATTTGTTTAGCTATCTCTTTATAATCACGTATTGGTACAAGTGTTCCTCCTTCACCATAAACTAAAATTTCTTTTGGTCCAGATTTGCAATCTGTAGATATAACGGGTACCTGCATAGAAACTGCTTCAGCTATTGAATTACAAAAACCTTCGTATAATGACGTTTGCAAATATAAATCCGCAGTTGCTAAAAATTTGTTACTATTTGACTGATAACCTAAAAACTTCACTTCTTCAGACAAATTTTTATTTTTTACCATTTCATTTAATTCACTTTTTTTGTAACCTTCACCAATAATATTTAATTCAAAATCAATTTTTTTTTTCTTTAATAATTCCATTGCACAAATAGCTGTTTCGAAATTTTTTTGAGTGCAAAGTCTACCAATAGTCAGGATAGATAGTTTTTTATTGACTTTTTTTTCATAATTTGGATATTGGGTTACTGGATTGTATATACATGTAGTATTGCTTCCACTTTTTTGTTTAAAATCATCTTCAATCTGCTTTGAAATACACACAATCTTTCCTGCATATTTATATAACTTAAATTTAAAGAATTCTGACATTTTTCTTATGGGGCTTTTTTCATATTTTGAGACTGAAAAATGATTAGAAATTCTTATAATTAATGGAACATTTAAAATCTTACATGGGGGTATTGCAAATAAATTGGACTGAAATGAAATTACCAAGGATGTTTTATTTTTTAATAAATATAAAAATAAATTTAATGAACAAATTAAGGATTGCATTATCCTATTTTTTTTAAAAAAATTAGAGTTAAAAAATTTGGTTTTTAATGAATTATCTGCAAAATATTTCATAAAATTACTATTATTTGAGTAATAATATAAAATTTTAAAATTGTAGTTTCTATTTTTAAGTTTTTTTGTTAGCCATAAAAAATTTTTCTCCACTCCCCCATTTTCAATTGCAGGTATAAACAATAAGATTTCATTATTCATAGTTTAAATTTTTTTAAAAAAAATTGTAAAGTGATTGCGTGCCATAAAAATCTCATATCATTTTTATTAAACGCATCTCTTTTTTTTAAAAATTCTCTTATTTTTTTAAAATTTATAATGTGATTGCTATTGTAATAATCCTCACTTAAAATCTCGTAAATATTGTTTTTAAAAAATTTTCCTAATAAATAGTAAATTGGTGAATTAAATCCTTGTTTTTCTTTTAAGCAATTTTTTAAATGATCATTATACATTTTTTTTAACAAATATTTGCTTTCAAAGAAAACTCCATTTTTTTTTAAAGGATTAATCATCAAAAAGTTTTCTATAACATTCTGATCTAAAAATGGAACCCTAACCTCTTTTCCAAAATTACCAAAAATTTTATCATTTCTTGACAATGGATCATTAACAACCCAACTCTGTAGTTCTTTGAACATTACATTGTTTATATTTAAATTATTATCTTGGTCAAAAAAGAAATTTTTTTCTATAAATTTTTCATCTATTGCTTCCCCATTAAAAAAAAAATTAAGATATTTTTTATAAAAATTTTGGTTACTAAAAGATAAATAATACTGCGTTGAATTTTTAAAAAATAGTCTTTTTAGGTTTTTATTATCTACATTTAATTTAAATTTTTTTGTTATAAATTTATTGATTAACATAAAAAAATATATTGTCTTATATTTATTGTAACCATTGAAAATTTCATCGCCTCCATCACCTGTCAAAATGACTTTTTCATTTATTTTGTTTGCCAGATTATAATTAAGAATAGAATTATTATTAGAAACAGGCTCTTCCAAAATAGATGAAATATTTTCTAAAGAAGTAAAAAAGTCTTTATTTTTCATTTCAACAGGAACGAATTTAATTTTGTTTGTTTCAGAAATTTCTTTTGCTTTTCTAAAATCTTTATTAAAACTTTCGTTATCTTCAAAAAACATTGAATAAGCTGTGAATTCATGACCTCCATTTTGAAGTATTTTAAATATTGTATTTGAATCTTTACCACCTGATAACAATATTGATATCGGTACATCAGCATTAAATTGTTTATTAAAAGATAATTCTAAGCTTTTTTTAGAATCCTCAAAGTTAAAGTCAGACTTAAATTTAAACTTTAAAAATTTTTTAATCTTTATTTTTTTGTAATCAAATATTAATAATTCACCAGGCTGTAATTTATTTATACCCTCCCAAAGCGTTTGGCTGTTATCATTTCTGCCAAAATTTAGATAATAATTTAAACTTTGTAAATTTAATTTATTATTATTTAAGTTTAAAAGTAAAGGTTTAATTAAAGATGAAAAATATAAAATGTTTTTGTTTTTATCATGAAAATAATAAAGAGGCTTAACACCTACTACATCTCTTAATAAGTAAACTTTTTTTTTTTTTATATCATAAATTACAAAAGAAAAAATTCCTCTTAATTCTTTCAATCCATCTAAACCAAAATAATAGAAAATCTTTATTATCACTTCAGTATCTGAATTGGTTTCGAAATGTATACCTTTAAACTTTAATTTTTTTTTTAATTCTAAAAAATTATAAATTTCCCCGTTGAAACATATAATTAAATTTTTGAATTTATATGGTTGATTTGATCTATCATCTAAATCCACAATGGATAGTCTATTATGGCCTAATGAAATATTCTGGTCACAATAAAATGATGAATTATCTGGCCCCCTGCTCTCTGTTATTGCAGACATTTTCTTTAACAATTCCAAATTGTTTACTGATAAGCCGTTAAATCCACACATTTTTTAAAAGATATAATATTTTTTTTGCTCTATTTTCCCAATGAAATTCTGAAAATTTAATTTTGTTATATAAAATCTTATTAGATATTAAGTTAAGATTGCTTTCAACGTATTTTATTGTTTTTATCCAAGAACTTAAACTATCGGGTTTTGCAAAAAAAATATTTTTTTCGTCAACAACTTCTCTAAGAACTTTAAGATCTGATGATATTATGGGTTTATTAGCGCTAATGTATTCAAACAATTTAAGAGGTGACATCCACATTGATAAATCTTGATTTCCATCACCAAATACTTTTTTTGAATAAGGCATTAATAAAATATCCTGTTTTGTCATTTCTTTGGAAACTTTAGAATGATCAATATTTCCATGAAATTTAAGATTTGGTAAGAGTTTTTTAACCTTTTTTATTTCATTTGACGTTCCACCAAATACGTTAAAATATAAATTTGGAAAAAAAAGGGAAATTTTTTTTATCATTTCAACACCTTTTCCCTTTTTCAAGCTACCGAAATATCCTACAGATTTAACTTTTTTGATTTTTTTGATTTTAAAATTATTATTTGTTTGACTTAAACAATCTGGTAAGACAATATTTTTTCCTAATTTGGTATACTTGTCAAAATAATAGCTTTTTAAGTTATTTGTAATAAATACAATTAATTTAATTTTTTTGTGACTCAACAATTGAAATTTTAAAATTATATTATCTAAAAATTTTGAATAATTGTCTATTCTATTATGTATTTCTAATACAATATTTTTTCTGAGTATTAACAAGATAAATAAAATGAAGGGATCCCTTGTATAATAAATTTTATTTCTCTGAAAAATGATTTTAAAAAAAATGTGTAAAGAAAACACTATAATATCTAATGATTTTTTAATATTTGAATAATAAATATTTTTTAATTTAAAGTTTTTTTTAATTCCGTAGATTTTTTTTATATCCAGCTCATTTACTAGAACGTTAGTATACAAAGTTACTTTTATTTTATTTTTACATATCGCTTCGCACATTCGTAAAACTTGGATGTTATTTGCAGATATATTTTTCTCAAGACGTGAACGATGAATATAGATGATATGTTTAGTCAAAATTTATCTTATTCTTTGCAAATAAATGATTTAAAATTTAAATTTTTGAATAATCTTTGAACCATTTAACAAACATTGGAATTCCTTCATTTATATTTACTCTTGGATTGTAATGAATTAATTTTTTTGCTTTTTTAATATCAGCTTTAGTAAAATACATATCGCCAGATTGATGTTCAACAAATTTCTTATTTGCCAATTTACTCAAATTATTTTCAATCAATTTTATGAATTTCATTAATTTTTCTTGTTTTGAATTACCTAAATTAATAATCTGATAGTAGCTTTCATTATGATCTTTTGTAGGTATCTTATCTTTTAACTTTATTAATGCATCAGTAATATCATCAATATAAGTAAAATCTCTTGAAAGTTTACCTTTATTAAATATCTCTATGACCTTATTTTTTATTATATTTTTAGCAAAGCTATATAGAGCCATATCTGGTCTCCCCCAGGGTCCGTAAACTGTGAAAAATCTTACAATAGTAATTTTTTTTTTATATAAATAACTGTATGGGTATGCAATGATTTCGTTAGTTTTTTTTGTTGCTGCATAAATATTTAATGGCATATCTGTATTCGTTGTTTCACTATATATTTTACTTTTGACACCACCATACACTGAGCTTGAACTCGCAATTATAATATGTTTAATTTTAATTTGTTTACTTGCCTCAAGAACGTTGTAGGTACCAATAATGTTACTTTGTATGTACTCATCTGGATTAATTTTGGAATATCTAACTCCAGCTTGTGCTGCTAAGTGAAAAATAATATTGGGAGAGGTGATTCTTATATGTTTTTGTAAAAGGTTTTTATTTTTAATATCAATTTTTTTAAAAAAAAAATTTTTTGATTTTTTAAGAATTCCTAATCTTTTTTTTTTTAAATTTACATCATAATAATTATTAATATTATCAATTCCAAATATTTTTGAATTTGGATTTTTTAATAATTTTTTTACTATACTAAATCCAATAAATCCTGTGACTCCAGTAACTAAATATTTCATTATTTTTTTCTTTTTATATTTAATTTTAATATATGAATCATATTTAACTTAAATATATGAAATAAAAAAAATAAAATAATAAAAAAAATTATAGAAATCAATTCTCCAAAAATGTTGAACAAATAAATTCCAATCAAGATCAAGAAAATATTTAATAAATTGCATAAAATTAGTGACTTATATTTGTCATACTTTATTAATAAAATATGATGCAGATGTTTTTGATCAGGTATAAATATTTTATTGTTTTCATTTAGTCTTATCAGAGAAGTTGATAACAAATCATATATATAATAAGCTCCAAACCATATTATTACAAAAGCATTTAAATCAATATCTTTATTTGAATTAGAATATAGCATGAAGCAACCCAATATAAACCCAAGCAATAAACTACCTGAGTCACCCATAAACATTTTTGATTTTGAAAAAAAGTTGAAATTAAAAAATAAAAAAATTACTAAAGGTATGCACAAAAATAGATTATTATAATAATTATAATCATTAAAATAATAAAGATATAAATTCATAATTACAAAAGAGCTTGTAAACATAGTTGATGCTAAACCATCTATTCCATCAATATAATTAAATGAATTAATAAAAAGTGATAAACACATTACAGAAAATATAAGTTCTGTATATTCTCTGGAGATTATTAATTTTAAAATCCCTAAATCTATATTGAAAATATTCAGGGTAATTAAGTTAATATATGATAAAAATATTATTGAAATTAATTTCGTAGATGGTCTTAAATTAACCATATCATCAATAAAACCTAAAAGAACTATAAAAAAAGATGTAACGATTAATTTATTTAGAAAAGGATCAATATTAAAAAATTTCATGCATATTACAAAATTAATAAATATTAAAATACCTGCAGATTTAATAGTTGGGACCTTATGGATTTTTCTATGATCAGGTTTATCAATTATATTAAATTTTTTTAAAAAACTATATCCAGAAAAAAAAACAAGGAAATAAGAAATTATATTTAAAATAAAAAGATTCATTGCTTAAGTTTATAATAATTTAAAATTAGAAAAGAAAATATAAAAATACATTCTAATTTTTTGATTTTATATAAATGTAAAGTGTCCCAATAAACAAATAAGCGGTTCTAAAAAAATGGTAAAGAAAAAGAATCAAAAAATAAATATAGATATAGTCAAAAAAGTTCAGATATAGCAAGATGCTTAAATTTAAAATCAAACCTGGTTCGCTAAACAAGTTACCCCTTATTATTTCATTTTTAAGTATGAAATTTATTACTTTTAAATTCATATTTGATTTTATTTTGTTTTTATTCGTGTTTAATTTTTTACTCTCATTAAAAACTTTGTAATTTCTGAGTGAAATTAATCTGTAAAATATTATTAGCGATGAGATCGAAAAACCAAAAATTAAAATGAAATCAATATCTACAAAATAGTTAAACTCTTTTTGATAATAAAATATATAAAATGATACACAAAAAGGAATTATTAAATAAAAAATATCTGCACCAATACTATCAATTGTTGAACCATATTTTTTTTTTTCATTTTCAAGTCTAGCCACGTCCCCATCGATTGAGTCTAATAACCCAAATAGAATAATAAAACTAATACCTAGGTATAAGTAGCCAAATAAAAAAAATACACCACCACATATTATAATAAAAAAACTAAATATAGTAATTATGTCTGCAGGTATTTTAAAATCATAAAGTATCTTTGCGGGGTAAAAAGAAATAAACTTGGCAATCTTGTTCCATAAAATATAATCAACTTCATTTTTTCTATTGCTATCAAGTAAATTTCTTATTCGGTATTCTTTTAAAATTTTTTCAAACACAATTTAATTTATTTTTTTTTTCTAAAATTGTTTACTATTGTTTTTACAAATTTAATTAAAAAATTATCTCTTTTATAGTAATTTGAGGTCATATATTCCTCTTTATCGTCTGTCCTTTTTCTCACTTGCCAGTTTCCATATTGGTACGATAAATATTCATCAATTGGTTTTGGTGCATTAAATGTCTTGCCATAAAATTCTATTTCTTGGAAATTCTCTAGAAATTTGTCAGGAAAACTTATTTTTTTTCGTCTATAACATTGATTTTTTTGATCATGTGACCATCCAAAAATTGTATATCCAGTCACATCTAAATCATAATTTTTGTACAAATCGATTTTTGCTGAAATTTTATCATTTACGCATGCATAAATCTGAAATTTATTCTTTAATAATTCACTTATTATAATATCAAAATTTTTATGGAGATCATTATTAAACAAACTGATTTCAACATCCCAATCCCATTCAATAAATTTCTTATCTCTTCTAGCTCCTAACAATGTTCCACCTTGCAGAAAATATTTTATATTGATTTGATCTAGAATATTACAAATTTCTAAAAAACAGTTTTTTCTATCTTGAAGTTCTTCTTTATTTCTAATTCTTATTTTTTTTTTCAAGTTTACTTTCTAAATTTATCTAAAATTTTATTTATTTTTGTTGAAGACGTTGACTTGGTATATGGTAAATAAATTATTTTTACCCCTATTTTACGAAATCTTTCATCTAAATTTTTCCACTTTGGAGTATTGAACCAATCATCACCAACAAACATTATATCAAATTTTAATTTTTTATAATTTACAAATTTATTGAGAGAACCTTGGTATATTGCATAATCTACAAATTTAATATTACGTACAATTTTCAACCTTTCATTTTGAGGTATAACAGGAAACTTTTTTTTATATTTATAAACAAGATTATCTTTTGAAACACCCACGATTAATTTATCACATAAAGATTTTGATTTTTTCAAGATATTAACATGACCAATGTGAAATAGGTCAAATACTCCTGTTGTATAGCCAATAACAATTTTTTTTTTCATCTATGAATAAAATTTTTTATTTTTTTTATATCTTTAATACTATTTACATTTCTCCAAAAAGTTTGTCTATTTAGTCTTATGGTGTTTAATTTCAACCCTTTTTTTATAAGTTCATTTATTGGTTCTATAAATCCCTCATTTAATTTTTTTTGTTTAATTTTTTTTTTTGTAATTTCTATATGTTGATGGATTCGGTTTTTTGTGAAACCATAAATTCCAGGAGATGTAGCATTAACTTTTTCTGTTCCACTTGATTTTGTTAATTCTAAAATTTTATTTTTTTTATAAATTACTTTTGTAAGATCGTCATTCGTAAGATTTTTTTTATTAGTATCTATAAATACAAAATTCTTATAATTTATTTTATTTTGTAAACTATTAACTTCACTATTTATGTACAAATCAGCATTTACAAAAATAACATCATCATCAATTAATTTTCTAGTGAGATAAATGCTATAACTGTTATTAGTTTTTTTATATAAATTATTTTCAACAAAGAAAATTTTTTTATTTTTGAATATTTCATTTATTTTTTTTTTTAAATATTTTTTTCTGTATCCAACTACAAAAATCATTTTATTAAATTTTACATTTATATTTTCAATTAAATATTGAATAATTTTTTTTTTTTCTATCTCAATCAAACATTTAGGTTTGCTTGTAAATTTTCGAATTCTTGAACCCCTTCCGGCAGCTAATACAATTAAAATCATTTAATTAAAACACCAATAACATCCATAACATTGTTTTGAGTAGGTTTTTTTAATCTTAAAATACAATTAAAATATTTAAAAAAAGAGTATGAATTATATTTTTTTATACAATCATTTAAGTAAGTAATATTCTCTTTTTTTAAAAATTTTTCACAATCTTTATCATTATAAATAACTCCAGAAATTTTTTTAATATAATCATTTCCATCTGTTGCCACTGAGAAGAAAAGAAAATTGGTAAGTAATTTATTTAAATCTTTAATTAAAACTAAGCTTAAATGCTGTAATCGTCCTCCATAACTATTTTTTGTATCTTTTACATCAACAAATGTTTCTATGCCAAATAATAATAATATTCCTCTATTATTAATTTTATTTTTTTGGATAAATTTAATTATTTTACTCTTTGCTAAATTTGTATTTCCTTCAATTACTTTTGGGAAAATTTTAATTTTCTCTATATTATTTATTAATGCATTCTGTTTTAATTGTTTCAAAAATTCATAATTATTAAAAACAATTTTATTAAAAGTATTTTTTTTTTTTAAAAAATTATTTGAGGAATAGTAATTTTTAATTGGAAGTAATTTTTTTGGAATTAAAATTTTAATTTTTTTTTTTTTTAATAATTCTAGAACTTTTCCATATTTATTTTTACTATAGACCGTTGCACCAGAACCAATTGAGGATATTATATTTTTAGGATCATCTGAAACTATTAAATTATAAATCATTCTTGGATATAGAAGGTTTGCTAATTTACCATTTTTAACCCCAGAAAAATATCCTCTAATAGCATTAATATCGTAAATGGGGATTTCACTTAAAATTAAATTTTTAGTTAACTTTAAATAATCATTTATGTGTATTCCTTTTAGTGGTTTGCATAAGGAGGCAGAACCACCTCCAGAAACTAAACAAATAATTTTTCCATCTTTTGGAATGTTACTAATAAATTCTAATAATTTTGAAGTTGCATAAAATGTATTTATATCAGGCAAAGGGTGAGAAGATTTTAAAATTTTTATTTTTTTTAATTTCAAGTTTAAATTTTTCTCTGGGCATATAATAAGTCCACTATGTATTTTATTTCTACCTATTATACTAATTAATCCCTTGGCTAGAAATGGGGCTACTTTTCCAAAACCAATTATGAATAATTTTTTTTTTGAGGGGGTAAAACTTGTATCTCCAATATTTATTTTTTTTTTTTTAATAAAAACATATTTATTTAGATATCTGTCTGGATAACAATCTCTAAAATTTTTATTTAAAATTGAAATAATTTTTTTTTTTTCACCATCAATAAAATGATTTTTTATCATTTTAACAGGCGTGTAATTTTTTTAATTAATTTTTGCCTTTGAGCATTTGAAAGAGAATTTTTTTTTTTAAAATTTGGCAATGTGGGCCAGCCATAGTCCTTAAAAATATCTTTATCAAATTTAGTTACATTTTTATATCTCGGTATAATATGTAGATGGACCTCTTTATCGATCATCATGAGCGATAAATAATTAATTTTGTCAAATTTTAAAATTTTTTTAATTTTTTTTTCAATATCAATTGAAATTTCTTTTAGTTCACTAAAACTATCTTTTTTTAAATTTGAAATTTTTTTTTTAAAATTTTTTTCTATTAAAACCATTGAACCAAAAGTGACCTGTTCAGGTCTAAGAAGAAGAAACCAATTTTCATATATTTTTATTACATTATTTTTAAAATTAAATTTTTTTAGTATTTGATTCATTGAAAAAATATACTACAAGAAAAATTAAATGAAATATTTTAATCTTAAAAGTCATAGACTAAAAAAAAATCTAAATGTAGGAATTATTGGTTACGGAATTCAAGGTAGAGCTTGTGCCATGAACTTAAGAGATAGTGGGCAAAATGTTTACGTGTATCAGATAAAAGATAAGAATTTAAAACAACTTATAAACGATAATTTCAAGAATTCCTCACTCAAAGAAATTTTTACCAAATGTGAAATTATAATTATATTAGTTCCTGATGCTTCGCACAAAAATATAATTGAAAAAATTAAAAATTTTTCAAATAGAAATAATAAAATTGTAATTTTACCATCTGGTTATACATGCACATTTGAAAATATAAAAAATACCAAAAAAATAAAATTTTTTTTGATATCCCCAAGATATCCAGGTCAAGTACTTAGAAAAAACTTTCTAGAAAAAATCCCAACATTGGGTTTTTATGGTTATTTAAATAAACCTATAAAATCTGATAAAAATAAAGTTTTATCTATCGCAAAAGCCTGGGGAATGACCAATTTATTTTTAACAACAATGCAAGAAGAAGCATATATAGATTTATTTATTGAGAATTTTTTAATACCAAGAATTATGGGAACGATAGAACAGGCCTACAATACAATGTCACAAAGCGGAATACAAAAGCATATAGCTATGCTTGAGGTTTATCAATCTGGTGAAATTATTGGACTTTTTAACAAAGGGTTGCGACTTGGCATGTTTAATTCTTTTCATAAACATACGTCACCTACATGTCAATTTGCTGTTTCAGATAAGTATAAAATTTTAAATAATAGATTGCTAAATGTATCCAAAAGTATTTTCAGTGAAATAAAAAATAAAAATTTCTATAAAAAGCTAAGTAGAGAACTATCCTATAACTACAAAAATAAAGAAAATTTTAATCAAAAGAAATTGCAATCACAATTTACAGATACTCAGATCAAACTTATTAATTTTTTAAATAAAAATAAAATTAACTATTAAATGAGAATTGGCATAAATGGGTTTGGAAGAATTGGAAGAGCAGTTTTTCGATTAATCTCTAAATTACATGACATAAATGTAGTAGTTATAAATGACTTAAACACAGATATTAAAAATGTGTGCTACACATTAAAATATGACAGTATACATGGTAGATTTAGACAAAGTGTTCAAAGTAAAAAAAATGAAATTATTGTGGATGAAAAAAAAATTAAATATTTTTCAAAACCGAAGATTGATCAAGTAAATTGGCAAAAATTTGGGGTAGACCTAGTAGTAGATTCCAGTGGTATTTTAGAGAACGTAAAAATAATTAATAAAAACTCAAAATTAAGTGAGTATACGATAGTAACTCACGCTACTTACAAGCAGAAAAATATTAAAACTATTGTATTTGGAGCTAACGATGAAACGGTTAATATTAAAAAGTATAATAATTTTTCCTCAAGTATATGCGATACGGTTGCTTTTTTACCAATTTATAAAATTTTGAATGATGAGTTCAATATTTTAAATGGGAGCTTAACAACACTTCATCCATGGCTTCCATTTCAAAATTTGTTAGATGGAAAATCTGCTTCATGGTCAATACCTGGTGATACATTTTCACACTACTCACTTGGAAGATCAGCTGTACAAAATTTAATACCAAAATCAACCTCAGCTGTAAATGCAGCTGAACTTGTAATACCAAAGTTAACAAAAAAAATAAATTCACTATCTTTTAGAGTTCCAACAAATTTAGTCTCAGGTTCTGTTTTAACTGTCAATTTAAACAAAAAAATTCATTTAAAACATGTAAATCAAATATTCAAAAATTATGTTAAAAATCAAAAATGGAATATTTTAAAAATAAATAATGATCCTTTAACATCTATTGACTTTATTGGAGATGAATCATCTTTAATACTTGATAATAGATGGACGCATGTAAACAATAAAAAACTTCAAGTTGTATTTTGGTATGATAATGAAATGGGATATGGCTCAAAGGTAATTGATATAATTAAGAAAATTAAATTCAATAATTCTTAAGTATTACTTCTAAAAGTTTTCCCTTTTCTTCTTTTTTCTTTTTTAGTTTTATTCCCCAATTTTCACCAAGAATTTTTTCAAGCGAAAAGATTTCAAGAATCTTTTTAAAAAAACTAGGCAATCTAACTGTATTATAAGGTTTATACTCAAAAAATTCTCCCAATCTATTTTTATTACAATCTATTATATAAAAATCTTTAAATAATTTTTTAATTTGGTTTTTTGTTAAAACTAAGGTTTTGGGTGATCCACCGTAAGTTTCACTTACATCACTATATAATTTTACCCAATTAAATTTATATTTAAATATTTTTCCCTTTATAAAACCTTGTATTAAACATCTTTTTAAATAATGTTTCCAACCTCTAGAGTATAGTGTAATTAAAGCTTGACCATCATCTTTAAGGACTCTAAATATTTCCCTGACAGAATCTTGAGGATTTTGAGTATGATGAATAACACCAAGACAAACCACTAGATCAAAAGAATTATCTGGAAAATTTAACTTTTCAGCATTACCTGTTTCAATTTTATCATATTTAAGTCCCCGTAATTTAAAATTTAATTTAGTTAGATTAATTTGATCTTCTCCTAAATCTATTGCAGTCATGATTGCTCCATGTTTAGCATACTCAACGGTATCTGTGCCAATACCACATCCAATCTCCAAAACATTTTCTCCTTGATGATGCTCAAATTCACAAAATTTTTTAAAAAAAGGATAATATAAATTATATCTTTTAAATGAAATTTCATTAAACCATTGAAGTGTTAATGGTTCTTTATTGGAATACCATTGTTGTGGAACTCTTTTCCCTGTCCAATAATTTTTTAGTTCTTCTAATGATGGGTCTTTCATTTTTCGATTTTATTATTTTTTTTGAGAAAAAAACCTTTCTAAATTATAGCACATCCAAATTTTATTTGCAGCACTACTTTGATAAATCTTGGAGCTACCCTCGAACTCTTTGCTTGTATCTTTGAGCATCTTCTTTATAAAATTAAAGTTAAAAATTCCTCGATTTTTTGAGTCATTGCTCAGTAAAACATCACTGACTCTATCCTTAATTTTTTTTTGGTTCATCCAAATATGAAGAGGAACTGGAAAGCCGATTTTTTTTCTATCATGGATTTGATTTGGGATATTTTTTTTATAGGATTTACGTAAAATATATTTTGTAGTATCAAGCACTTCAGATGAAATATCGGATGTTAACGATAAATTATTATTTAGTTGTTTTATTTTGAATTCATTTGGAATTGTCGCTGCAAATTCAACCATTCTATGATCAAGAAATGGCACTCTTAGTTCTATAGATCCAGCCATAGATGAAATATCTTCCCTTTCCAATATACCCTTAAGATGAAATTTCTGAAAAAAATATTGCATTTTATCTAGATAGCTGTCTGATTTATTTTCCTTAAATAAGTTTTCAAAAAAACTTCTAATATTTTTTTTAATTTTAACATGATCAAAATTATTACTCAGAATTTTACTTTTTAAATCATCTTTTGTATATGAGTAGATGTTTAAAAAATGATCTAAGTAATTATTAAATTTTAAAGTGCCGTATCTTGACTTGACATTTTTGAGAAATTTATTCATCTCAATTTTATTCTTAAATATCTCTAAGTTTTTTATTTTTTTATAATCTTCAACTGAACCAAAAATTCTTCCATAACCACAAAATAGCTCATCTGCCCCAGATCCAGATAATACTACCGTGGCTTTCTTTTTTATTTCCTTACAAAGTCTATATTGACTAGCTTCATTGGGTATAGTGAGGGGCATACCTCTTAAATTTATTAGCTCATCTACATCATCAAAATATTGTTCAGCATTTGTTGATGTTGTGAAATGTTTCATATTAAGTTTTTTTGCAACTAACTTTGAGTATTTAAACTCATTATAATCTTTGTAAGAATATCCAATACTGTAAGCTAAAAAGTTTTTATGGATTTTTTTATTTATTATTGAAGCTATCAATGATGAGTCTAGACCTCCAGATAATAAAGATGCAACTTTTACATCAGATATAAGTCTATAACTAACAGCTGAATCTAATATATTTTGGATTTTTTCTAAAAAGTAATCTTCAGATTTACTTATTTTTTTATTTAAAAAAAATTTTTTTTGATCCCAATATTTGTTTATTTTTAATTGACTATTTTTTATTTTAATAAAATGGCCAGGTTCTAAAGATTTTATATTTTTATAAAATGTATTATTTTTTAAAGGTTGGCGATATGAAAAATATGAAGATATAGACTCATAATTTATATCACTTGTATTATTTGTATATAATGTAATACTTTTTACATTAGAGGAAAAAATTAAATTTTTGTTATGGATTTGATAATAAAGTGGTTTAATACCCAATCTGTCTCTAAATAAAAAAAACTCATTTTTTTTTTTATTATAATACGCAAAACTAAACATTCCATTGCATCTATCAATAAATTTAGGACCCTCAAAAATTAAACCATTAAGCAAAACTTCTGTATCTGTATTATTTTGAAATTTAAAACCTTTTATGATTAAAAACTTTTTTAACTCTTGATAATTATATATTTCACCATTGTATGTTATTATTGAACTTTTGTCATAAGAGAACATGGGTTGTTTTCCTTTTTTTGACAAATCAATGATACTCAATCTTCGATGACCAAATGCAAATTTTTCGTTCATAAAAGATCCACTATCATCTGGTCCTCTATGAACCATATGATTAAGTGATAATTGGAAATTATTTTTATCGATATTAATTTTTTTACTTAATGATATTATACCGAATATCCCACACATATTTATGCAATTAACTCCATAATTTATCTTATTTTAATTTTAATTTTTCAAACATTCTTGAATTTTTTTAATTAAATTTTTTACAACTTTTTTAAGCGTTAATTATCTAATTTAATAACTTTAAAACTGATATATCTTGAAAAGTCTATATAAAAGAAAATTTAAACTATTTTTCCATCAGAAACTTCCAAGATTTGATCACATTTCATTTTAATATTTTCTGAATGACTAACAATAATAATAATTTTATTTTCTTTTATTTTGTTAATTTCTTCAAAAATTTTATCCTCATTCGTTTGATCCAATGAAGAAGTAAATTCATCTAAAATCATTAAACTTTTGTTTGAATATAAGTTTCTTGCAATACCCAATCTTTGAGCTTGGCCACCTGATAAGACCAGTCCATTATTACCTAGTTCTGTCTCCAAACCTTTGTCAAACTTGTTTAATTCCTTATATAAATTTACTTTATTTAGTACCTCTAAAACTCTTGACCTGTTGATATTTTTCTCGTCAACTCCAAATGCGACGTTATTAATTATATTATCATTTAATAAAAATATTTTTTGAGGAAGATAGCTTATATTATTAAACCATAATTTTTGATTCTCGAATATATCTATTTCATTATTAATTAAGATTTTTCCATTGTCAGGTTCCAAAAAACTCATGATTAAATTTATTATAGTGCTTTTGCCTGACCCTGATGGTCCATAAATGCAGTAGGTATTTCCTTTTTTAAACGTTTGGCTAAAATTATAAATAAATTTTTTTTCTTTATTATAACTAAATGAAATATTTTTCATTGTTAATGAATCTAAATTCAAATCTTTCAAATCATTGTTTATTTTACTTAATTTGATATTTCCTTTTTGCGTATTGAAGAGGTTAATCTTGTTTAGTTCGTTGGATAATATTTTTACTGTCTCTTTTGAGTAAAATATATCTTGTAAACATTTGTACAATAAATTTAAAGACGGTATTAATTTTAGTATTACTGTTACATAAACTCCAAGTATAAAAAGTAAATCTGAGAAATCATTATTAGAATTTAGTGCTAAAAAAAAAATTATAGCTGAAATTGCAAATATAAAAACAATTTCTAAAATTTGTCTCGGCAGAGCTTGTAGAAAGGTAAACTTTGTCTGTACGTTAGCGTTGTCCATTGCATAATCTTGAAACCTACTAATAAAAAAATTAAAATTATTACTCAATTTAATTTCTTTTACTGATTCTATTCCCTCTGTAATATATTTTATCAGTACTCCTGATATATATGATTTTTTTTTTCCATAAATAATTAATTTTTTTTTAGTATTAAGTAGGTAAATAATTGTAAATATAGATAATACCGAACATACAATTATAAAAGTTTTAAAATTTATGAAAACTAAAATTAAAAAGTATCCTATTAATTTTACACTTTCAGAAATTAATAGTATAACACCAGTTACAAAAATTTTGTAAAAATTATTTGTTTCAGAAGTAAGATTTCTAATTAAGTTATAATTTTTTTCGTCAACTGATATATTTATTCTATTTGTATAAAATTTGAATAGTTTTGTTGAAGTATGTACGTTTGAAATTTCAATACATTTTTTTTCAAAGTATGTTGAATATAAAATAAATAGAAATTTTATAAGAAAAGCAAAAATTAGCACGGTTAAGAGGATAACAATTAGATTTTTTTCAAAATAAAACCTATCTATATTTAAAATTATTAAATATTTATCTAATTTAATTAATAAATCTTCTGGGCCTTTAGCTAACATAAAAATTAATGGTAAAATCAATCCTATGCTTACTATTTCTAAAAAAAATTTTATTATTTGGAAAAAAATAATTATATAATATTTTTTTAAGTATACTTTTGGTATTATTTTTATACCGTTGACTATGTGATTATACATTTTGATTTAACACGATACGTTTTAATATATTGATTTAATACAACTTAATTATAAATCTTTTATCTAATATTTTCGTTTTAATAAATGATTAATTACTACTAGTACACTCTTCTAATAATATTGATTATATTATTAATTTTCCAGAAGTTATGATTTAATAAATTTACTTTTATTCTCTCTTTTTTTGTAGGAAAATCATACATAAGATTTTTTAAATAATGCGATTGTTTGTAATCTATATATTTTTCTACAATTTGATTTTTATGAATAAACTTTTCAAAATATTTATTATTAATTAGAGCATAACGTTGATCAATAATTGAGGAGTTGAACTTATGATAGATCTTTCTTACAACTGATTTAAGAACGTGTGAAGGGTTCATATAGCTGCCTCTAAAAAAAAATTTATCAAATTCTTGACCACTTAAAACTTTAAAGGTTTGAAAAATATGCCATTTTGAATTATCTACTAGTTTTTGATCAATTTTAACTGAAAGCAATTTCAATAGAATATTTGGATTTAAACCAACCGATTGACTTACATAATCTTCGTCGGAGCTATGAATATCTTGGTGCATGCATCTTATGTTATCTGTTAAAAAAATCATTGTTTTTAATAAAATTTGAGCAACTCTTTCGTTCGGTGTTTTCAGTTCTTTTTTAAAATAATTTGATTTTAGTAATTTTGAAATAATTTTTATTAATATACCCTCACTTAATTTATTTAACTTATTTATGTGTTCTGCATTTAAATTATTTATTGGTGAAGAAAAGTTACTTTTTTTATCATAAATGATTTTTTTTAAATTAGATGGATCTTGGTTCATTAATGAAAGAAAAATTGGATTATAATATTTATGAATAGAATCTTTAAATAATTCGTGATTAAAATTTAGATTTTTAGTCATTAAATTTCTTAAGTTTTCTAATGAAAAATAAAACCTTTCATCTCTAAAGGTGCCATAATTCATCTTTTTTTCTACTCTGTTTGGATATTTCATCATGTGTTTTATTGTTAGAGCAGTTGGAAAGGAATTTCCATTGATGGTAAAATGGTTGTTAAAATTATATTTACTCATAATGTTTGAATTATTCAAAAAAAAATGAACTGTATCTTGATTTATGAAATTAAAACTAAAATTAAGAATATCGGTTATATCTGTATTAATTGTTAAGTCATAGTACGGTGAAGTATAATAATGTTTAATTAAAAAATCCTTATTTAAATATTTACATAAATTTTTAGATGTTTGTAAACCATGTTCTGTCATTGTTGCAAAATGATATGCAGTAATATTTTTATACTTTTTTGATCCAGCTAATAAAACTGCGCTGTCAAGACCACCTGATAAAGATAAAGCACTATTAAATTTAGGATGTTTGAAATTATTTTCATCTTCAAAACTTTCTGATAACTCTTTGATTATATTTTCATGATCATTTCTAGAGCAAAATTCGTCAAAGTTTAAGTACCAACTTGTTTCGTAATCAGAAACATTTTTTTTATTAAATTGCAATATCGAACCTGGTAAAATAAAATCAAATACATCTTCTGATAAACCTTGATAAATAAAATAACCGTGATGAGAAAATAATTTTAAAAATCCTAAATCATCTTTAATTTTATTTCTGTCTCTAAAAAATTCTTTGTTTGTGATAAAAAATTTTTCAGCTTCTTTAAAGACTTTTAAAGTTGAATTATAAATTGATGAGAATAGTTTGATTTTGTCATCTTCCAGAATCAATAAAGTCATGTCACCATGTATCTTCTTAAATAATTTGATAACCTTATGATCTAAAAAAATCTCTTTGTCTGATAGTATAATTTGATCAATTAGATCGAAACTTGTTTGGAACCTTCCAAAAAAATAGGCTTTGTATTTATTAAAATAAACTTTTTTAAATCTATAACCAATAATTTCGGAAAATTCATTTTTTTTAGTATCAATAGAAATTAACATTTTAAAATTGAGTAGATAAATTTTTCACTTTTTGCAATAAAATCTTAAAATATCTTTCTTGATAAAATCAACACTTACTTTATCAAATTTTTTATCTACGTGCTTTAGTCTTTCGATAATTTCTTTTACCTCATCTTTATTGAAAAAACTAAATTTATGATTTCCATATTTTTTGAGTAACAATTTCATTCTTAAATCTCTCAAAAAAAAATTTATTTTTAAAAACCATAATCGATTTTTTTTTTTAAATTTTTTTGCATTTTTTTGCCAGTACCCAGTAATGAGTTTATATGATGGCTCACTAACATGACTAAAATTGATGGCTCTTTTTAAAAAACTTTTATGAATATTTTTTTTTAGTTTGCTTTTACTCATAAATACTTTTTCTATTTTATTTATTAGTTCTTTCTCGTTAAAAACTTTTTTTGACAATGAATCTGAATATCTTTTTTCGCTTTTTAGATTTTTGACTGGATTATATGAAATTGTGAACTTATCTCTTACTGAAGCTTCCAACCCCCCAGTACAACCATAATGAACAACTACTTTAGACCTCTCAATCCAATCAGATAGGTATCCTTCTGAAGTTATTATTATGTTTTCATAGTTTTTGAATATTTGTTTCCATTTTTGAATATCATCTCTTGGATGAGGTCTTATAACAATAATTTTATCTATAAATTTTAAAGAGAGATTTATCATTGCTTTTTTATAACCCCTAAAAATAATTTCACTTTCCTTGAAATCTCTTATTAAGCTTTTTTTTGTTAGACCGCGTTTAAAATATCCAGCTTTGTTATGAAAATTAATCACTTTTTTTAACGGGACTCTCGAAAAACACTCAAAATTAGTTGAAAAAAATATATAATCTTTAATATTAATATTGCTTATAAGTTTGTAATATTTTTTAAAATCTTGACGCCATAAATCTATTCTAGGATTCCCCGATTTTAAAAATTTTTTTTTATATTTAGGATATTCTTTTATTAAATTTTGATAATCAAAATCTCCCCAATTAAAAACTTTATCTATTAAATTAAGTGTAACCTCTGAAAACCTCCATTTTGTATAATCTGGCTTTATATCTATTATTCCATGCTCTTCGTCTATAGTTGTTGTTAAATATTTTCTATCTCTAAAGAATTTTAGTTCATTTATTCTAGAGTTTCCTGGGGTTATAGATTTAAAATGAACTATTCCTGGACAAAAAAAATTTCTCAACAAATATGGCATTAATCTTCCTACAAAAACTTCATTTCCCTTCAACGCAGAATCTAAAGCTAGTAAAATTTTAGCTGGAAGTTCTCTTTTTTCAATTTCCAGGTTCAAATAAACGTTCATATTAATCTTAAAGTTACTAATTAATTAATTCTTCAAAGAACTATTTTTCCTAAAATGTTATATTCAGTGGAAAAATATTATTTAGATATATCACAATTTATATTTTACCTATGTAATTTTTATTAGCTAAGATCCACTTGTGTAAATAAGATCCTGACATCCATTTTGAATTCAAATCACTAGTATATTTAAATTTTTTATTTACTTTTTTTCCATTTTTAATTCGTTTTTTATCTTTTTCCCATTTGTTGATTTGAGGTAAAATTTTATAATAGTCTTTATACTCATACGTTGAATTTGCCTCATCTATACTTATCATTTGCTCATGTAACTTCTCACCAGGTCTTATACCTATAATTTTATGCTTTGCATTTGGAGCTATTATTTTAGCTATATCTACAATTTTCATTGATGGAATTTTTTTTACATAAATTTCGCTTCCTATCATATCTTTAAAGGTATGCCATACCAATTCAATTCCTTGATCTAATGAAATCATAAATCGTGTCATATCTACATTTGTAATTGGTAGAACACCTTCATTTTTTAACGACATGAAATATGGTATCACAGAGCCACGAGAGCCCATTACATTCCCATATCTTACAACAGAAAACCTTGTTTTGTGACCTCCTGCATATGAAGAGTTGCTTGCTATAAATAACTTATCAGATGCTAATTTTGAAGCCCCATATAAATTAATCGGACTACTAGCTTTATCAGTAGATAATGCTACCACTTTTTTTACATTCTGATCAATACAAGTTTCTATAAGATTCATTGCTCCATTTACATTTGTTTTAATGCACTCAAATGGATTATATTCTGCTGTTGGTACAATTTTAGTTGCAGCGGCATGCACAACAAAATCTATTTTATGTAAAGCACGGTTCAATCTCTCCTTATCACGAACATCTCCAATAAAAAAACGAATTCTAGAGTCATCACCAAATTTTTTTGCCATTTCCCATTGTTTCATTTCATCTCGAGAAAAAATTACAAGACGTTTTGGTTTATGTTTTTTTAGTGTTAGATATGCAAATCTTTGTCCAAAAGAACCTGTGCCACCTGTAATTAGTAATGATGAATTATTAAACATTTTAATAGTATGCTATAGAGTAAAAATTATTTAATTTCTAGGTAAATTTAAATAACTATTTATGAAAAACCTTTTAAAATAGTCTAAGGATATCAAATCTTCTTGATTTATATTATCAACTAATTTGCAAAGTCATTGTCATTTGTTGTTTTGGTAATTTTTTCTTTTTTTATATTCCTCTTTGAAAATTGAATATCCAATCATATCAATAAATTTTTTTTTATATATAAACATTTTTTTTTTTTTAACTCAAATTTCATTTTTGATTTTTTAAATAACATTATCATACCTTTATTATTTGCCATTGTGCCTGCAGTAATTTTTCTCACATATTTTTTTTTGAATATTTTTTGTATTGCTTTTTGCCATGCAACTTGCCCATAACCCTTTTTGTTTTCCCAAATTAAAATTCCTAAATCGCAAGTTTTGTTATTATAGTCAACATATCCAGCGAGAGTACCAATTGGCACATAAAAATTTTCAACTTCACTCTTTTTAGATACAAGAAAAAAAAAATTTTTATTTTTTTTCATCAATTTATAATATTTTAAACAATTATTTTTATTAAATGTTCGAAATCTATTTTCGCTGTACTGCATCAGCTTTTTATTATTAAGCGATTGTAAATAAACTTTATTTATATCTTTAATTGTAAAATTTCTTAATATTATTTTTTCAGTCATCATTTTAATAAGTTCAAATTAGACCAAATTTTTTTAAATACATTTATTGTTGCATTTATTTCATCCTCTCTTAGTTCATGTAAACACATTTCAAATCCCAAAAAAGTCTTATCTTGTAAAGTTTCCGCAACAGGACAAATACCTTTATGATAGCTAATATCACGTTTACAAATATCAGAATTCCATGGGAAACCTTTGGAACCATAGGCAATTTTTCTTTGATACATTGGCAATAAGTGTATATTTATATAACCACCAATTAAACCCTCTAAACCCTCCGCTTCTAATGCCTGAATAATTCTAGACCTTGGCAAACCAATTTTTTCTAAATCTAGTTTCATAGGGTATATGTAATAAACATGTGTACAATCTTTCTGAATAAATGGTGTATGCAAGCCATATAATCCTTTAAGTCCTTTTGTTAATTTTTCTGCTATTTGTTGACGGGTAGTTATTAAATCTTTAAGTTTTTTAAGTTGTTCAATACCAACTGCAGCCTCAATTTCACCTAAACGGAAATTGTAACCGATCATATTAGTCAATGTTTTTGTGCCTTTAGGACCAACAACAGCTTCAGCGTGATTACGAATTAGCTGCATTCTCTCTGCATAATCATCGTTGTTAGTAATTAAAATTCCACCTTCTCCAGTGTGAATATGTTTATGATAATTTAAACTATAACCGCCGATGTCAGCTAAGGTGCCAGACATTTTGCCTTTATACAGAGAGCCAGGTGCTTGTGCTGTATCAGATATAACCTTGATATCGTGTTTATCTGCAATCGACTTAATTCTATCCATGTCAGCTGATTGTCCAAATATGTCAACTGCCATTATTGCTTTAGTTTTAGGTGTAATATTGGCCTCTATTGAAAGTGGATCTATACAATATGTATCTGGATCAATATCAGCAAAAACGGGGATTGCATTCCAATTCAAGATTGCGATAGCACATGCACACATTGTCCATGTGGGTAGGATTACTTCATCCCCAGGCTCTATCTCTAATGCTCCAATTGCAGCAATTAGTCCGGAAGTCCATGAATTAACTGTTATTGCGTGTTTAACTCCAAAATACTCAGCACACTGTTTTTCAAATTCTTTTACTTTAGGGCCACCAAAAAAATCTGGCTCCCAAGAACCAAGAAATTGTGAAAGATTTCCACTTTCAACAACCAAACGAGCTGCTTCAACTTCCTCTTTACCAATTGAATTGTAACGACCAAAGGGATTAGTAATTACTTTAGGACCTCCAAAAAAAGCTAATTTGTTTTTATTCATTTTTTTCCAACTGTTTAATAATAGAATTAATTCCTTTTAAAGTATCAAGTGCTTGCATTCCTGTCACCAATGGAGTTTTTTCATTTTTAAAATATTTAAAGATACCGTCATAAACTTTAAATTGATAAATATTCATTGAATTATTAATAATTTCTTTATTCTTATCAAGAATTTTATATCCATGAAAATCTGGATCATAAGTTGTGCCCTGCCATTCAATAGAATTTCCTCCATAATCATAAAACAAACGTCCTGAAGTGCTTAAAAGTTCTACGCTTAATTGGGAAAATGACTTTTCCCATGCTGCACGAAATATTGCAGTTCCATGACTATATTCTATTTCGAAATCTGGTTCAGGATCTAATTGATTAAATAAAGAACCTTTTTTAATTAATTTTACAGAAATTATTTTTCCTAACCATAAACTTAATAAATTTAAGAGATGTGAACCATTATTGTACAATCCTTTTGAATACCAAATGTTTGCTTTAATTGGTTTTTTAATTTCGTCAATTTCAATTCGTCTTTTAATCTCACCTACTCCTATATCAACACTTCTCATGTAATTTACAAATAATTTAACCCCAGCCTCTTCACATATTTTAACCATTTTTTTTGCTTCATTTAACTTATAAGCTAATGGTTTTTCACATAAAATAATCTCAGGTTTTGAGGAATTAATTATATTTGTAACAATAGAGCTATGTGAGTCAGTGGGAGTTGATACAATAACAATATCTGGTTTTAACTTTTTTAATGCAAAGTTGACATCTGTAAATGTTTGGGAAGCATAAATTTTTTCAAATCTATTTCTTTTTTTACTCGATGTATCTACACCGCCTATTAACTTAAAATTTGGATGTTTAGTAATAGCTCGAGCGTGAGTAAAAATTGATACCTCATCTTTTTTTTCATAATCATATTCCATTCCAATCTGACCAAGGCCAACAATAAGACAAGTTTTAATCAATCTGTTCCTCCTTAGTTTGTATCAAATTTTGTAAACTTTGAATTTTACTATGCGGTAGCTGACAAGGTCGACCCCCTGGTGGAATTGAGCATATAACAGACCTATTTGCAATTAAAGCAATAATCATAGCCATAGACTCACAGCCAACAACAATATCGGATGAAGTAATTTCCTCAATTAATTTTTGTTCTCCACCAATTTGAATTGGAAGATGTTTAAAATCTTTTAACCATAAATATTTATCCTTATTTTCAGATGGATGTGGCCTAATAGTAATTGATTTAACTGGTTCATGAAAAATATTAAAATTTTTTAAAAAATATTCCAAGGCATCAACTTCTGTATACCCCCAATAACGCTCATTGCCATATTGTTTAAAAGCATGTTTTGCAATCGGTTCACAAACATATAGAAACCTCAACTTACTTTCATTTTTTATTTTTTTTTTAATGATTGATATCTCATTTTTTATATCCTCTAAATAAGGATTTGGACAGAATATGATAGGTGTTTGAGGAAAAGTTTGGTTAGCTATTCTTTCAGCATCTTTATCACCAACCCAAATTTCATCTGGTAAAATTGTATTTCCATTAAGTTCAAATCTCTCGCGATAATTAACCCAGTGATCTATGAACGCAACTGTTTTAATACCCAGATTTCGAGCTTTATATATTGCTTCTTTCTCAAAGTTACTTTCCCATCCTGTTCCAGTAATTAACCATTTAGTTTTATTGAGCGCATCATCAAGATTTAAAAATTTTAACTCTGCAAATTTACTTCTGAATATTTTTTCAGCAGGACCTGCAACAACAACATTTGCATAAAAATTATTTCTTTTTAGCCAACTACTGAGTATTTCTGCACCACCAGCATCGTGACTTACGATAGTTACATGTTTGCTCAAGTGTTACCTTTTCTTATTACATGTTTATTAATTTCAACATATTCTGGGTGCATACGTAATAAGCGGACAACATCAGTACATGAAAATAGTTGATTATTTTTATTAAAAAAATGCTCAATTATTTTTTTTAGCAATATATAATCATTAAATTCATCAAGTGTCAGCCCAAGTTCAGGCCAATGAATTTCGGGTGGAGCCAAAAGATGTACTTGTGAAAAAATTTGAGGATTATTTCGAATATGTAAAGTTACATGCTCGTGATCTAATGGATCATTAGTCATAGCTGCGGAACGTTCAAGAGTATCAAGTCGAAACACTTGCGTGTCCATACCATCAGGATAGCTCCTCAATAAAGCATTGCTCACATAATCAGCCTTATGTCCTTTGAACATTCTAATAGTTTGTTCAACAATTTCAGGGTCAATAATCGGACAATCACCAGTAATTTCGACAATTACTGTTGCATTGACAGATTTTGCGGCTCCTATTACACGCTCCATTACATTTTCTTCAGAACCTCTAAAAAAAGATATTTTTAGTTCTTTAGCTAATGCGATTAAAGGTAAATCTTCGTCATTTATAGTGGTAGCTAAAACAATTTGATCTATAGATTTTACAGCCTTTAAACGTCGGACTAAATGTTCAATCATTGTAATTCCTGCTGCTTTAAACAAAACCTTGCCGGGTAAACGGCTAGATGTCATTCTAGCTTCAATTGTTGCTACAGTTTTTTCCATTTAATGTATTATATACGTTACAATTAATCTTTAAATAGATTCTATAACAAACTAAGTTCAAAATGTAATTGAAAAATACACGGTTTAATTTTAAATCTTTCTTCAACCAAGCTAAATTTTTTGAGGGAAAAAAATACGAAATTAGTTTAAAATTTAGATTACTATTTTAATTTAAACGTTTAAAACCACTATGACAAATATCTCCTCTAATTAATTTATTTACGTCATAACCTCTTTCACATTCAGCAATTAAATCAAAAACTTTTTCTAATGCCTCAAAATATCTTTCTAGCACCTCATCGTTATGCTCTGTACATACATATATTGTGTTACTAGACAAAAATCCAATTGATAGTAATTCTTGAGTTATCAAAGTTTTATAAGCAAGCATATTTTTACTTTCAATATTAAAACTGGCTAGTGCTGATAAACCCTTGTGTGTAATTTTTAATTCGTATTTGTCAGCAAGTTGTTGCCATCTTTTTTTTATTCTGAGGCCTTTGTTTGTTATTTTTTCCCATGATTTTTCTCTCTCCATAATCTCTAGCGTTTTTAAGGCAGCAGTGGGCCCAATTCTCTCTGTCCAAAAAGTACTGCTTATAAATGTTGACTGTGCAGCTTGCATTATTTCACTTCTGCCTAGAACTGCTGTTATAGCATAACCGTTTCCAAGTGCTTTGCCAAACATTGCCATATCTGGTTCAACCTCATATTTTTTATGTAAACCTCCAAAAGTTTCCCTAAATCCAGACGTGCACTCATCAAAAATCAATACTATTTGTTTCTCATTAGCTAATTTTCTAACTTTTTGAAGAAACTGATTTTCTGGTTTGTTGTTTCTTTCAACTTCCATTTTTATTACACCTATATTTTGATGTTTCACTAATTTTTCTAACTCATCAAATTTATTATAATTAAAAGTAAAAACTGTACCTTCTAAGTTTTTAGGTACTCCTTTAGGTTCAAGCCCCGGCATTAAGTGACCATCAAGACCTTTGCTTTTGTTTAGGTTAGCTGAAAGATACCAATCATGCCAACCATGGTAACCACATATAGCTACTTTGTCACGACCTGTATAAGCTCTTGCTATTCTAATTGCTATTGCATTTGCCTCACCACCGCTTCTTGCAAACCTTACCATATTTGACCATTTATGAAGCGCAATTAATTTTTCTGCTAAATATACTTCTTCCGGACAATTTAAAGTGCTCATATTTCCTGAATTAATTGTTTTTGAGACGGCTTCATCTACTTCGGGCTGTGCATACCCCAAAATATTTGTACCAATTCCCATAATTGACATATCAATATATTCTTTTCCATCCAAATCCCAAACTCTGCACCCTTTTGCTTTACTAAAATAAGTTGGCCATTTATTTGGCAGGAACATCTCAGGACGTTTTGAAAGCAACATATTTCCACCTGGTATTACTTTCTTGGCTCTTTTCCATAATTTTTGACCTGTTTCTAATGTTTCACCTTCATTTCGAATTATGTGCGAATTTGCAGAAAATATTCTTGGATTATTTTTGTGCAATTCTAATACTTCCTTCCAACTAAAGTAGATGTCTGGATTAAAATTTTGAAAAATATTTTGAATTACTTCAAAATCTTCTGGATCATCAACGGTCCAACGAAAGCTTGACAAATTTATGTCATTTGAAAGATTAAATTTTGAAAAAATATCAGTCTCTTTGATATATGGAGTAACATGCTCTCTGTGAGTTTGTTTTGAAGCTCTCTCTGAGGCTTGTTTTAAACTTGAATATTTAAATACTTCAACATCTAATCCGTCTGGAAAAGTTGGATTAATTGTATTTGAATAATAATCTACTTTAGAATTTAAAAACCCATTTATACATTCGTCAACTAAAACTGAGTCAACAAGTGGACAATCGCCTGTAATTCTTACAATTATTTCCGCTTTTACATATTCGGCTGCTTTCACATATCGATCAAGGACATCGATTTCACTTCCTTTAAAACAAAAAAAACCAAGTTCTTCAACATGATTTATTAAGTTTTTGTTTTTTTTATCAGTGGAAGTTGCTAAGACAATTTGGTCAATAAGTTTTGATTTATTTAAACGCTTTAATAGTATTTCTATCATTGGAACTCCAAGTATAGACCTCATAACTTTGTTTGGAAGCCTTACTGAACCTGCACGTGCTTGAACAATAGCAACTATTTTCATAATTTATTCCAATTAGTTGGGTTTATTAAAAGCTGGTCATTTGAAATCATAAATGACATATCACTTTGTTTATTTTGAGATTTTGATTTTTTAATAATATCTTTTAATTGATTTACATTGTCAACACCAACAATAACATGATCTATTTCTGGTATTGATAAGGGGTATAATAAACATGTTTCAATTACATCTAACTTATTTTTTTTTATCTCTGAGGACCATTTATCCCAGATTTTTGACCATCTATTAAAATTTTTTGGTATTTTTTCTCTTGGCATTAGTAGCAAACCCTGAAGAAAAACAGAACGAGTATGAACCTCAATTTTTTGTGAATACAACTTTGATAATAATCCACTTTCGACTAATCTACGATCTATGATATTTAATGGTGCTTGTACTATGTCAAATCTATTCAAGTGTACAATTTTTTCATACTCAGATGGATCATAGATAGATATTCCTATTTTTTTTACCAAACCATCAATTTTAAGTCTATTTAATGCATTAATTAATTTTTTGCTAAAACGACCTGTTAAATTCTGGTAATTATGCACTAACAGTCCGTATAGTGTTTTCAAACCAAGATGCATCAAAGTATTTTTTATATTTTTTTCTACCCATAAATCTATATCTAAACAATTTTTTGGAATTGAGGGCAGTTTAGAGACAAATTTAAAATCTCTTATACCAATATCACCGATAATTTTTTCACTATCACCATATGAAACAGCGGTGTCAATTAAACTAATTTTAGATTTTTTTGCGAATTCTATTATTTTTTTTACCTCTTCAAATTTGATTTTACCTACTTGATTGGCTACACCATAATTTAATCCAAATTGAACTGTACCTAAAGATAACTTAGTCATTTAATATCATTTTTAATAGTAATTTTTTATAAAAGTTAAAGTAGTATTAATTAATTTTATTAATATTTAAATGTCTTTTGATAATAACTTATTTTTTTGAAAAAATTGCTTTTTGAATATATAGTTTTTTACCATCATAAGTTTTTATAAATGCGTTTGGATAAGGGTCTTGAAGCATTCTTATTTTATTGTAGAGATATGTCGCACTTTTAAACTTAATTTCTTCAAGGGTGATCTCGCTTTGTTCTGGAGTTCTTCTTTTGTATAATTTGGTAATTTTAGTTTTTCTCTCTTTATAATTATTTTTAAGAATATTTAATGTCAGCTTAGTCCCAATCTTAATAATTCGATTAAAAATTTCATTCAAATCACCAGATAAATCGAGTTTTTTTTGCTGGAGTATATTTCCGTGATCAATTTTTTCATTCATTAAAATCAGGGTAACTGCAGATTTTTTGACATTTCTTATAATTTGGTTCTGTATTGGGCTTCCTCCTGCAAAATTTGGTAATTTTGATGGATGCAATCCTATACACTTAAAGTTTTGGACAATCTTATCAGAGACTTTTTCGCTCCAACCATAAAATAAAATTATATCTGGGCTGAAATTTTCAATTAGTTTATATGAAATTTTTTTTTGGTTGACGATTTTTATATTCTTTTTATTTTTTTTTATATTTTTATAAATTTTAATTGACCAGTCTCTATATCCAATGCCTAATATTTTCATTAATCAAAGTACCTTACTATTTCATAGGCCTCTGCGTAATCTAATCCACATTGCATACCTCTAAAATTTGCTAAAGTTTCTACCCCGTAACGAGATCTTGGGTAAGGTTTTTTTGATGTTTCGCTTGTATAACATTTAAGAGCTTTCCACTTGTTAGTTACATTTTTTTTCGATAGTTCAACAAAATATTTAGGAATAAAATTATTTTGAAAATTCCAATGAGTACTAGATAGAATTTCAAAAGCAAATATCTGTTTAACAATTTTTTTAATTTTTATTGGTCGTGTTGCTACCATAACGGAGTCAGATATAGTTTTATGATCTAAATTCAAATCTTTATCAGAATGAGTTAGTATTATTTCTGGTTTAAAGTTTTTAATTTCCTTTTCAATCACTCTATTCAAATTTATTTGTGGAATCTTATTCAATTGACCACAAATATTATTATAAAATATAACATTTGATATCGAAAAAACTTTTAAGGCTTTTGTTGCACAATCTTTTCTATGTTTTATATCCTTGATGATTTTTTTCTTATATTTTAACTTATCCTCATATCTACAGCTAGATCCCTCTGCTAAAAAAACTACTCTAAATTCAAATTTTTTTTTATATTTATCAAGAAAGCCTCCACATCCCAAAGTTTCATCATCTGGATGAGCGGCTAAAACTAAAACTTTTTTTTTCATTTTAAATCCATGGATGGTTTTTATTTTTTGAGTATTTACCCAAATTCATTTTATAAAAAAGTTTTTTTCCATAATTAATAATTTTTTTTTGTCTAATTATTGATATATTTTTTTGGTGATGCCTATAATAAAATAAGAAATTATTAATTCTTTTTGCTCTACAATTTTGATTTAATAACTTTAATACTAGCTCATAGTTTTCAAGACCACAATTCTTGAATTTTTCATTGTAAAAGTCAAAACTTTTAATGAGTTTCTTTTTATAAACGGTTCCAGTAGCGAGGAAATCACCTCTTTTACGAATTTCATTTTTATTAAAAATTGGTAATTTTTTTTTTTTAATTAATTTATGCATTGAATTTATTTCAAAATAATTAGAATAGACAAAATCATATCTTGATTTCTTAATTTCTCGTATTGTTTTCTCTATAAAATTATTACGCAACAGATCGTCTGAATCAACCCTAACAACATATTTGCCTTTAGATTTTTTAAATCCTATGTTTGATGCTTTTTCTATTCCAGCACAATTTGATTGAAAAAATTTTAATCTTTTATCCTCTAAACTTTGAATATAATTTATACTTCCATCTATACTTCCATCATCAATTACAATTATTTCATAACTATATTGAGTTTTTTGATCAAAACAACTGTTGATACATTTTTTTAGATACCTAAGATAATTTTTATTTATTATAATAATAGACAAATCTATCATTAAGCTATTTTTTGAAATCTGTAATTCTTAAATAATCACCTGATTTAATATTTCTTTTAACTTTTTTTCCAAAAAATTTTTTTGAATTATTGGGTGTAATTGCATTTAAAGGACATGGCCTTTGAAATTCTATATCTTTTAAAGATAATGTTTGTCCTCTGTAAATATTTTTTATTACTCTAGTAGCTCTTCTCTGTAAAATTACAGTTTTTAACTCATTACTTTCAACTGATTTAATACCATTTCCTAGTGCTTTTTCTAATTTTCTTGCACTATTGACCATCTGACGCCAAGTATTAGGATCCATAGAAAATGGATGATCTGGACCTGATCTTTTAGTGTCATCTGTAAAATGTTTTTCAACAACTCTGGCACCAAGTGTAATTGCACCTAATACAGTTTCATGTCCTGGTGTGTGATCGCTTAGACCTAACAATACATCCGGAAACTCTTTTTTGTAAGTTCTTAAAACATTTAAATTTATAAAATTAAAATTATCCACAGATCCAGTGTAATTTGTATTACACTGCATCAAACAGAATCTGGTTTTTCTCTTTTTAAGAATTTTTACGGCGTGTCTAACTTCTTTCATAGTAGATGCTCCAGTTGCTATAAATACTGGTTTTTTTTTTGATGAAACTTTAATTAACATATCATCCCAAGCTAAATCCCCTGAGCCTATTTTGTATGCAGGCATATATTTTTCAAGATAATCGGCAGTATCAAGATCGTAAGGTGTGGACATAAAAGTTATTTTAATTTTTCTGCAATGCTTTACTAATTGATCTGTCCAATTACGAGGCACTTCAGCATCTTTGTAAACTTGAAAAATACTTTTTTTCCATTTTTTTTGATGGCTGAGCTTTTTGCCAAGATTTTTAAAACCGTAGTCGCTTACATACTTTTTGACATCATGATGTTGAAATTTGACAGCATCCGCACCACTCTTTTTAGCCAAATTTATAAGCTTAATTGCTCTCGATAGACTTCCATCATGATTGGCTGCGATGTCAGCTATGAAATATGTAGGTGAATTTTTTGTAATTTTACGATTTTTTATATGTAATTCCATATTATAGATTTATATATTTTTTTGCTTCTTTATTTATTTCTGAGGAAATGTTTGGAAAATTAAAATTAAATTTTTTTTCAAACTTTTTTACACACATAAACATATTTCTTGATCTTTTTACTTTGAGTATTTGATCTGAATTAACTCTTACATAATTTTTTCTATAAATACAAACTTTTTTGGAAAATTGAATTGCAAATTGATCTTTATACATAGCATCTTTTGCAGCTAAATTATATAAACCATAAAATTTATACTTTTTTGTAATAATTATCATTGATATGATTTTTACAATAGTACTCAATCCCAAAGGGTTGAAATAAATATCTTTAAAAAGATTAAAAGGCTGTTTTCCTGTAAAAGCTTTGAAGATCCAATCAGAAAAGCTTTTGTTTGTGCTGTCTGATTTACCAAAAAAATTTGTTCTTAAAACCAAACATTTGTTTTTTAAACATATCAATTCAGCTTTTCTTTTATGTTTACAATAATTATTAATCAAATAAATTTTTGATTTTTCATTGCTTTTTTTATTATTCAATAAATTATAAAATTGATCAGTTGAGAAATGTATAAAATTAAATTTAAGTTTTTTTTGTTTTTTTATCTTGAATAGTTCTTGTAAAAATTTGTAATTAACTTTTTTAGAAACATGTTTATGACTCTCGCAGCTGTCAACATTTGTGTAAGCTATACAATTAATTATTAAATTTGGCTTTATCGAATAAATGAAATTCTTGAACGCTCCTCTATCATTAATATCTATTATTCTCTTTTTTAGTCCAGTATGAAATATTTTAATATTTTTTAACTTTTTTAACTCTTTATATAACTGTTTACCTAAAATACCGGAAGAACCTAAAATTAAAATTTTTTTCATCTGTATTTAATTTATTTGGTTTTGATATTTTCTAAGATTTATAAATGAGTTCATTCAATAGTATAGCTAAAACTTTAACAAATAATTAAGTATTAAATGATATTTTTTTTCATCCATTTATTAATATGGGCAAACATTTTTTGTACTAGTTCTACACATAACGTGTTTATTCTTTTTCATAAAAAATATTTTACTAGAAAAATTTAAAGTGTTAACGCCAAATGCACTTTTTATAATTTGATAAAATTTTTATAAAAATAATTTTTCTTAGAGACGGAATTTTTTACAAAATTTTATAGCTATCTAGAGTATTTAACTTTTGTCTCACTAATACGATTAAAATTTTTTTCAGTGCATAAATCAAGCCAATTGAGCTATTAGT
>CETK01017797.1_pt1 | contig 46197 bp, 38 predicted proteins | sample 361431 | NCBI WGS metagenome assembly CETK01 (sample SAMEA2622452, study PRJEB7988) | marine metagenome | biome: marine biome (ENVO:00000447); feature: surface water layer (ENVO:00002042); material: "saline water (ENVO:00002010), including plankton (ENVO:xxxxxxxx)" | depth 5 m | reverse complement strand
TTTTGGCTGAATTTCCATCAAACTGTGTATCGAGTCTGTCGCTTTTAATTTGGCTCTGGACTCAAGGTAGTTTCCTAGCAATACAAATGCGATAATGAAGGAGGCCCCATCGAAAAATACATGTTTCGAGGTAGCAAAAACACTCGGAATAAATGGTAACACGGGAGAGAGGGTAACAGCGGAGGACCATACAATTGCAACCGTTGTACCCAAGTGGACAAGTACATCCATGTTCGCCGTTCCACGCCGTATTGACGCCCATGCTCTATAGTGGAATTCGGCCCCAGAGTAAGTATAAATCGAGAGTGCCAATAACATTGCCAACGATAATCGGATATTTAAAGAATTGAAGGTCCCAAAATCTTCTGACAGCATCGTTAAAACGAAAACGGGTATTGACAAAGAAAAAGCCAAGAGTACTCGCTTTCGTTGTTTTTTGACCTCATCTTCCCTATCTTTACGAATCTCGATGGCAGAAACCTGCTTTTTTGCACCGAAGCCAGCTCTATGTATTGCTTCGATGCAAGCGTCCAAATCATTGTTGGTTCCTGTTTTTGAAAATATAATTTTTACCTTTTCCAAGGGGAGATTTACAGATGCATCCTCCACTGCATCAAGCTGGATTAACACACGCTCCACAGACGACGCACATGCCGCACATGTCATCCCGGTTACAGATAGAGAAGAATCGTCAACTTCCATTGGAAACCTCTCCCCCCGTGCAACATTCCATCAATTGCCAATTGCCCTCATCAAGGGTTACGCATCCGCATCCGCACACACACATCCACCCAATAGAATCCCAACCCTTTCCTCCGTCTGATCTAGAATATATTCTTTTCATTTTACACCCACAATCGCATAGTCTGGCGGAAACTCTTGGCACAACCTCCTCGCGTTATGTAGTCAATATAAACCCATTTATTGACTACAATAAAATTGGTAATGATCGAGAGCCTATTTTCAGGTGGTGACATTCTCTCCCCTTAAGTTCAAGATAACGTTGCATGTCGCGAGGATGATGGTGGTTCCTTCGGGAGTTAGTGATTTCGACCCTGTCGCCTTGGAGACAGGCTTAATGGAAATATGGAGAGCCGAGGACACTTTCCATCGAAGTATAGATTCTAGGCGCGAACTTGGATCCCCCTTCACTTTCCTGGAAGGCCCCCCGACAGCAAATGGTAAACCTGGTATACACCACGTAATTTCAAGGCTTTTCAAGGATATGGTGTGCCGTTGGAAAACGATGCAAGGGCATGTTGTGGAACGCAAAGCTGGATGGGACACCCATGGTTTACCTGTCGAAATAGAAGTCCAGAAACAACTCAATCTGATGTCAAATGAAGAGATTGAAGATTACGGGATGAAGGAATTCAATGAGAAATGCAAAGAAAGCGTTTGGACCTATGAGGAGGCATGGAGAGAAATGACTGAAAGAATGGCTTTCTGGGTCGATCTTGACGATCCTTACGTCACCCTGCATGACGAATACATTGAGTCTGCATGGTGGTCGTTGAAGAAAATGTTCGAAAAAGGCTTGCTTTTCAGGGGCCACAAGGTACTGCCATACTGCCCACAAACTGGTACCAGTTACTCAAGTCATGAGGTTTCTCTTGGATATAAGGAGGTTACAGAACCAGCTGTTTTCGTCAAGTTCAAGCTCTCCGAGGATAGTGCCTCGATTTTGGCATGGACCACTACACCTTGGACATTACCAGGAAATGTAGGACTAGCGGTCGGCCCAGATTTGACTTATTGCAGAGTCAGGATTACTTCGGGGCCTTCCGATTCATGGGAAGGAAGAGGAGGAGGTGAAATTGGTGAAGAGATGATCCTAGCGAAGGATCTGATTGGAAATGTTCTGAGAAATCACGTCGAAGTCCTTGAGGAATTCCCAGGCTCCGAACTGATTGGAAAGGCATACACTCCACTTTTCCCCGGAGCTGTCGATGGAACTGGACATCCATCGGCGTGGACTGTGGTTGGGGCCGACTTTGTCACAACGACAGACGGAACCGGAGTCGTACATACGGCAGTGATGTACGGAGAAGATGATTACAGGCTAGGGATGGATGTGGGGTTCCCTGCACAGCACACCGTCGGGGTGGATGGTAAGTTTGTTTCAGGAATTCACGAATCCATCGATGGCAAGTATGTCAAAGAATGTGACGATATCATAATCAACATTCTTTCTTCTGAGGGTAGTCTTTACAGAGAACACTCCTACACCCACGATTATCCGCATTGTTGGAGGACAGACCATCCCCTACTTTACTACGCAATGGACAGTTGGTTTGTACGCATGACTGCGGTTAAGGAAGAAATACTGCAATACAATTCTGAAGTGGAGTGGGCCCCAGAGTGGACAGGAACAAAGAGGATGGGGGAGTGGCTATCCAATATCAAGGACTGGGCAATAAGTAGAGAGAGGTACTGGGGGACGCCTCTACCAGTGTGGATTTGTGGAAAGTGTGGGAACGAGCATTGCGTCGGAAGTTTGGAAGAACTCTCTGAGATGAAGACTGATTCGTCCGAGATGCCACCGGAGCTCCACAGGCCTTATGTTGATGAAATCGCACTTCTGTGTCCAAATGATGGATGTGGGGGTGAAATGACAAGGGAGCCTTACGTTATGGATTGCTGGTTTGACTCTGGTTGCGCGTCCTTCGCTCAATGGCATTATCCATTCGAAAACATTGATAGGTTCGAAGGCTCGTTTCCAGTGGATTACATTTGTGAAGCGGTTGATCAGACCAGGGGCTGGTTCTACTCCCTGATGGCAGTATCCACCACAGTTTTCGATAGCATTAGTTATCGGAGATGTCTCTCCTTAGGACACATTCTTGACAAGGATGGGAAGAAGATGAGTAAGTCCAAGGGAAATGTTGTGAATCCATGGGATCACTTCAACAAGGAAGGTGCTGATTCCATCAGATGGTATATGATGACACAAAGTGCACCTTGGTCTCCCACAAATTTTGATCCAAATGGAGTAAGGGAGTCTTATGGGAAGATGTTTTTAACTCTGTGGAATGTTTACAAGTTTCATGCTGACTACGCCTCTCTGGATGGATTTGATCCAGACAATGGCGATACGTATGTGCCTCCAGATGAAAGAAGCCCGCTAGATCGTTGGATACTCTCAAAGGCATCATCAATGGCTCAGGGATATCATGATAAATTCGTTAAATGGGACTTCCATAAAGCCGGAAGGGATCTTGAAAGTTTTGTGGTGAATGATCTCTCGAATTGGTATGTCAGGAGATCTCGAAGACGACTTTGGGATGAGGCTGACAGTGCTGACAAACATTCCTGTCAGAACACCCTGCATGAAGTTCTCCTGATTGTATGTAAGCTGATGGCCCCTGTATCTCCATTTGTTACTGACGCCATACACAGAGGACTGACTGGGTCATCGGTACATCTAGCTGACTGGCCGGTTGGGTCCGACATAATCGAAGAAGACCTGCCCCCCCTGGACCCATTGGTAGAGATGGAAATGGAGTTAGTTAGATCAATAGCTGAAGCAGGGAGAAGGGTGCGTGTGAATGCTGGAAGAAGACAGCGTCTTCCGTGTAGATCGGGTTGGATTGTAGGTGGACCAGACCTGTCTAATTTCCATGATATTCTCTCTGAGGAACTTAATGTCGAAGAGATTAATGTAGTTGATGATCTGGACTCATTTCAGAAAATCGAAATCGCACCCAACAGAAAGGCCCTCGGGGCTAAGTGCAGGTCCGACCTTCCGGTAGTTCTTTCGGAACTCCAAAAGATGGACCCAGAGATACTGCTACTTGAAATCGAAGCGGGAATTGCGGCGGTGGCTGGTTATGAGATTCTTGAGAGTGATATTGAAATCAAGAGAGTCGAAAGGGACGGGTTTGCTGCTGACACGCTCTCCGGAGATTATGGTGATGTCTCAATAGTTCTTGACATGGAAATTGATGATGACCTCTTATCCAAGGGCCTTTCCAGAGATATAATCAGGAGAATTCAAGCTAAAAGGAAGGATTTGGACCTCGAAATAGAGGCGAGGATAAATCTTAGCGTTTGGGTTGAGGGTGGCCAAATCTCCGATCGGGATTGGGATCGTGTTGTATCTGAAACCCGCTCAGAGAACGCGTATTTGAACAGGGGAGTGGCTATCGATGACTCAATAGATTTCGAAGTAGATGGGGTTCGGATATCAGTCCATATCGAGAAGTCCGACGCCTGATTTTTTTGATATCAGATTTTGGACTAGGATGTTTGGGATTTTACTGATATTCCGAAGGGAGCAACAATTCCAATGAGAATAACGGGTCGGGATCTGTGGAGTCCTGGTAGGCAATGAATGAGCCTCCATCTGGAAGTATCCCCATACTTGCGAAGTCAAACCTAATGTCATTACCAGCCCCTGAAGTTGAGTCTAAATCACCCTGTCCCAAGTAGGTTCTTGAGTCGGGTAGCATACTCTCAGAGAAATCTCTGACATGCCAAGCCAGATCGACATCGGGGCCGAATGAGCTCTGGTACCTGACATTAAGGACAAATAAGTCATGGACTCCATTAGAATGAAACTCCCACTCTTCTATCCCCGTAGCTTCCGCAGATAGGTCATAGGATTGATTCTCCCAAGTCTCACCACCATCCCAAGAGAGTAAATGGGTAAGGTTGGAATTACTTGCAGTGACGCAATGCAAGGCCGTTGACGAGTCAAGGGCGCAATATTGTGATGGGAGCGAATTCCCTCCTAGCGTCACTCCTGTCCACCAATTAAGTGATGTATCAAGAAATGCATCCCTCCCATCTAGGAAATAGTCCGGGAAATAAAGACCCCCCGACGGGACCGGGAACGCCCTCATTTCTTTGTGTGGCTTGGTGAAATCCCACTCCGGCCCTAGCTCAGAAGGGCCTAAATCTACTTCCATGATGTCCAGATTGGCGTCCCTATCGGGAAACCCAAAGTAATCGTAATTCAGACCATCTGTTGATATCTGACCGCCTATATTTTGAACTTGGTGCCAGAAGTTGGAAATCACCAAGCTAGCCCAAGGGCCGTTGCCATAGAGCCCACCATTAATTGGCCCTATCACCTCGACTTGCCAAGATCGGTCATAGAATGGTTCGGGGGTCCTATTGAAACACCAACTCCATTCCCCTTCATCCGCGTCATACAGGAAAGCGTAGAACTGGTCAGCTCCACTAGAGCTGGGATAAGGGAACCAGCCCATAGAAATCAAGTCTCCATTCGTAGCCTGAACAATGCTTCCCTCCCCGAGACCCTCCTGTCCGGGGACGGTCGGCTTTGGCTCCATGCAACCTATCTGTGAGAATACTGATGGGCGGTATTCATTCCATGTATGCCCTCTGTCTTCTGACCAAGTGGGATATTCGCCTCCGAAATTGAGGATCCACCCTTCCTTTGTAGCCGCCAGATAATGCTCACAACAGTTCCCGCCCTCGGTATTGCCAAACACGGCCCACTTGTTCTCATCCCATGTCACATTCATGAATGGGTCCCCAATTGTGAAATTCCTGACACAGGGAGTACTGGAGCAAGAATCGGAATAACCCATCGGATCTTCGATGTACTGCATCTCTCCGTACCATTCAGGATATGATGGTTTATCCATCGCATCTAGGATGGCGTCGTGCAAACATCCTGCCAAAGATACACTAGACATCATGATTGTCAGCATAACTGACGCGGTAACCTTGACGTCTACCATGTATCCCGGGAAAATACAGTTCTATTTCCCACTTCGCCCTACACGATCTCCATAGTTGGGTTGAAGTCATATCATCGTATGGAACCCCCTATGCGCGGCGGACCCGTGGTAGTGGCTGCTTTGATGGTACTGGTTGTTTACTCGCCCATTATGTCAACTTCTGCCCAGACAAACGAAGATTCCATTGTAATCAATGAAATCTACGTGTCTCCTAATAGTGAGGAATACGGGGGCATAGACTGGAATGGTGATGGTGAAGTCGGCAGATTCTCCAATCAATTCCTTGAACTACATAATCCAACTGAACAAGCCATCGATATCGGAGGGTGGCTGATTGATGACATCGAAAATGGTGGATCGCCGATGTGTAGCGTTGCGTGGGGAACAATTATTCAGCCTGGATCATATGTGGTGTTTTACAGGGCCCAAACTCAGATTGAATTCAACTACTGGGAAGGAGATACAGTTAGAATTACTGATGGAACCGGCTCTGAGATAGATTCTGTTAGCTATGGTGCAGAAGACTCCGACTACGGTATACCGTATGGATACTCCAGCAATGGCAGCTGGTCGAAGCTTGCTGACTCAGGTCCGACGCCAGGAGGCCCGAATGATCAGGAATGGGTGGGAGTTAATCACTTGATGGGGAGTTGTTATCCTCAGGAGCCAGAACAAGATAATGTCCACACAGGAGAATACATCCTCGAGGGGAGGATTGTGACCATGGAATCACAAAATGACGTGATTGAAGATGGGAGGATATTGATTGTCGATGGGATGATTCAGAATATCTGGAGCTCCTCAGAGCCAGAACCAGAACTAGCAGAGGGAGTGGTTTCGATTTCAACGAGTGGGACCATTTATCCCGGCTTCATTGATCCTCATAATCATGCGAAATACAATCTGATTCCTCTCTGGGATCACGGTACTGATGGATGGGATAATAGATACCAGTGGCAATCTTATTCGGGATATAGTGAAGCTAAAGATATCGGTTGTTCTATTGAGGATTCATCAGCTATGAGATTCGCGGAATTGAGGGCCATAGCTGGTGGTAACACGGCACTGCAAGGAAGTGCGAACCGTAACACAGACACATTCGAAACCATGCTTGCAAGAAATATAGAGCTCTACAATTTCGGCGGAGACGGCATCTGGACGAAGGTAACAGAGTTGGAAACGGACTACGAGGGCAATCATATCAAGGATAGGAACTCGTCCGGAAGCCTCAACGCTTGGTTTATACATCTCGCCGAAGGGATTGACGAGTCTAGTAGAGCAGAATTCGATATCCTTGTTGAGAATGATCTTCTTGTGGGGGAGATAGTGGTAATTCATGGCACTGGACTGACACAACCGGAGTTTTCGGCGTTGGGCTCTGTCGGAGGAAGTCTTGCATGGTCCCCAACATCCAACCTTCTTCTGTATGGGGAAACCACGGATATAGCCACAGCAAAGGCAGAGGGGGTCAACATCATGATTGGCCCGGATTGGTCTCCTTCTGGTTCGAAGAGCTCAATGCACGAGCTAAAGACAGCGGATTGGTGGGACAGAAATGTATTGGGGGACATATTCACAGATTTTGAGCTGGTTCAGACGATCACAACCAACGTGGTGGATGCTATCGGTTGGTCTGACTATACAGGGAGAATAAGGGAGGGTCTTGTCGCTGATTTAGTCGTTCTAGACACATTTCAAGCTGATCCGTACAGAAATGTGATTGAAGCAGTTGACCCGGATGTCAGACTGGTTGTCGTCGGTGGACTACCAGTTTTCGGGGATGTCGACATAATGCAGGCTTTGGACGACGAAATAGAAATTGTAGATGGAAATGGTTTCTCGAAGGCTGTTGATATAACCTACGAGGGGGTTCCAGAGGCTCAGCAATCCTATTCTGATATGATGGACTACCTCAGTAATTGTAACGAGGGCAAGGATATCCCGATTGAATATCTATTCACTATGGGAGATGAACGATATTTCGATGTTCTGAACAGGACTCCCTCATTCCAGAATGGGAGAAATATCGATCTGTGGTCTGAATTCTATGATGTAGAACTTGATGGAGATGGCCACAGGGTTGGTGGTACTGTGGGGGGGGCGGATCCGATATCAACAAATATCTCGGATAATAATGGTACAGTTGTGACCAATCGTCCGATTTTGCCCGACTTCTTCGGTAGTTTCGGTCCGAGGGGTGGATATATTCCTCACGTCACAACCCTTGACGAGGGGGTGCATTTGGAGGAATGCCTGTCGGATCATCCATCCCTGTTGGATAGAGAGGGGGAGAAACTACTATGTGGGTCTATACTGGTAGTGATGGAGGAAACGAAAGATTGTATTGTTTCAGAATTAGCCTCATTTTGTAACCTTGAAGTATCTAAATCATTCACATTCCCCGGAAGAATATGTACAGACGCTGGAGATTATCCTGATGAAGTAGAATGCAGACACAACGTTGAGTACATAACAGATACGTCATTCGAAGAAAAAGAGCCCGGTGAAGATAGGAGCAGGAGTAGTTCGGAAAAAGGTGGATTTGTCATTCAGGCGATAATTGGACTTGTACTAATCGTGGGTTTCCTCGGAGTCCTAAGAAAAGGGAATTTCAGTTTATTGGAATCAGAAGAGGAATGATCCTGGTGAGGACATATCAGAGAATTCGCCATTTTGTGCCATCTGGACTATCTTCGACAACCACGCCCATATCATGAAGCTCCTCCCTAATCCTGTCTGATTTGGACCAATCCTTCGATTCCCTAGCTACATTTCTCATCTTCAATAGATTATTAACCTCAGATTTAATTTCTAACATTCTGGAAATCTTATTTTGGTGCATTTCAAGCGCCTCATTACTAGGGGGCAAGATTCCCAATACCTCGCCAGCGAATTCCTCCAACCAAGAAACATATCCCTTGATAATTTTTGAATCTCTAGTACTTGCTTGAAGCATTGTGGAAAGCTCTTTGACGACGCTCTGAATTTCAACCAATGCGGTCCGTGTGTTAAAATCATCATTCATCCCGTAAATAACCCTCTCCGAGGCATCAACTAGGGACGAGATGTTTTGGTAATCACCATCTTCTCCCTCTGAGACGTGAAGGGCCTCTGAGTAACAAGACAGGAGACGCCCATGGTGAGATTTTGAGTCCTCAATCATGACCATGTTGAAATCCACTGGCTGTCTGTAGGGCGCATTAATCAGAGCATATCTTAGGACCAGGGGATCGATATTCTGGAGTGCCTCGCGAACAGTCCAGAAATTGCCCTCAGATTTACTCATTTTCTCACCATCAACATTAATCATCCCATTATGCAACCAGTATTGTACCACTGGATCGTGTCCTAAGCAACATTCTGATTGGAATATCTCTGCCTCATGGTGAGGGAATAACAAATCTGTGCCTCCCCCATGTATGTCGAATCTCTCCCCCAGATGTTTCAATGACATTGCAGAGCACTCAATGTGCCATCCTGGCCTTCCGAGTCCCCATGGACTATCCCAACTTGGTTCCCCTTTCTTTGCCCTCTTCCACAGTGCAAAATCTCGGTGATCCCTTTTCTGGGATCCAGTATTTCCGACTCTCCCTCCAGCGCCTTTCCTGACCATATCAAGGGTTTGACCCGTCAACAAACCATATTTTTCGGGAGCTGTGTCAATCTCGAAGTAGACTCCATCGGAGCAGACATATGCGTGATTCTTTCTAATTAATACCTCAATCATGGAGATTATCTCAGGTATAGTTTCAGTAACTCTCGGATAGTCATCTGCCCTAATGACATTCAATTTATCCATTACGATGAAATAATCTTCTATATTCCTGTTGGCCACTTCCAAGAAATCTACCTCTTCCTTCTGTGAAACAGAAATTATCTTATCATCGATATCTGTGAAATTGGAAATGTAATTTACTTCGTATCCGCTCTTCCTAAGCCATCTGACAATTATGTCGAATGCTATAGCTTGCCTTGCATGCCCTATGTGACTAGGAGAGTAGGGGGTTATTCCACAGGCATAGATTCCAATTTTACCTTCTTCCAAAGGGGTAAAAATCCTCTTCGAACGAGATCGGGTGTCGTATACCCTGAGCGTCATTACCACCATCCAGCGAGCTAGCCGTCATCAACCTCTCGCAGCATCAACTAGTGCTGAGAACAGTTGGTCATGCCCTCCGCGCTCTGGATGCCATTGCACTCCGATGCAGAATTTCTTGTCGGTTCTTTCAACTGCTTCAATCAAACCATCGTGCTTTGCAATGGCTGATATTGACAAGCTCCCCGGGTCAACTACACCTTGATGATGTGTTGAGTTCACAGTAAACGAGCTCCCCATTATCTGCTCTAACTTGGAACCCTCCTCAACAATCACAGCATGATCCGTGGAGGTTCCATCATAGCCCCCATGTCCCTTGTGTTCAGGGACATCATCCAGATGCTGATGGAGGCTACCTCCGTGGGCGACACTCAGAATCTGCATTCCCCTGCAGACTCCCAAAAGTGGCATGTCTCTTGCCAGTGCCTCTGAGATAAGGGAGATTTCTTTTTCATCTTGCTTGGGATAAAATTCCACAGTCATCGGGCCTGGCTCTTGGTTATAGAGAGCTGGAGCTATATCCGGACCGCCGGACACAATCAAACCGTCAATCATATCCAACAGTGTGGTGGTTTCACCTGCAGGAGGGATTATGATCGGTATTCCCCCTGCATTTTCAATCATAGATATGTATGCAGATGGAAGGATTGCAGCATGCCTATGCCAATTGCCGTAGACGGTTTCACGCATGAAGCAAGTTACCCCGATTATTGGCCTCAACTAAACACCTGAAGACTCTCTGAGGATTCGGGCATGCCTGAATGATTTGATTCCTGCCACCATGAATGTGGATCCGATAATAAGGAGGAGGATTAGTGAGACGAGAGTTAGATTCGAGTCAGGGACGCCCATCATTACAAACATCGAGATTGGGCTGACTACCATAAACAGTGCCAGGACCATGCAGGCGTGCATGTAGTGGTGTCTGTTTTTCTCATTTCTTTCTGATAGGAGACCCAATAAAAACATTGGAGCTCCCATGGCGGCAGGTATCAAAGCTGTCTTAGCGGCAGAATCAAAACCAGTAATTGCGAAAGATAGTATTCCCAGAATTACTAGTGTAGAACCGAATAGCTTGGCCAGATTAGGTACAGACCTCCCGAAGAAGGAGAATGTGTCATCCATGCCCCTCCCCGGGTGGCTGTGCTTATGACGTTCTCTGTGGCTTTAGTTGCAGAAATAAGGACAAATTATGCTAATTCTGATATCGATGACTTCCAAATCCTAGCCTTCCCTGTTCTGTTCTTTTTATTGTCGTGAATCTCCAGATCTCTAGCTACAATCTGCTCCCAGAGTAGTTCTGCTACATCCAGAACCTCCATCTCAGCTCCGACAGCATCTAAGCCATCTTTTACCATTACCGAACAGAATGGGCATCCTACAGCCACGGTGTCGCATCCAGTCTCTGCTATCTCAGCTGCTCTGATCTCATTCACCCTTTTGTCGGCGTCCTCCTCCATCCACATTTGAGCCCCTCCAGCGCCACAGCAGAATGATTCCTTGCCATGCCTCTCAGTTTCCTTGTCGACTCCTCCAATCACCGATCTTGGAGCATCCAGGATGTCTCCAATTCTTCCTAAGTAACAAGGATCGTGGAAAGTAATGGATCGCCCATTCTTCTTGGCCTCGGGAAGCTTTCCTTCATTTTGCAACTTCGCTATAATTTCGGAGTGATGGAAAACCTCCAAGTCGTCCCCTCCGAAGTCCCCATACTCCTTCCCAAGAGTGTGGAAACAATGGGGGCATGAGGCTACGATTCTCTTGACCCCCAGTTCTTGAAATGTCGACATATTTGTTTCGGCCAGCATCTGGAAGAGGTACTCATTCCCCGCTCTTCTAGCAGGATCTCCCGAGCATCCTTCTTGCATACCAAGAATCCCAACGTCTAGCCCTGCTTCTTTGAGCAGAGATATTGTCGATCGGGCTACTTTCTGATTCCTCTCGTCGAAGCTTGCTGCACACCCAACGAAGTAAATATACTCTGCTGGTTCACCAACTTTGACCCCTAGGTCAGAGGCCCAATCTGCCCTCTCATGCGCCCCGAAGCCATACGGGTTGGATGCAGACTCTATGTTCCCCATTGCAGTGTTTAGAACCTCTGGATACTCCATCGTCTCCATCATAGCGTTCCTCCTGAGATCTGTTAGTTTTGGAACGTGTTCTATGTACAGTGGACAGACATCAACACATGCGTTGCAGGTAGTGCATGCCCAAACAGCCTCTTCAGTAATCCTCTCCAGAATAGTTTCTTCGGGCTGGTTTCCCGAAAGAAGAATGGGGGCGTGTTCATTTGCATAGTTCCTCACATCGTGAATAACTTGCATTGGATTCAATCCCTTTCCTGAGGCATAAGCAGGACAAACATCTTGGCACCGGGCGCATGATGTACATGACCACCCATCAATTAGTTGCCTCCATGAATATTGATTGTAAGTGCTCACCCCGAAGGAGTCGATATCTAGATCCTCTAATGACACTGCCTTGCCGTCATCCCCGATAGCCAGTGGAGTCATCCTTGCCATAGGCCCAGCATCATGAAAGAAAACATTTGGAACAGCCATTACAAGATGCATATGTTTCGATAGAGGAATCAAGAATAGAAAAACTGAGATTGCCAACATGTGCGCCCAGTAGGAGATTACCACCGTCTGCTCTGAAAGACCTTGTTCTGAAAACCAATATCCTAGCGGTTCCCAAAAAGCGCTCGGAGATTCCGCGGACTCGACCATAAAAGAAGTAGTGGTAATTGTGAAAATTAGCAATAGAATGGCATTTCCCTCTAACTGAGATTTTCCCTTGAGTTTTTCTGGTGTGAAGACCACTCTGCGGGTGAGTGCGCTGACGCAGCCAATTAAGGCCATGAAGTATCCAAGCTCTACCATCCCATTCCAGGGCCCGACTAAGATCTCTGGGAGTACCTTATCAGAGAATGCATTTGCAGTTGCCAGATCGAACATATCTGTTGATAGCATCAGGAATCCCCAAAACATCAACACGTGCATGATTCCTGCAACCTTGTCTCTGAGGACTTTCTTTTGGAACAACCAACCTGAGATGAATTCTCTAATTCTGGTGGTCCAAGAATCGAACCTACTATCCGAAGAACCTAGCATAACCAGCCTAGTTGCTTTTTGCACTTGATAACTAAAAAAGCCCACAGAGATAACTCCGATTGCCAATAATATATGCCATCCCTCGAATGGCCCGTAGGATTGTAAAAGTGGATGCTCCATAACAAATCACGCGTCTGGGCACACACCCCCAGACATGATGCCGAGGAGGTCAGGACGCTTGAATGAAACCCCAAATCTGTTCCTCAGCGGTTTGAAACGTCACCTTACGATGGAAGCTGAGAAGGTATCTATTCTGAAAGTTCGAGAGTATTGATTAATAGCTTGTCTGATAGTAGCATATCATGGTAGAGTTTGAGCTAAGCGAAGACCAAGAGATGATGAGAGAACTAGCCAGAGAATTCGCTAACGAGGAGCTTATTCCCAATGCGGAAAAATGGGACCGAGAAGGGATATTCCCAGAAGAGGCGATCGACGAGGCTCGGAGTTTGGGTTTGTTGAACTGCACCATACCGGCAGAGTATGGAGGCCTTGGATTAAGCTTCTTGGACGAAGTCATAATCAATGAGGAACTGGGAAGAGGAGATCCCGGTTTCGCTACCATTACCGGCGTAACCATGCTGGCATGTCACCCTCTGATATATGGAGGGAGCGAGGAACAGAAGAAGGAGTATCTTGGCAGGGTTTGTCAAGGAAAAATTTCTGCTTATTGCGTAACTGAGCCGGGTTGTGGGTCTGATGTAAAATCAATAGAGACGACAGCTGTCCCAGATGGCGATCATTACATACTCAATGGGTCAAAAATGTGGATCGGAGGTGCAGGATATGCTGATTGGTTCTATGTTCTCGCCAGAACTGGTGAGGGCAAGGGTCACGATTCCCTAAGTGGATTCATCGTCGAATCGGCTATGGAAGGAGTAGAGGTCGGTAAAAAGGAGGAGAAGATGGGACAACGATCTTCCGATACCCGGGGAGTGGTTTTTAGAAATGTCAGGATTCCAAGAAAGAATATCATCGGAACAGAAGGGGACGGTTGGTTGCAGGCTATGATATCCTTCGATCGGTCACGGCCAATGTTAGCCGCTCACGCTCTAGGTAACGCCAGAGGGGCGATGGAAGAAGCATGGCGTTACGCAAACGAGAGAGAGACCTTTGGGAAATCCATCTTTGAACACCAATCAATCGCATTCATGCTTGCCGACATGAGTACAAAGATAGAGTGCGCCAGACTATTAGCCCACAAAGCCGCATCTAAGCTGGATGCGGGCGGGAGGGCTACCCTTGAGTCCGCTCATGCAAAGAGGTTTGCCGCAGACATAGGGATGGAGGTGACTACAGATGCCGTTCAGATTTTTGGGGGATATGGCTATTCAGAGGAGTTCCCAGCCGCTAGAAGGATGCGGGGAGCTAAAATTTACCAGATATTCGGTGGAACGAGTCAAATACAGAGGCTCATCATAAGTAGAGAGGAGAACAAAGAATATATTCAGAATGTGAATTGAATTTTACGTCGAGTTTTTTCAATTCTCACCAGGGAGTAATCCCAATCCTCATTTCCTTTGACCAAAGCCGGAGTACATGGTTACCGCGTTTGCGCCGGGAAAGTGTATTCTTTTCGGAGAACATGCGGTTGTCTACGGACAACCGGCAGTCGCAGTCTCAATAGATGCCGGGGTAGAAGTTACAATTAGAGAATCGAACAGATGGATTTTGGAGGGGATGCCATTTGAACCATCCAGACACCCACATATTTCTCACATAATCAATGATATATTTGATTACACTGGAAGGCCATTGAAGATAGACATCAAAAGCGGACTTTTCTCTGCTGCCGGTCTTGGCTCGTCTGCGGCACTGTCCAACTCAATGGGAGCAGCACTACATCACCTTGTCAACCCAGATGAGCCACTAGACCTAATATCACTTGCCAGGATTGGCCATTCAGCTGAGGCAAATGCCCAGAAAGGGAGGGCTAGCCCAACTGATACTGCCACAAGCGCTCTTGGAGGGTGCGTTGTTGTTTCTGGTAAGAGGGTAAAGGGGACTCAACATGTCTTCGATGCTACTTTGGAAACACCAGAAGGTAGCAGATCATGGTCTATTTGTAGGGCGTCATTGCCGAAAGTCGACGATGCTTGGATAGTGCTTGGGTTTACTGGGATCGGATCGCCAACCGGTAGGATGGTTGCAGGGGTGGCGGAACTCATAGAAAGAGAGCCACAAAAAATGGATGACATTAGAGCGATTGGAGAAATTACGTCGTCAGGCTTAGATTCGCTCTCTGAAGGAGATATGGAGAGTGTTGGTTTCGCCATGAACTCCTGTCATGAAAAGCTCCGCAACATTGGCGTGAGTTGTCCTGAAATTGAGAGCCTGATTTCAGCCGTAGAAAATCACTCTCTGGGTACCAAGTTAACTGGAGCGGGTGGTGGTGGTTGCATGGTATCACTGACCAGACATCCTAGGAGGGTCGCTGAATGCATAGAAATTGCGGGTGGAAAGCCGTTGGTATCCAAGCTTGGTTCAGGGGGAGCAAGGATTTTGTGATTGGAATATTGGTGTCAAGTGAATTTTTCCTACTGATATCCTTTATAAGAAGAATATAGTGCGCAAGCCCATGCTAAGCGATGAAGAACGCCTAACTGTAGTGAATGTTGTAGCGTCGACCAGGGTTGCTGAGGAGCTCGACCTCCCAGATATCGCAATTCAGCTGAATTGTGAATACGAGCCCGAACAGTTCCCTGGAGTGGTTTACAGGGTAGTTGACCCTAAGTTGGCGATACTTATGTTTAGGTCCGGTAGGGCCGTGTGCACAGGTGGAAAGAATCAACAGAATATAGAAACAGGCATCGAGAGAATGATCGGAGACCTGAGAGCGGCCGGAATTTCTACATGGGACGTTGCTGACGTTGACATAGAAGTCCAGAACATGGTAGCGACCTACTCGTTGTTCTTCCCTGAAGACTACACAGGAGTAGCAAAGATGGATGACATCAACACCAAAGTCATTGATGACAATGGAGGAATCAGGGCTGCAACTGATGAAGAGGTTGAGAACGAAGACCCAAGGATAAGAGGAATCAAACAGGGAGAGCCTTTAGCAGCTCTTCCAAGAAGGCTTAATCTGAACAATCTCACATTCCATCTTCCTTTTGACAAGGTCGAGTATGAGCCGGAACAGTTCCCTGGGCTTATCTACAGACTGGACTATCCAAAAGTAGTTTGTCTGATATTTGGAAGTGGTAAGATGGTCATAACCGGTGCAAGGGCCAAGGACCAGATCCTGGAAGCCGTCCAATTCATCCAAGATGAGCTAGCAGACTTACCAGACTACCGAGCAATGTGATTAGCTCATCTGATAGTCACATTGATTTGCGACTTCTTCGCAGGGGATGTATGGGTAGAGCCACCGCGTCGGCCTTTCTAATGGCCATGTTACTGACATCACATTGTATGTTTTTAATCTCCTCAGAGGAGCTTAATGGGGTCAAGAATGATGAAAATATGTCAAGTTCATCCGATCGAAACACAGCAATAGCTGACCTTCCTAGTTGGCGAGTTGGGGATAGGTGGATATACGACGGATACTTGGATGTCGGGGACTTTGTTAGTTCTTCTGGAGTGTCAACAAATGTCCAGTACCTGACTGGTACTTTAGACAGGACAATTTCGGATATTTACACTACTACTATTGATAATCGCTCCACATTGGTATACGAGGCAGAGTCTCAAGGATCGTATGAGGCACAAAATGTCAATCTTGATGGTAATAATGGAGATTTGGAGATAGAAATGGATACTGTTGAGCTGATTCGTGCATCTGACTTAGCTGTAATTCAACAGGAAGCGACGATTGAGATTGACTTCGGGTACAGGATTTTCTGGTGGACAATAAACATCGACGTGGCGGAGTTGACAATTACTCAAACCTATTCGCCCCCTACTGAGGGATATGACTTCCCGCTAACTGTTGGAGACTATTGGTCCTCCAGCTATTACCAAGAGACAGATTATGAGGGATCAAGTGATTTCGTTGACATTCCTGCAGACACAGATTCCAGTGAAACAAGAAGCTGGCAAGTAATGTCCAGGGGGGCCCCGGGAACCTCGTATGCTCAATGTCAGCAATCGTACAATGTAACAACATTCGACTCAAATGGTTCCGCTGACGGATACAGGTGGTTCTGTCCGGCTGTTAGGGGTGATGTTTCATCAAGCACGGACATCATAGAGGGAATCAATGCATTTCATGAGCTACGAACCTATCAAGCTGCAAGAAGCAAGGAGATATCCATTGATTTGGAATTTCCCCTGTCGCCACTTAATCTGAATACAACGGCTCTACTCACCGTTACCCAAGATGGATCAGCGCTTTCCGGTGCTAACCAAGAGGTTGAATTCAGGTATGGAATAGATAGCGATATCAGAACTGTGACCACCTCATCCAATGGAACGGCACACGTAGTATTCAATTCTGGGAGCTCGGTAGACGACTCATTGGGAGGTAGCGAGGCCGGCAGTCATGGCGTAATCGCTTGGATTCCCTCTCAGAAGATTGTTGGGGTTTCGACAATCACTATTGACCCGAATGTGAGTGCTATCGACTTGGTGGCAATTTCGGCAGGAGTTACAGTTGAGAGGACCAGAGGTGATAACACTACTATCCTAGCCTCTTCAACTGGTTTCAACGCTGTCCCACAAGACATACTGAAATTTTACATGCCTATACAAAACAGGGGACTGCTTCCTTCTCCCTCAACCACAATGAATGTGGTATCTCCCGACGGTTCTGTACAGACTGCTCAAGTTCCTCCACTTTTGAGCTTGGGACAAGCCATCGTGGAGGTTAATTGGACGGTACCAAATGCATTCGCTATCGGTCAAATTTCTCTTTCTTTCCAAGTAGACCCCGACGAATCGATAGCTGGGGATGGGGACAGGACAAACAACAACGGGGTATTTTCTCTCTGGATAGGTAGGCTTCCTGTAGCTTCTCTGGACATGCCGGAACAATCTCTGACTAAATCTAGTGTGACACTAGATGCTAGCTCTTCCTACGACCCAGACGGTGGTGAATTTATTGTATGTAATTTCCTTGTTGAGAAGGAGGATATCACGGTCGAACTGTCTGGAGGGGAGGAGTGCATTGTCGAGGTTGAGTGGGATGATGACGGAATTTTTGATGTCGTACTGGAGTATATGGACAATGAAAATGACTTAGCTACAGTTGGTGGGGTAATCGAGATTGTCAACCGGCCTCCCGAGATAACGGTCGGTTCTGAGTATGAGTGGACCAACGTTCTTTCACCATTGCAATTTGACGTTGAGGAAAGGAGTGATATTGACACTCTGAACCAAGAAGCCCCAATGGATATATTGTGGATCACAGAATACCCATGTCAGGAAGGGCAAGTAGGGGTATACTGCACTGTGACCCCTGAAGAAGAAGGGGAATTCACAATCAGTGTTGAGGCCATTGACGATGATGGAGATATTGGGTACTCGAACAAAACTGTTGAGGTTCGCAATATCGCCCCAACAAATCCTAGAGCAGAAGTTTGGAAGGAGGGAAATAGGATGGTACCTGACAGCAGAGGAGTTTACACTGCCAATGAAGGGGATCTCTTGATGTTTGAAGGCCTAGCTGACGACTCTGAGAACGACCTGCCCTCACTGATTCATATCTGGAGCCCTGATGCCGAAAATAATCCTGACCAAATTATCTCATTCGAGGGCATGAAAAGTACTGTAGAGCACATATACCACACCTCTGGATTGCATCTCGCAACCCTGCAGGTAGTGGATAATGATGGGGCGAGCACAGAATCGTTAATCATCCCCATCGAGATTGTAAATTTAGATCCCCAAATTAGCCCTGTGGCTGACCCTTTGCCGGTGGCGGAGGATTCCGAGATTTCCATCACGGTTGAGACAATAGATACTGCGGGTGATCAACTGACACTCAGGAACTGCTATGACTTGTGGCCGATGGTTGATTCAGATAACTCAGGAAGTGCGACCGATGACTGCGATATAGAGTCCAGAACTCTTCAAATGGCCTGGCCGGATGCCACAACTTCCCCCAGCATGGTTGTTTTTCATGTGACTGATGACGATGGCAGCGTTGCAATGATTGAGATTCCAATCGATGTTAGGAATGTCAATCCGTTCCCTAAAGTTTCAGCGAGCTCTTTTACTCCCGTGGAAGGGGATATTGTTTTCTTTAGCGCTAATGGGACAAGCGATTCGATCTTAGATATGGAGAATATGATCTATAATTGGGACATGGATACATCTGTTGATAGTGATGGAGACGGAGATGCCACTAACGATATCGATATTCAAGGAAAGTGGGTTGAATGGTCCTTCACGGGCTCAGGAAGCAGAGGCATCAGCATGACTGCTTTAGATGAGGGCGAGGGGTCTTCAATTGCACTTACTCTGACCGTCTCAAAGGCGCCGTTCAGCCTCAGTGGGTTTGCATCATCATACGGCTTGATAGTGATATTAGTTGTAATTATCGCGATTTCTGGAGGATTAATGTTGATTAAAGGAAGAGGTTTTTCCTCTGATGAAATATCGACAACGATTGACCAAACAAAGAGTCTAAAGAAAGTTTCAATGGATGATGCATTTGACGATCCGGATTATGACCCATTTGATACACAAAGCAGGAAGGAAGGACCGAATATAGAATCTGAACGCTCAACGGCACAAAAAGGTCCGTCCGATTCGGATACGGATGACTCGCATGACCGTAAAGCCCCAGATACAGAGATGGACTCTGGGGAGGAGGGGTCCGAACAAATCAATGGAGATCCAATTGTCATGGACAATGAGAATACTGAGGATACTGAAGATGTGTCTGAGAGAAATGATGAGTCTACGGATGAGGTCACATTGTCTGTAGATGAGGCTCTGAGTCAAGAAGACATCGAAGCACTCTTTGATGATTAGGCCCAGGGCCCCCCGTGGCGAACCTGTTCAGACTTCTTGGCCTCCCCGACCCTACCAAGGTTATAGCCTCTGAAACAAGGACAAAAAGAGCGACTGCAGACCCAGGCCCTCAGGAAGGCGATCTACACCTAGATTTAGGAGATCAAAAATGGTCAGAAATGACCAGAAGACTGACTCCGGGAGCTGAAAGAAGCGTGATATACGTCAAACCTGATGTTATGCACAGACTGCCTCTTGATGGGATATCTTTGCCTCTTTCCAGAGGGAGCTTGGTGATAGTAGACCTAGGGCCACTAGTGCACATGCCTTCCCAAAGAGATAGATGCAGGAGGAGGGTTCAAGAAATGGCGGAGAGATTAGGCTTACACGCATTCGCAATCAATGAAGATGATTCGCTTCTTATGGTCCCGGGGGCGATGATGAGAGTTGATACTAAAAAGTACGAATTAGGGATTGGGAACTATCATCAGCTCTCTGAATCTTGATTTCCCGGTTCAAAATCTACTGGCCCATCCTCGAGCCATGAGTCCAGATCACCTGCGGCTACCTCCTCTGCTGCATGCAATGTGAAGTCCCTGTAAACTATCCATCTTGCTATTTCTTCCTCATCCACTCCCCTATCGGTCTTTCTTCTAATGGACTCGTTCGCATAGGTTGCGCATCTCCTGAGAAATCGCTCGACTAGATTCCTTTTCTCATTCTCTTCCAAGATATCACTCTATCCCTAAATCTTGCATTACCTGATTAACATGGCCCTTTGTCTTTACTTTGTATCCTACCCAGGCAAGGGTGCCATCCGGTGATATAGCAAATGTTGATCTGAGAGTTCCCATGTATGTCTTCCCATACATACTCTTCTCCCTCCAAGTACCGTACAGAGAGTGAAGTTCTGCTTCTTCGTCTACTATCAAATCGAAGGGCAAGTCATGCTTTGAAATGAAATTTTTGTGAGATTTAGCTGAGTCGGTTGAGACGCCCACGACTGTCCACGATTCATTGGAAATCCTTTCGAAGTTGTCCCTGAAATCACATGCTTGGGTAGTGCACCCGGGAGTGTTATCTCGAGGGTAAAAGTACAAGATAACGCCTTTTCCAGATTCGAGTTTCTCTGACAAGACGAATTTTGACCCGTCAGTCAAAGTAGCCTCAAAATCTGGTGCATTCTCCCCTATTGTCAGCGTGACCACCGTGCTCATGCATGCTACTGAGCTGTTGGGCGTATCAAACCTTGTCTCTGTCAATATGTGACCTTACCTCAATACTACTTGGGATCCTCGGGGGGCTACTGAATCCAAATTTCTTCGGAAAATCTGTGGAAGTAATGTTCCCCAAGTCCTGTTTGAGATATCTCGCCTCGGCAGACGTAACTCTGGAAATTCCTCTAATTGAATACCATTCCTTACTTCCGTCACGGGCTACTCCATAAGTCGAAGATCCAAAAATTATTTTTCCGAAAAAATTCTCAATGCTGGAGATAAACCATAATGGCCTAGGTATCGGAATGACAAGCCTATATCCCCAACGTGCAGAAACTGAAAATTGATCACTCATTACCTCTACACTTCGCTTGTGGCGTTTTGTTTCAAGATTGATTATTGAGACTTCGTCAAAAGAATAGAGGGAGGAGACAAAATCCGCGTGTTCTTGGGAGGGGGAAAGCAACACTCTGGTTCCATCTGGTTTAGACCACATTATGTTTGTGAAATCGCCAAGTGGAGATTCATTCCAGTCTCCGATAACAATCGAGTTCCCGGTGTCAAATCCAACAGATGTTATCCTACCCTTGAAAATCATCATTTTATTACCTTCCTTCCTTAATTCGCTTCTTGGTTGACGCCCAGGAGCAAATAGGGCACTTGGATAAATCGTGTCCCCTTGCAGGACAATACTCCCTACCAAAGAAGATTATCTGAAGGTGCCTTCGATTCCATGTGTTTTCTGGAAAGACCTTCTTCAGGTCTTGTTCGGTCTTGACGACATTGCTCCCGTTCGAAAGTCCCCATCTGTCCGCTAACCTGTGTATGTGAGTGTCCACTGGAAATGCGGGGACACCGAATGCCTGAGCCATAACCACGCCGGCTGTTTTGTGTCCAACTCCAGCCAAGGATTCGAGAAATTCCCAATCAGGGCGAATTTCCCCTCCTGAATCAATGATTTGCTGAGCCATCTTCTTTAGATTCCTAGCTTTTGTTGGGGCTAATCCGATTTCCCTGATTATTGAGTGAATACTCTCAACTTCCAATGCTGACATCCTTTCAGGACTGTCAGCGACAGAAAAAAGCGCCGGGGTAACTTCATTCACCTTTTTGTCTGTTGTTTGAGCGGACAACATTACTGCTACCAGAAGGGTATAGGGATCTTTGTGGTCCAGTGGAACGGGAATCTCAGGATAGAAGGAGTCCAGTAACTGACCTATCTTTATGGCCTTCTCCAGTCTTCTCACTGATCTTCCACCCTACCTGACCTCATGCCAAATATGAACGCTATCACCAAGCAGAACAGAGGAACCCCATAGCAAGGTATGTACATCCAAGTTTCCCACTCGGTGGAGTCAGATGTTCCTCCTCCAGTTAGAAGATATGCGAGGAAACCCAGTATGAATGCCGGGAGAGTGGCAATCAGGGCTAGTGTCAACCCGCGGATTACTCCCATGCACCACCGGCGTGGCTCACCTTTGTTGAAGCTTCGTTATGTTCCGTGTGAGAGGCAAACACCCCCAACCCTCACAAGTATTGGCTTCTCAGCTGATTCGTGACAAGCGGACTGGTTGAGGCCATTGAGGCCATCTCATTGAGCATGTGTGGATTAGCCGTTATCCTTTGGATGTCAATTGGCACATTCTCGAGAAGTACGAGGGGGGAGGTTTTCGCTCAGAGAACTATAGCTACCCTATGTGTGACTGCGGCTCTTCTGCTAACCGTGTTTAATTTCATGGGGGGAGAATTATGGGGGTCAGGAAATGTCGCGCTCCCAATGGCATTAGTAGCAGTTGTTGTGGCGATATCTGCATCCATGAACTTGAAGGGAAAGGACGTTCAAGGGGAGACTAATCCTCACCAAATAATGAAAATGAGGAAGGAGGAGCGTTAAGACTCTCCTCCAATCTTATCATCAATGAATGCCCTCATGTAGGCTGGTAGTTCTCCGTTGACGAATATAACGTCATTTACTTGGTCCAGCTTCATCAAAGAGTAGTAGATTTGCATTGCTGTCATTGGAGTAGAGCTACATCCAGTGCACCCTCCCTCGAGGGATATGGAAATCACTCCCCCTGTGGTGTCGATTACATTTACAACGCCATCATGGGCATCAAGAACAGCTTGGACAGGTCCCACGGAATCGAGGATTACTTGTTTGTCTACCATGCCGGCTCGTATCCCTGTACCAGCGGGAGCCTTTCAAACAATCGCTTCTTCCGTGTATCGTGAAACGCGCCACACGGGTCCTTCTACTTGACCTCCTAGTCGAAAGATCTGAGTTCGGACATGGAGGAAATCAAGAGATCATACAGCCAATCTCAGAATTTGGAGATGTGGATGTATTTCTCCTAACACCTCAAATGCAATCACCCGAATCAGGATTCAATGCGGCGAGGAGGGGACTATTATTTCTCAGCCGTGCCGATGTCCCAAAATGGGATGAAGAATTTGAATTTTGGGAGAACTGTGAGGTCCGAATGGGCGATAATGTGGCTAGATTTTCAAGAATCGCCTTGCCGTCCGGACTGGATGACAATGGGATGCTCCACTGGTTGAATAACATCGATGTGGATGCAGTGGTTTGCTCTGGCTCCAGAAGAAATGTTACTATGTGGGAGGAGTGGATGGACAGTGCGGCATCCCTGATGAGGGTTGCATCGACCTCTGGTTCCCCTACCTTGGGAATTTGTTTCGGGCATCAGCTACTTTGCAAATCACTTGGTTCAGAAGTCACCCGAGCGGAAAAAATGTCAAGTGGAGTTTGGGAGATGGTATTGAACAAAGATGGCATGGGTGACGAATTGTTCGAGACGAGATGGGAAAGTGGCAGAGGGCCAGAGGTGGTATACTCCCATCAGGATCATGTGATTACAGTTCCAGATAATTGTATCCTTCTAGGATCGGCCGAACATAATACAGTTACTGCAGTGAGGATAGTAGACTCACGCGATAAGAAGATGCCTGCATGGGGAGTACAGTTTCACCCTGAGGCAGCAAGACACAGGATTGAGAGGGCATACAAATGGGGACACATTAGCCAAGAGGAGATGCTGACCCTAACGAAGGATCACGATGGGGCCGGGGTGCTGGAGTCTTTTGCAAATGTCGTGATAAGACACATGTCCTAGTTGTCACTTATTGTCTGATTTTACTGCTTGAATTATAAGTGGGACTTTTGTCGCGGGACCGATAAGGGTTGATACCATATGGAAGGAGATACACTAGGAACAATTGGAATGGGAGTAGGAATATTTGGCCTGCTCATCGCATTCATGCTTTACAGGAAAGTCGATTCAATAGAGATTGAGAACAAGACGGTAGCGACCATAACTGGGAGAATTCAGGATGGAGCTATGGCATTCCTAATGGCTGAGTACAAGATGCTAGCTGTCTTCATTGCCATAGTATCGGCGCTACTGTTTGTCGGTGGTGAATCGAACGGCCTTGGTTTCGAAACCATGGTTGCATTCATCATTGGCGCTTTCTGTAGCGTTGCTGCCGGGTTCAGTGGCATGCAGTCCGCTACGAGTGCGAATGGGCGAACTGCTCAAGCAGCTGCAACCGGAGGCCAAGCAGCCGCGCTCACCACATCCTACAACGGTGGCGCTGTCATGGGACTTGCCGTTGGTGGACTAGGGCTATTCGGGATTTCACTCATGTATTTCCTGACTGGCCCTTCTGACGGTGATGGATTCCTAACAGTCAGCAACATTGCCGGATTCGGAATGGGGGCTTCTTCCATTGCCCTCTTTGCTCGAGTCGGTGGAGGAATTTACACAAAGGCGGCTGATGTTGGAGCGGACCTCGTGGGAAAAGTGGAAGCTGGAATTCCAGAGGATGACCCCAGAAACCCAGGAGTGATCGCTGACAACGTTGGTGACAACGTCGGAGACGTAGCCGGCATGGGTGCGGATATCTTCGAATCTTTCGTCGGAAGCATCATCGCCGCAATGGTGATCGCGGCGGCCAGCTCGGAGACTCTAGGTGACGAATATCTGATGATTCCAATCGTTCTGGCAGTAGTTGGCTACGTAGCATCCATCATCGGGGTCTTTTCAATTACTTTGATGAAGAACATGGACCCTGGGGCTGCATTACGAAACACGACCTTCATTGGTGCCGCTTTGTTCATAGGCGGAGGATTCTTTGCTCTGTCCTATCTCGACTTGGAGACCAAGGTGATTTACGCTGTGGCAATCGGATCCCTTGTGGGGATTCTCATTGGTCTAGTTACCGAATACTACACAGGAATAGAGCCTGTTTTCGGTATCGAGGTTCAAGCTATACCCTACATAGGGGAGGCGTCAAAAACTGGGAGTGCCACAAATGCAATCGCCGGACTTGCTGTCGGTATGCAATCCGTGTTCATCCCAGTATTGCTAATGGCGGCCGGTATCTTTGGCGCGAATGAGGTAATGGGAGGTGGTGATGCCGGGCTGTATGGTATAGCAATGGCCGCCATGGGAATGCTTGGAACAGTTGGAGTAACGATGACTGTGGATGCATACGGTCCTGTGGCAGACAACGCAGGAGGAATTGCAGAAATGTCAGGCCTAGGCAAGGAAGTCCGAGATATCACAGATGGATTGGACTCAATTGGAAATACAACCGCCGCTATCGGCAAGGGATTTGCCATAGGCAGTGCGGCATTAACTGCACTGGCACTGTTCGCGGCATACAAGACCAGTGCCGGACTTGAAGCAGCGGAACTATCGCTTACTGAACCGGACGTTGTTATTGGACTACTAATCGGTGGCGCTCTTCCATTCGTAGTTGCGGCTATGACAATGAAATCTGTCGGACGTGCAGCAGAAGACATGATTACTGAGATTCGCAGACAATTCAGGGAGATTGAGGGGCTATTGGAGGGTCGAGAGGGAGTAGAGCCAGATAGCGCTACTTGCGTCGACATCTCAACTCAAGCAGCCCTTCGTGAGATGATTTTACCGGGATTAGTAGCAATATTGAGTCCAGTGATAATCGGTATGTCTCTCGGGCCGGCGGCTCTAGGAGGAACTCTTGCCGGGGCGACGGCCACAGGAGTCCTGATGGCACTATTCATGGCAAATGCAGGAGGTGCTTGGGACAACGCCAAGAAGGCGATCGAACAAGGAGAGATTCCAGGGGCCGAGAAAGGAGATGAGGCACATTCAGCCGCCGTCGTCGGGGACACAATAGGGGACCCATTCAAGGATACAAGTGGCCCATCGCTAAATATCCTGATCAAGTTGATGTCGATAGTATCAGTCGTCATCGCTGGATTACTATGATTTCCAAAGCGTCAGTCTCTTGACTGTAGCCCCTTTCGCATGGTCATGGAAGGCAAGCCTGCTATTGGCATGGCTTGTTTGATGACGATGTGTATTCTCTCTGGTTGTATCGAAACAGGCGATTCCGGACAGTCGGAGCAATCTTCGGATAGCAACATGGCTCTTCCAGAGTGGGAAGTTGGCAATAATTGGCTGTACACATTTATCACTCCACAATTCGGAGAAGACAGCGCGAGGCTGGTCGTCGCAGAAATTGATAACGAATCTGGGGATTACCAATTAGGAATTTCTTCCGAGAGGGAGGCCCAAAGACACGCGGTAATCAATCATAATCCATTTCTTGGCAGAATGACAATTGATGGATTATCCGTATATGAAAATGGGGAACCACAACAGGTATTCTCCTTTCCATGGGAAACTGGCGACGTATGGTCTTTCACCCTATTCGGTCAAGAGTGGAGTGCCACTACTATTTCTGTGAATAATGGAAATGCAAGAGTCAGTGCGGATTCCTCTGAAGGTCATCAATTGCAATACACATTCAGCGGGAGTGATGGTTTCCTTGAAAGGCTAGTTTGGGAAGACTCAGATGGGCGAAATCAATTACGAATGGACTTGAATGTCGCAAGATCGAACTACCAAGGAGATGTATTCTTCTACAGGGCCAGGGATCTGATAGACAGACTGTATGAGGAGAACGATCAGGAGATTTATGATTCATTTTTCGATGATGGACACCCCTCGGAGGGAGATTGGGATACCTTAGTTTGGTACCTCGATGTGGAGATTGCATCTAATGGGGCGTCCTCTGGATCCCTGACTATGAAGGATCATGCCGGGGCTTCCCCACTTACACGAGCTTGGGGTTCTGGGGCGACTGAAAAGGGAGCAATAGGCACTATACCCTCAAACTCGGGAGAGTACTCACTAACAGTAACCGTTCGTGGCCAATCATCCTACATCCATCTCAAGGTTGCCGGGGCGCTGGTTTTCCAATGGAATCTGTGAGGGATTTGATGAGCAAGGGTACGCTCATTATGATGCACGGAATGACCGGCACGTCCGAGAAGATGGAGGATCTTGCGAGGAGCCTGGCCCCGGAAGGATGGTCGACGTTGTGTCCGCAGGCGAAAATCAGACACCCCACGAGAGGGGGTTTTGCATGGTGGCTTTTCGGGGAAGGAGTCACTGAGGAGGAGTCAATGTCCCAAATGGAAGAGTCATTATCAGAAATCTTGGAGAAATTACCTGACGGTCCGATAATTGTTGGTGGCTTCTCACAGGGCGGTGCGATGGCATCGGCCTTACTGGAGACTGAGGCTAGTAATTCAATAGTCGGACTGATATTGATTGCCACAAAAACAGCTAGGCCTGATGAATTGAGAGGTACACTTCCATTCCTGAAGCCAAGACCTGTGATATGGATGCATGGAGAACGCGATCATTTGGTTCCACTTGATGTGGGAATTGAACATATCGAAATCTTTGAACAATCCGGTTGGCCTGTGACCAGGTTGAGGCATGGAAAGGGGCACATGGTTAATCTAAAACAATTCGAGCAGATGCGTGAGCAGGTCTCTATGATTGCAAAAAAATCTCATAGATAGTCAATCAGATGATCGGAGCCCCCGACAAATATCGGCGAATCCTGCCTTAAATCAAAAACTACCGGGACCGTTCTATGGCCCGTCTCGGAAATGATCTTCTGTCTGAGGCCCTCATAGTGGTCCAAATTAATCTCGGTGTATGTTAGGTTGTTTGCTTCAAGGGTTCGAGCAGCCCTGGTACAGTATGGACAAATTGTCTGACTAAAGAATAGAAAGTCCGTATTTGCGGACCCTAGGTGTTCAAGCAGGGACGACATCTGGTTCGCCTTCCTCCCACCATACCTCAGAAGCTTCTCCTAAGTCTCCTCCATAATCCTCTTCTTCATCATCACCTAGTCTACCTTCCAAAACCCTATCACATTCATCTGGGTCTATGAAGACCAAGAACCAGACCGTAATTAGAGTCAAACCAGCCCCAAGATAAAGTGCTGAGATGTAATCAATTATCTCGACCATGGTTCCTGTGAATTGGTATGCGATGACTGCTGATAGGTTGAACATCGACATGTAAGCAGTAAACTGAGTTCCACCTGCCTTGCTGTATGTTAGCCTCATGGATACGGAGATGATGCATATCCACGCAACTCCTGTGACAATAGCCCTGAGACACAGGTAGACAGTCATGATAGTGGTATTGCCCCAATAGGGATTTAGCATGGCGAGTCCGGCGTTACCTAGGGCAAGTAGGCTGAAGCCAACCATAGCGACCTCCCGAACACCAAACTTGTCCCCAAGGAATCCCCCTAGGATCTGTCCTCCCATCAAGAAAAGGATGACTACGCCTCCCATGATTCCATTGTACTTCGTCTGCGACCAACCAGCCTCATTGATGAAGATATCAACCACGATTGGATCCACGAAGACGTACATCTCCGATAGGAGGCAGAGGAAAATGAGCAGGAATGATGATCTCAGGGAGAATCCCTTGACTATGTTGTAGGCCGGAACTGCAAGCCCGGCCCTGGAAGATTCTCTGAATGGATTCGGGATTTTGAATTCTGAGATTGCTGGTAAAAGAAACCTACCTGCCAAAATTCCTGTCAAAGAAAGAAGGAAAGCGTACCATCCAATACTCTTGAGCGGTGACGCGAGGGTGTTGAACACTTCCTCATTCGAGACTAGATGAATTATCCCTAGTGCACCGCCGATTAACATAACTACTATACTGGCCCATAGAAGAGCCGCGACACCCTGAATCTGCTCTCCGTAAAGATTCCGAGAGACCCAAGTAGCGACTCTGAAATCATCCTCTAGATCCTCCTCCCATGGCAATTCATCATCCATCTGAATTGACTCTTCCTCTTCTGATTCTGGCTCCTCCCAAAGGCTCTTTCTAGCGGAGGAACTCTGCCATGGGAAAAGACGGTCTCCGGGTCTTTCCCTCAGGAAAAGAGGCAAGCACATTATCAAAGCAAGCAGAGGGAGTTGGACTATTATTGCGGCCTTTATTCCAAAGTCCACTACGAGCATTCCAACCACCGCTCCACCAATGATGACGCCCCCTCTCTTAGCGGCGAACATGAAGCCGTTAGCCTTGGCTACCTCGTTGGGTTGCAGGACATCAACTGCTAGTGCGTCCACACTCACGTCTTGGAGTGACGAGAACAGGTTATGGACGAAGAGAATCAGAGTCACGAGCTCTATTGATGCATTTAGATCTGGAACGAATAACAACGCTCCAAGTGTCACTATCATGCCGGTTTGAGAAAAGAGGATCCAAGGCCTCCTAAGACCGTAAGACGGTATTTGCACTGCATCAACCACTGGGCCCCAGATGAACTTGAATGTCCAAGGGAGGGCTACGGTCGCGAACAGTGCTGCGATTTGCTCAGGCGACGCCCCGTTAGCAACCAGGAATGCAACGAATGTGACCGAGGCGAATCCAGCTGGAAGCCCTTGAGCGGTGTATAGTATTGAAAGTGAAACGTACCTTCTGAATTGGTTCTCTATCAATGTCTCTCCATCCTTCCAAGACTCTATGGCAGAATTTAGCCTGCCAGAAATCAGACGAGGATCAACTACCGAGAAGATTTTAATGGTAATCTCGTAGATACCAATATCCTCAAGTGCGATGCGTCCTCCATCTTCACCTCTAATTTTTGTAATCCATCGTTCCTTTACCGAAACAATCCCTATGATTGCAATCGAAACTAGGAATGGAATCCAGAATACAGTTGACGGAATGTTCTTGAGATCCCCCAAGGCGCCTCCTGAAACTACGCCGTCAACGAGAATGACTCGTCTTGAGTCGATTGGTGATATGCTTTCCTCGGACACAAGTAGTCGAGCGTAGATAGTGGAGTTGCCTGACTTATCGTGTGGATCTAACTTCACTCTCCACTTACTCCAATCACCCGTAAGATCCGCCGCACCCTTCCAGGTACCACCTCCGACTCGGACCTCCACTAGTCCCATTCCCGGAGCCACCCCTGACGCAGTTCCTGAGATATAGGACTCGTTTCCTATTTGCTGTAGGGTTTCTACGTCCATACTGACGTTTAGTGACCTGTCAATGCTTCCTGCTGCCTCGACGAATGCAATGGGGTCTGCCTGCCCGTATCCGAACTCGTTATCTGGACGAGTCTCCAAAAGACTACAGTCATTAAAACCAGGATCATCCAAGAGTTGTAGGTCTCTCTCTATTGAATGTGCAGAGATGATATCTTTGAACTCAGCAGGAGTGATATCAGGATTGGCTTCAACCATCAGCGCAGCTATTCCTGCCATCAGTGGGGTTGCCATGCTAGTTCCGGACTTTGACGTGTAGCCATCACTGGTCGCGGCATCAGGAGCCATTATGTTCGATCCGATTGTAGCCACATCGGGCTTCACCCTTCCATCAGAAGTGTATCCTCTACTACTGTATATTGCAAGCCCTAAGTCCTTGTCCAGGCTGGCAACAGTAACCGGAAGCTGAGCATCACCAGGGCTGTCTATTGTATTGCAACCAGCAAAAGTGGCGCCCCCAAACTCATTACCTGCGGACAGAGTTGTAATTATCCCTGCCTCTACTACTGCATCCATTTGCCTACTCCATGCCGAGTTTCCATCATTGTCAAAATGGACTTCTAATTGTTGTTCCCCGAGAGATGAGGTCAATATGTCAATGCCATACTTATCTTTGTTTTCGATTGCCCATTGCGCGCCTTGAATTACATCCTCGATATCCCCGTCACAACACGCCAAGATATTAATCAAAAAGGCCCCGGGAGCAGCTCCAATATGCCTCTGACCGGTCGTAGGGTCTGCTTGCCCTCCTCCAGTTCCTGCAGCAATCCCGGCTACATGTGTTCCGTGAGTGCCAGAATCATAAGATGACGATGGATCTTGTTCTGCGTCCATTAAGACTGCGTCATAGAACGCGATAATCTTTGGATCGCAATCGACGAAGATCGGGTTCGGGTCCAGAGGATCCGGGCTGGGTTGCTCGCAACCGGTTGTAAACGGCTCGTCATCCATGTCGTTCAAGCCCTCATGGTCTCCTCTGACTCCCGTGTCCAAGACAGCTACTACGGAGCCGGTTCCATCATAACCAAAATCGTTCCACACTAGATCCACCCCCATGTTTGGAATTGCTTCGGCCATGTGAGGTTCTGCCAATCCCAAATCCTCGATCATTACGACTCCGGCTAGGGAACGAATTCCCTCAGATGAAAGGATTTCCTGGAAGGGAGCAGTAGCAATTAACGAATCCAAATACTTTGGGCGGAATGTAACCTCTACTCCTAAGTCTTCTAGTTTGGACACATCAGCGTCAGAAGGGTGATGATCGTAATCAACGATAACTCTTGCAAAACTGGAATCTGCTCTCTTCCACCAATCATTTTGGAAGTCCTCTGGCTGATTGAGAATCCACTCCAACCTATCATCTAGAGAATCTCGATCTTTGTCCCTAGTCCAATGTTTCCACCACTCATGATGAAGGTTTGATTCCACACTAGGAATCCAAACACCGTCCGCATCGAAGCCCCCTTTTTCAGCCATGGAAGGTTGAATATTTGAGGATGCCAACGGGACTCCCATTAGCAAGATAACAAAGAATGCTACTGCCGCCTTGCGTCCTGCCATGGGCCTTGGTGTAGCTGGTAACGTTTAGGGCTTCGGACTAGACAATCCCCCGTTGATTGTGGGTCATTATTTGTCGAACAGTCAAAAGCTGGTGTGAATCAAAGATTAACATAGTAGACATGCCGACCGAAAATAAGTGGTAGGTATGGCCCCTCCGACACACATGAGCAATGGCGTGGCCGAGGCAATTGAGGCCTTTGCGCGAGGTGATCCGGTGATGATTTTCGATTCCGATTTTAGAGAGAAGGAGACCGACCTCTTGTGGCCAGCTACCGCGGCTACTCCTGAGATAATGAGGAGGCTTAGGAAAGATTGTGGTGGCTTGCTTTTTCTGGCAATAGGAAACGAGGTGGGCGAGAAGTTCGGCCTCCCTTGGCTCCAAGATATTCACTCAGAGGCATCTCTTGTTTCAAATAATCCGGTTTTGGGACATCTCATAACTGACGATTTACAATATGACTCCAAGTCTGCTTTCACACTGTCTCTCAATCACAGAAAAACATACACTGGCATAACGGATAGGGACAGAGCCTTGACAACGAGGAGATTTGGAGAGCTTGCTGGAGAAATGGCAGATTCCACGCGTTCTGAGGCCATGGAGGTATTGGGGAATGAGTTCAGGACTCCGGGTCATATACCGCTTTGCAGGGAATCCCCCGGAGGGCTTAGAAACAGGCAGGGCCATACAGAATTGGCTGTTTCGATTGCTAGACTCTCAGGTAATGTCCCATGCACGATTGGGGCGGAAATGCTCGATCCAAATGGTGATGGCGCCCTTTCACTGGAAGAAGCGAGGATATATGCAGAGAATCACGGAATACCCATGATTACCGGGAAAGATATTCTTGATTCAATAAATCTGGATTGACAGAATAATTGAGAGGTGTGTAAATATGGTAAGAGTCATGGCAGTCGGAGTGTTTGATTTACTTCATGCCGGTCATCTTCATTACCTGGAACAGGCAAAGTCCCTCGGCGATGAGTTAGTTGTAGTCGTTGCCAACGATGATACTGTGCGATTGCAAAAGCATGAGCCTGTTACTAGCCAAGACCTAAGGTGCCGGATGGTAAATGGGCTTAAACCAGTAAACATAGCAATAGTTGGTAATCCCCCTGGGACGCCAATCTTTGACATCCTAGATGTCGTAAAGCCTGATGTTATTGCTTTGGGATACGATCAGAAGCATTCAATTGATTCGATTAGGGAGGGCCTTGACAAGCACGGGTTTTCTAAAGTGGAACTAACGAGAGTAGAGGGTTTATCAGATGACTTGGATGGAACCCGAAAAATAATATCCAGAATACTAGATCTTTGGCCCAACTCTGAAGGCGGACCTTATGAGGAGGATTGACATGTTTACCGGAATCGTCCAAGGTACAGGCTTCGTCCAATCAATTCAGGGCGATTCTATCGTTACAATTGAGATTAAAATTCCTTCAACTGAGGGTCTCGAGATTGGTGGTTCTGTATCGATCGATGGGGTTTGTCTAACAGCCACTTCTGTCGGTAAAACGGTAAAATTTGATGTAATTCCTGAAACATTGGACAGGACCACTCTAGGTTACCTAAAATCAGGTTCCATGGTAAATGTCGAAAGGGCGCTCAAGTTTGGTGACGAATTGGGCGGGCATCTTTTGAGTGGGCACATAATGGGAATCGGTGAAATAACATCGGTTGAAAACCAAGATTACACAATTAAGTGCCCTTCCGAAATGGGGGAATATATCCAAGAAAAGGGTTATATTGCAGTCGATGGAATTTCCTTAACAGTTGGCGAGACTGATGGAGAGGGTTGTTTTGCCGTCCATATCATTCCTGAGACCTTAAGATTGACAACCTTGAGCAGTAAGTCTGTGGGCGCACATGTCAACATTGAAATCGATGCGATGACACAGGCAGTTGTCGAGACCACTAAGAGACTGATGGAAAATAGAGGTGCGTGATATGACCAAAGGAGACAACGAACATAAAATTGCAATTGTCTGCGGGTCATTCCATAGATCTGAAGTCGAAAGGATGCTTGGTTGGTCATCAGATGAAGCTACCAAGTGGAATTTAACGGTAGAAGAAATTGTGTGGGTCCCTGGCGCAATGGAAGTCCCGTTGGCCTTGGATAAACTGCTGGTTAGGGAAGATATTGATGGCGCTGCATGTCTAGGGATTATCGAAAGGGGGCAGACCCATCACGGCTTGGCAATGGGGCAAGCAGTAATCAAGTCAATTATCGAGCTACAGATTGCTCATGGCAAGCCCATAGGCCTCGGAATTATCGGTCCAGGAGCGGAACCGGAGCATATCGAACCTAGACTTGAGCCTCATTCACGTGCGTCCGTATCTGCGATTGCGTCGATGCTTGCGTGAACCATCCTAGAGCATAGTTGAAGGACGTCCCCTTGTTGGGAGCTACGTGGAAGAAGACGTGCGCAACGTAATCATAATCGGTTCTGGTCCAGCTGGGTACACTGCAGGATTGTATACAGCTAGGGCACTTCTTGAGCCTATGATGTTCGCAGGATACATGTCAGGTGGTCAGTTGATGCTGACTTCCGACATAGAAAATTTCCCTGGTTACCCAGAGGGGATAGGAGGGCCTGAGATGATGATGCAATTACGAGATCAAGCTGAGAGATTTGGGCTAGAAGTACAAGACAAAAACGTTGAGAAAGTGGATTTTTCAAGTTTACCATACAAGGTCTGGGTGGAAGGAGAGGAGTTTAGGACGAAGTCGATTATAATCTGCACAGGTGCAGAATCTATTTGGCTGGGCGTTGAAGGAGAGGATGCTCAAAAGGGAAGGGGGATTTCCACATGTGCGACATGTGACGGGGCATTCTTCAGAGAGGAAGAGGTCATTGTAGTCGGTGGCGGTGACTCAGCGATGGAGGAAGCAACATTCCTAACAAGATTCGCAAGCAAGGTCACTATTATACATAGAAGGGATGTTTTCAGAGCCTCAAAAGTAATGTACGAAAGAGCTGTTAATCATCCGAAAATTGAGATCAAAACTCATCGAGAAGTCAAATCTTGGCTATCAGATGATAAAGGCCTTACAGGTGCAATCTTGGAGGATCCCAGGGATGGCAGTACTGAGTCGATAGAGTGTTCTGGAGCATTCATTGCTATTGGTCACAAGCCAATTACGGGTTTTCTTGAATCACAGGTCGAAACCGATGAAAGTGGATACATCCTTCACAAGAAAAATACCATGACCAGTGTAGAGGGGGTATTCGCGGCCGGAGATGTTGTTGACACAAGGTATAGGCAAGCCATAACCGCAGCGGGGATGGGGTGCCAGGCGGCTATGGACGCAGAAAAGTGGCTGGAAGATCAACATTAGTTGACGCGATAAGTACAATGTCCTAATGTCACACAGGGCGTATGTGACAGAGGGGCTATCGGATATCGAGCGTCTGAGATACGCAAGACATCTAGTCCTTCCACAAGTAGGAGAAGCGGGGCAAATCCTACTCCTGAAGTCTTCTGTTTTAGTCGTCGGAGCTGGTGGCCTCGGTTCCCCTGCAATGATGTACCTTGCCGCAGCTGGTGTTGGAAAAATTGGAATTATTGATAATGACATCGTTGAATCTTCTAATCTTCAAAGACAGATTATCCATTCGACCTCCTCTGTTGGGGAATCCAAGGCCGTATCGGCAAAGAATAGATTGACCGAATTGAACCCTCAGATAGAAGTTACTGCTTATGAATCAAGACTGAATGCAGAGAATGCAGTGTCCATAATTGATAAATACGACTTAGTGATAGATGGAACAGACAATTTCTCTACTCGTTATTTGATTGGAGATGTTTGTGAGAAATTGGACAAACCTTGGATTTTTGGAAGTATACATAGATTTGAGGGCCAGGTTTCTACCTTTAACCTTGAAGGAGGACCTAATTACAGGGACCTGTTTCCTTCTCCTCCTCCTCCTGAATTGGCCCCGAATTGCGCTGAGGCTGGTGTTCTCGGGGTCCTTCCCGGAATAGTCGGGACCATACAGGCCACGGAGGCTATCAAGGTGATTCTTGGGGTGGGTGAGGCTCTGAGAGGCAAGCTATTGACTGTAGATACACTGACAATGATTACTAGGGTCCTGTCATTCGCTTCCATTCCAGGAAGGCAACGTGCCTCAGAAATAGGGAAGGAAGGGATATCTGTGAAGTCAATTACGCCATTGGAATTTGTCGAGCGGAGGAATGGGGGATGGAGTGCTTTCTTACTAGACGTTAGGTCGGAGAAAGAGGAAGGGATTGTTTCGTTGGAAGGGACTGATCTCAGGATTACGCATACAGCCGTGCCAGAAATGATTAATGAAATTCCTAATGACACTGACATAGTTGTTTACTGCAGGACTGGCGGTAGGTCGGGAGCAGTTGTGAGATATCTGGTGCAATCCGGTTGGGATGTAAATCGTGTATTCAATTTGGAAGGAGGAGTGCATCTGTGGTCAGATAGTGTCGATTCTTCAGTAATTAAGTATTAATATGGTAAATTACTAATTAGTATAACGTTTTATTATGGTATTAGAGCAATTACAAAAGGGTTTGAGCTCAGGAAAGAGACAAAATATGAATATAGTGGTATAATCTAATCTAGTAAAGCGAATAATTGTTGTACTATGTTCTACCAGCAACGGATTATGGGACGGAAGGGGTTGTGGAAATGTCCGAGTTGCGGGAAGCATCAGATATGGAAAGTGAGAAAGTCCTCAACATCGAAATTGGACAGAAATTGCATAGTTTGTGGGGAAAGGATAAGAGCAACATTGGATAGATCATCCTCAGGAAAGGGAAGAAGAAGTTCGGTGGATATCTGGGAGAGGTCAATTAAGCTCGATGACAAGTCGTTGCTTAGTGAGATCCAGACTAGAGACAGAGCTGATTCAGTAAAAATTATCGATAAAGCCACCATTATTGACAGCAAGGGGCAATCTGGACTCGTGCCCATATTTGCAAACAATTGGAGACCAGGAAAGGGCTTGGATTTCCCGAGTAAGGTTCAATCAAATAAGGCTCGTTCGGAATTATTGAGATTCGTTTCTGAAAGAAATGAAGGTTATTTGGATTTGGTAGCAGTATGTTGGGACTCTCTTTCACCTCCAGAATATTTCAATGGTGATTCTTACCACTCATTCAGTTTAGAATTTGAAAATGAAATGGTCGAAAGTCTATCTCAGAGGCTGATGGAACCTCACTTGTTGGGAATCGAGGAAATGGAAATAATTCCACGAAGAAGAGGATCGTCCCATCTTGCAAGAAGGATAACTAGACTTATGGTAGACCTGAGGATTTGTTTACGGAGAATTGCATATTATCATTCCATTACCCTCGAACAAAGGGAAATTTGGCAGAGGTGGATGACGAGAACTAGGATTGTAGATGAACACCTGAAAGAGCTATTCACAGATGGATTGGAGACTCCAGACGGCGGGAAATTCACAGGTAAGGGGTTTAGATCTACCTGGCAGGAGGGGGTGGTGGCTTGTGCCTCGGCTCTGACCAGAGCGATAGACCTCCCCGAATCGGAGATTGATAATGCAGATGTCATTGCACCCATGATTAGGGATACTGGTTTGGCCATGGCCATGGGACAAACTCCTACTGAGGTATTTGCGGCACAGATGGGGAAGGCAGAATCGTACATGGATGGGGGAAACCCCGGGTCCGGAGGGAGGGATTTACACATTGGGAACTGGGAGAAAAGGGTCCTTCCGCCCACCGCCCCACTTCCTACTGCTAGCGCGACTACAACGGGAATCGCTTTGGCGGCTCAACGACTGGGCAAACCAAGATTTCATCTTGCTCCAGTCGGAGAGGGCTGTAGCAGTAGTGGTGAGTTCTGGGAGGCTATGAATTTGGCTGGTACCCGTGGCCTTCCTATTTGCTACATGATTCAAAACAACCAGATAGCTCTGGACACTTATGTATTGGGCCAATCTGGAGCAGAGACATTTGGAGACAAGGGAGTCGCGATGGGAATTCCTTCTTGGACTATAGACGGTTCTGATCCAGCTCAATTCTATGCTTCAACCTCCGTTGCAAAGGAGATTGCTATTTCTGGAGGAGGGGCTACATTGATTCATGTCGAAACAATGAGGGGATGTGGACACGCTCATCACCATGACGATCTTTATTTGGGGTCTGTTTCAGGCAATCCTCCGGGATATGTGGACAGAGATTTGCTTGGTTATTGGTCAGATAAGGACCCTATTCCAAATCACAGAGATTTGTTAATCAGAAATGGCTTTAGTGAGAAAAAAATCTCCCAAATCGAGGAGGAGGAAAGGGAAATGGTCAGCTCTTGCAGGCAGGAAATGGAGTCTATGCCATGGCCTGAGGGGCATACTGTGGGAGAAGGAATAACCAGCCTAACGAATGCCCGAAGCCACTCAGAGCAAGTTAGTGATTTGAATAGTGACAGGGGGTTTTTGGAATCTCCCTTGGCGCCCGGTGAAGAAGCATTGGTGTTTTCAGATGCACCCAATTCTTGGACATTCAGCAGGTCAATACAAAATGCGATGGTCGAAATTGCTGAGATTTACGGTGATGAAGTAGTCTTCATGGGAGAAGACATGGAAATTGCGGGAGCGTTCGGTATGAATCTTCCTCTGAGGGCTAGGGGGCACCAGTCAAAATTACTGGACATGCCACTTTCTGAAGCGATAATCATCCATTCTGCCACTGGCGCGGCTTTGGGAGGAATGAAGCCAATAGCCGAAATTCAGTTTGGAGGTTTCGCCGCTCTGGCGATGAATCCATTGATCAACAATGCCGCTCAACTTCGATGGAGGTGGGGGGCTGATGTACCTCTCACCGTGAGGATTCCTTTGGGAGCGAAGACTAGGAGTGGACCATTTCATGCAAACATGATCGAGTCGTGGTTCACAAATGACCCGGGACTAATTATCGCCTTCCCTAGTAACCCACAGGATGCTTATGATTTACTAATCGAGGCGCATTCAGTTCCCGATCCTGTCCTTTTCCTGGAACATATAGGACTGTACGGCCTGAGAGGAGGTAAAACTGGGTGGGGTGGTTCAATCAATCAGATTGTAGATCCTGACCCTGTCAAAGATAGGGTTTCCTCTGGAAATCTTTCAATCGGCAAGGCACGAGTGGTCAGAGGTGGAAAGGATTTGACGATTATTTCATGGGGGGCGATGGTACATGTGGCATTGGAAGCCGCCAGAATGGCAACCAAAGACGGATTTGAGGTAGAAGTGATAGATCTGAGGACGATACAACCATTCGATGAAAAGACATGCATTGATTCGGTGAAAAGGACGGGTAGAATGATAATTCTCCAAGAGGCACAGTGGACAGGTGGTCTCGGTCACACAATAAGTAGCAGAGTGATTGAGCAGTCATTCTGGAGTTTGGAGTGCCCACCAGTAGTCCTCGGAGCCCTTGATTCTCCAGTTCCTTTCTCCCCCACCCTCGAGGACCACACTATCCCAACTCCTAATTTGGTCCACCGTCACATTATCAGATCTTGTATGTAGACAATAATTAATCGGAAACGGTCATGAGTGGAATTACCTCCGGATGAGCATGGACTGGCTACTAGTGGTAGTGGGATTCGCGCTCCTGATGTCTGGAGGAGAGGTCATCGTTCAGGGAGCAGTTGTTATCGCCAAACGGATGAGAGTCCCTCCCCTACTGATTGGGTTCACCATTGTAGCGATTGGAACTTCCCTTCCAGAATTAGCAGTTTCACTGGAAGCTGTGGCAGGCGGTCAACCAGATTTGGCAATAGGAGGAGTGATGGGCTCAAACGTCGCTAACGTGATGTTGGTCTTGGGCACAGCATCGATGCTTGGCGCGGCTAGTGATCCAGGAACAGGAGTCAGGAGAGACGCTAAGGCCATGATGTTGGCTTCTTTTGTCCTCCTAGGGGCTGTTTATTTGGGGTCCATCACCAATGTACTTGGAATGTTGATGTTAGCTTTTCTGTTTGGATACTACGGCTATTCTTACCTAAACTCGGAAGACGACGATCAGGATATTGAAGATAGTTGGGTTCCAGACCGAATAACATTAGCAATGATGGCAACTATATTTGGAGGGTTCCTGATATGGAAAGGAGCTGAATTCCTTATCGAAGGTGCAACCGGGATAGCTTCAAATCTGGGAATTTCAGAGGCGGTAATTGGGCTCTCAGTTGTAGCACTGGGGACATCTCTTCCTGAGCTGGCCGTAACTATCGTGGCTGGTATACGGGGCCAAGGGGGTGTCGCGGTTGGTAATGTTCTAGGGTCGAACATGATGAACATCTTGGGAATTTTGGGAGCTACCTCAATTATCGCAGGGGGCATCTCGATAAATCCTGATTTTGCTACTAGGGACATCTGGGTAATGCTTCTAACATCCGGGGCGGTTGCAGCTATGCTTTTGGATGATAGGGAAATCGGGCGAAGAACAGGTTTTGCCATGGTTGCCGGATATATTTTCTACATGGCATACCTCTATCTCTAAGACTGAGCACCCGTTCCAAGGCTCATGGTCGACTTTGTTTTGAGCGAGGAGCAACGGATGCTTCAGCAACTTGCCAGAGATTTTGCCGAGGAGGAAGTAAAACCAAATGCAGGCAAATGGGACAGCACAAGTGAGTTCCCCAGACAAGCCATAAAGAAAGCCAATGACTTCGGGCTCTTGACGTTAAAAATCCCTGAGAAATACGGCGGAGGAGGCATGGGGTCCTTCGAGGAGGTCCTAGTCTGTGAAGAATTCGGAGCTGGCGATCCGGGATTCGCTACTGCATGCGGTAGCACGATGCTCGCCTCGTACCCCATCCTAACAGGAGGTACTGAAGATCAGAAGGAACGGTACATGACCAAAGTCACTGATGGTTGCATCGCATCTTACTGTGTGACCGAGCCGGGTGCCGGAAGTGACGTTCAATCGATAAAAACCGAGGCAATAAAGGAAGGTGACGAGTACATAATCAACGGCAGTAAGATGTGGATAACCGGGGCTGGATACGCCGACTGGTTCTTCGTATTGGCATATACGGACAGGAAAGCAGGGTACAAAGGCATGAGTGGCTTCATTGTCGATGCAGACTCCCCGGGTATAGAGCTCGGTAAGAAGGAGGAGAATATGGGGCAAAGGTGTTCAGACACTAGATCAGTGACTTTCAATGACGTCAGAGTTCCCGCAGAAAATCTAGTCGGGGAGGAGGAGAACGGAGGTTGGATGAACGCCATGAAGGCCTTCGACTTTTCGAGGCCTACAATTTCTGCCCATGCAGTTGGCAATGCCAGAGGTGCTATGGAGGAAGCAGTCGCATATTCAACCGATCGTACTGCCTTTGGCAAGCCTATTCTAAAGCATCAGGCAATATCGTTTATGCTGGCCGATATGGCCACAAAAATCGATGCGGCAAGACTTCTTACCTGGAGAGCGGCTCTGACTTGTGATTCAGGACAGAGGAACACTCTGGAAGCGGCCCATGCGAAGAGATTTGCAGCTGACATTGCTATGGAAGTTACTACTGATGCTGTTCAGATTTTTGGAGGATATGGTTATTCTGAGGAGTACCCGGTCGCCAGAAGGATGAGGGGTGCAAAAGTCGTCCAAATTTTTGAGGGGTCCAGCCAAATTCAGAGACTGATAATTGGAAGAGAGATGATTCGTGACAGTGAGTGATGCTGAAATTGGTTGTGTAGTTCTAGCTGCAGGAGAAAGCAGTAGGCTTGGCTATCCGAAGGCGTTGATAGAAATAGATGGAGAGCCTCTGATCACATGGATTACAAAAAGATTGGTCGGACTAGGCCTAAACCCAGTTATTGTGACCAGAAGTGACCTTTATGATAGAGTCAAAGATTCTGTTAGAGATCTTGATATTATTGTGAATGACTCTCCCGAGGCAGGAAGAACAGGGTCAGTCAAAGAGGGTTTGAAATTCCTCAAGAAGAAAAATGGAGGAGAATCAAGAGTACTCATTGTTCCTGTGGATAGACCCGGTTTCTCAAAGACTACTGTTGAGCTCCTGATGAGTGAGTTATCCACTACATGCCCCACATTTGAGGGTAGAGGAGGGCATCCCCTCATGTTATCAGTAGAGGATTGCAATTCAATCCTTGAGGCCTCATCGGATGTCCCTTTGAATAGAGTCGTCGAACCTCTGAGAATGCCGGTAAATGACAGGTATCTCCATCTAAATATAGACACAATTAACGATGTTGATGAGTTTCTCAGGGTTGTAAAATTTCTGTAAGGAACTGATATTCGTCAAGAATCAAGATAAACAAGAAACCTACGATTAGAGCAGGTAATGTTGTGTGGATAGTCGCCCAAATTGAAGCCGTTTTGTGCCTTACTAATAGAGGGAACAGAGCATCCCCATCCTGCGAAATTGCATTGGCCACCAATGCTGGGAAGGAGACTATCCCCTCCACATACGCAGAGATTGCAATTATCTGGGGCCCACAACCAGGGACTAGTCCTATCAAAGCGGCTATCGCAACAGCTTCAGCGCCCGCGCCCTTCTGAGATAGGCTGGCTTCTGAAATTCCCGAGAAAATCATGCCAAACTCAAAGATGAGATAGGCCAGAACAACCCAAAAAGTCACAAATGCGGTCTCAGATGCGGCATGGACTAGAGTCTCATCGAATGAATTCAGTTTGTCCCCTATGGTCGCCTCCGTGTCGTCGCGTATGAAATTCCTCGAGGAAATGTAGAGAATTATTGAAAGGAGGGTGCCGACAAAGCCTACCCAAGTTATCAAGCCGTCACGGGTAAACGGATCCCAGACCAGGGCTGGAGAATATTCCGGGTCCTTCGCGTACCAAATTAGTAACATTATCGCGAGCGAAAATCCGATTATGGTCACGATCCACCATATCCTGTACCCTTGGTGGAGAATTTTGTAGCCTAGTCCATCTTCAGACTCTCTAGGCATATCAGAAATGATTTCGCTGTCTTCATCAGGGTGCGTTATCCGCTCTACCCTGTAGGGGATGTAATCGGGTTTTTTTCTAAGCATTCCCAGTGGAGATGAGGGGGTGACATGAAACCTATCAACTGCGAATCCCCAGATTACCGCAACGACGAATGAAATTAGATGGACAGCGATAACAGGTGCGAGAAATGAAATATCTTGGAAGACAGCACCAATCAGAACGAAGGCAGCGTCGCCAAGTGTGGCGATAAGTGTGGCGACAACTGTACCGTATGTGACGTAACCTTTTGTGTACATTGGCATGACTATAATCGCTCCTCCGCAACCCGGGGTAAGTCCCATAAACGCTCCAATCAGAGGTTGTATCCTACTATTCTCCCTAATCCAAAGTACGAATTTTCCAGCTGAGATATATTGCAACCAGCTGAAAAGAAGAACCATTGCCGCAACGAAAACAGTTACTGCCAGAAATGCATCTCGCATCGAAATTACGATTATATCGAAAGTCTCGTCAAGAGTAATGCTTGACAACACGTGTCGGCGGATGACCGCTCGGATATCAAAGTATAGCCCGTAAAATCGCCAATGTCTTGAGTGATCATAAAACACAGGAATCACTAAGAAATGAAAAATCGAGGCTCGCGGAGGGGAAATCCAAAGTGTGTCTTCACTCTCGGGGCGCTGTGTCACTCGCTGTCTTATCCTGGGTTACTAAGAGGCTGGGTAGTGGGGAGAGGGTTGCTCTGGCTTCAGTTATCGAGGCAAGAGGGAGTGTACCAGGGAAACCTGGAGCCAAGCTAGCCATATCTTCAACCGGAGAAAAATTTGGCACCGTTGGTGGTGCAGGACTTGAAATGAAGATCGAGAGAAGCTTGAGTGAAATGTTGTTAAAGGACAAATCCGAAATGAGGAAGACCGGGGGAAGGATTGAAACCTATATCCTACACAAAGAGGGGAAGGGAAAAGAGGCAGTTGCACTTGACAGTCTATGCGGAGGGCGCCTGAAAGTGTCACTGGAAGTTATCGAACCTGTCCCTCACATACTTATCGCGGGGGGAGGACATGTGGGGATGTCTGTGTCAATTGTGTGCGAGACACTTGGTTGGCAACACAGTGTATTCGATGTGAGGAAAGAATATTCGAATTCTGTAAAGTATCCTAAAGCATCTGAGTCTCTCTGCAGTTCCGTCGCAGAGTTTCTCGAAAAAGAGACTGAATCATCTATTACGAGGTTCTCGGACATACTTGTACTGGGGCATGATTGGTCTGTTGACCAAGAGCTCCTCATAGGACTTCTAAAAATCACGACCGATGCGCCACGGATAGGAGTTATCGGCTCGACAACGAAGTGGGCTGGTTTCAAGAAGGCGGCACTAGAATCAGGACTTACTGATGATGACCTTTCATTGGCAAGATGTCCGATCGGACTTGACATAGGAGCGGATACTCCGGAGGAAATTGCATTGGCGATATGTGCCGAGATTCTAGCATTTGAAAGAAAAGCAGATTAGCCGAAATATGAAATTACCCCCCTCTTACCGCAGGGCATGAGGTACACCGCATTGGGGATTGTGCTCGTTTTTTTCACTCCACTACTCAGCGGTTGCATATTCTGGGATGATACATCACCTGTAATCGAGGTATCGGATGATGAGTCTGATCCGGAGTCATATACCGTGGTCGCTCCCATAGATACTGGAATAAATGTCTATCATAATCACTTCATCATGAATCAGTCTTATCCGTCTTCACTCCTGGAGGGCCTGAATGTCACAATGATCTGTGACATTAGTACCGAGGGCACTTGGCAAGAGAGGTATGAGGCGGACAAGGAAAGTTGCTGGGATCAGATTACCCCCGCAGACATCGTATGGTTCAGAGGTACAAGAATAATCGGAACCTCTCCCGATAATGGAACAGACATACCCATTCTAGACGATCCACAAGATGGTCATGGAACGGCTGTGACTGGGGCAGTTTTGGATGCAAATCCAGATGCGGTGATATTTTTCGTTGAGGGCTTCAGTGATGCAGCTGTTCTTGCCGCGGCAAATCAACCGTTGGTGGATATCATTTCCACCAGTTTTGGGCCAATAGGGTCCATCCCGGTTCCGGGCATCGAAGATGCTACGAAGATTGCCGTCGTAGAGAATAAGAAAATTCACACTGGCGCGGCTGACAACTCTCCCTCTCCTGCTGTTCAGGACTCTACTGCCGGGCCCCCATGGAGCATAGGAATCTCTGGATATGCTGAAGAGGGTGATGATCAAAAAGAAACAATGAGTGGGTCTTACCCTGATATCGCCGCCGATTGGACCCAGGTACTACCGAACCATGACGATATCGATGGATACCACGAGACATCGGGAACATCATTTGCTACGCCCAGAACAGCTGGATTACTCTCAAAGATTATACTGACTTTGAGATCTGATTTTGGAGACTATTCCTCAGGGGCTGATCCCATTGCTAGAATGGGGAATTTGGTTTTCACCGAAGGTCTTAATGTCTCAAATGATGACCTGAGGGACGCGTTGAATTTGTCTGCTTGGTACCCGTCATCATCAACTTGGGACCCGTTTTCTGGAACGGTGCCCATATCTCCCCTCGCCCCGTGCACCCAAGTAGGGTGGGGAGTCGTAAATGAAAGCAATGTGCAGCCGATTATCGACCATCTGGGCGGAGGTCCAGATATAGGTCAGAGGCCCTCTGATGTAGTAATGTGCATGGAAGCAAATCAAGCAATAAGAGAAGCTTACTGGACATAATTTAGAATTTTCCTAATTTACCTACACGACCGTTGGATTCAATAACTGAAAGTCATTGAGAAAATTATGAGGAGAGTAAGCCTTCGGTGGGATATTTCTTCTCTTCAAGGTTCAAGTGATATTTCGAATATCCTGAAAGTGGTTGAAAGTTTTGAAGTTTTGAGTCACCTCTCCGTGAGTGAAAAAGGTGTTGTCCAACTGGCGGAAATAAAATTAATTGATGGAAGAGAAATAGAAGACCTCTCGGACATTAGCTGGCTTGAGGTTATCGAAGTTCTGGAGGAGGATGATGATGTGTTGGTTGCAAGTATTCTCTGCAGTCATCCTTTCGCCAAATCCGCAATTGAGCTATCGAATATACAAGTATACCCCCCATATGGAATAGATTCAGTAAGGGGTATGGAGCTTAGGTTGTCTGGACTCTCAGGCTCAGTGAGTAGGTTTGTCTCTCTTCTAAGAGTAGTTCTGCCACCAGACAAAATTAGTGTGAATTCTCTCAGAGACGAAGAAAAAAATGGTTGGACTGCCGGATTGACGGATAAGCAGAG
>CETK01032431.1_pt1 | contig 46730 bp, 79 predicted proteins | sample 361431 | NCBI WGS metagenome assembly CETK01 (sample SAMEA2622452, study PRJEB7988) | marine metagenome | biome: marine biome (ENVO:00000447); feature: surface water layer (ENVO:00002042); material: "saline water (ENVO:00002010), including plankton (ENVO:xxxxxxxx)" | depth 5 m | reverse complement strand
AGATTAATTGCATCTCTGGCCGCATGACCAGTTAATTCTCTTTTGTTTAATTTTTCTGCAAGTTCTACAAATATCTTCCATTCACAACCTTGTGCTGAAATGACTGTGTCTTTTGTTGGAACTTGTTTTACGCCAAATGTGTATAATGGATCAAGTGCCATCTTTACACCTTCAAAGAACTCATCTAGTCCTTCATTCATTGCGTCTAATAATATTGATTCTTTTGCAAGACGGGAATTGTCTGCTTCTAATTTTTCTATAATTACTTGCGGTTGTGTTCTCATTTGTGCCTCTTAAATGCCTAATTAATATATATTAATATAACAAATTATATACAATTTGTCAACCTATTTTTCAAAAATTATTCAAAAAATCTTCCTGCATTTGGTACTTTGCTTGTTTATAAGAAGGTGCATTTACGGAGTTTATTTTGATATCTTTTGGTGTCGCAACATATTGGATAACACTAATTGGTAATTTTTTGGTTTTAATTCCATCACCTGCATTTTCCAAATAAGGTTCTAGTAAATTTGTTGGAACTACTGCTATTGCATTATTATCACATATCAATAGATATTGTGCATACGTCTCTGGAAGTGTTCTACCTTCACTGCCGCCCCTACTATTCATAAGTTGTAAATCAGCAACAAAGTCCTTTTGTTTTTGTGTCTTTGTTGTAAACAAACAATCCTGTGTATATTTCATTTCAATAGTTGTACCATCAGGAAGAATATGATCCACACCTTCTTGGTTAACATATTTCATTAAGCCATTGCTAAATTTTTCTAATGATTTTTCAAATAGATCGCTTTTGTCAAATCTTAGTTTACGTTCATTAAGTTCTGTACCTATTTCATTCACAAGTGTACAAAATCTATTCCAATCTACATTAGAACGTAACCATGAAGTAATATCTTTAGTGTCCATAATAACCTTTACACTATTAATTATTCTTCCTTTTTGGCCTGCTCGGGAGGATTCGAACCTCCGACCTTTGGTTCCGCAAACCAATGTTCTATCCAACTGAACTACGAGCAGTCTTTATTATAGTACTGTCTTTATTGGATTTTGTCAATCAAAAAAAAAGGCCGCCTAAGCGACCTTTTTTCAAATAACGTCAGAAGTTATTTTTTAGTTGTCTAGCAAACCTTTTGCTAATGCTTTGTAACCAGCACCAATAACTGCTCTTGGAGCCTTTGTACCCATTACATATCTAGCAACCACTGTACCTCTAGAATTTTTTCTAGTGTTTAAGAACACAGGGTATCCTGCAAATCTTAAAGCCTGTACGACTGCTTGAGGGTTTCCTGCACCAAATTTATTTTTGATGTCAGCAGTAGTTAATTTACTACCGTTTGCTAAAGAGTTTAATACTCTCTCTTGAATTGTTGATTTCGCCATTGACGTCTCCTTTAATGTTAACAATTTCACTAAATTAATGATATATTTTTTCATCATTACAAAATACATAATACATGAAAAATATAATAAAGTCAAGTACTTGTTTGCCAATTATGGCAAAATGGCAAGGTAACGTAGTAATCCTATTCCATCAATAAGAAAATACAATCCATATAGTAATGTCAAACCAACACTACCTCTACTGATGGCACCATATATCAGACACAATGCACTGACTTCCCACATAGAATATGCTAGAAGCAGGTTAGGAGTTGGCATTGTCACTGCCATTACAGTGGTAGCACCAATACCTAAAACCAATCCAATAACTTCTAGTATAAGTCTTGTCTTGTTTCTTTTGTAGTCTTCCTTGAAAAATCGAATAAGATATTTTCTAAAACTTGATTTCATTTACTTAACTTTGGTTTTGAAAGTTATACAAACTCTATTTTCTGTAGGATTTTCTTCTGTAAAATGTTTTACTGGACTAGGATAAATTATACATCTACCAGGTCCTAAAACAAATTTTTCAGATGGTGCAGTTGCCAAAGTTGTTTTTTCAACAGTATCTCTTGGAATGTTAAATGGACTTTGTACCCAAAGGTCTGCACTTCCTTCATCAAATATCGGATAATATTGGACTGTCAAGAAACTATCATCATGGTTAGCCATTTCAACTTTGTCACCAATGCTTAGACTGGTTACATGGTAGCCTGTTACTTCTGCAAGTTTTAATCCTGTTTCTTGGCAGTAAAACAAAATACATTCATCTATTGCTTTTTTTAGATTTGGAAATTCATCTAATATAAATTCTTCATGTTCACTTTGTATCTTCATTATCACTTGCGTCATTTCAGCAGGATGATATTGTGCTAGATCATACATTCCTGTGATAGTAGGGAATATATGAAAGTGTTGTGTTCTAAAACTTGTATCTTGTTGTAGTGTCTGCATATTACTATATATCCTATTGTTTGGTAGTCCGTAGGGGAATCGAACCCCTCTTTCCGCCGTGAAAGGGCGGTGTCCTAAACCGATAGACGAACGGACCATGGTGCTGGAGGAGGGAATCGAACCCCCAACCTACTGATTACAAATCAGTTGCTCTACCGTTGAGCCACTCCAGCCTCTTCGACCTTACTTACTCGATCGTAAACAAAAGACCTCCAACCATTTGCATTGGTATCCCAAACTGTAACATTTTCCGGTTTGGTTTCTTTATTTGTCTTAGGTTGATGTTCTTTTGGAATAATATCAAAAGACTTTGTGCAAGTCATTACTCTTTCATCACCATTTAATTTTTTAAAGGTCACGGTATATGTTCCCTCTTGTAACATTTTAAGTAATCCTTCTTTTGTAGGAATGCCTTTCATTTTAGCAATTTGTTCTTTAGGATCACCAAAATATCCCCATTGGTTATGACTAGGGTCCTGTTGCTGTCTTTTTAATTCCTGTTCTTTATCCTGTGTCATAGCACCTCCTTAAATGTTTCATATAATTTTTTATGAGTCTTAACACCTGGATGCCTTTTGTCTCTGGCGTAGTCAAGTTCTAAACTCTTTAAGTCTAAATCTATTATACACTCTTTAGGCAGTGTTTGTCTACATAAATTTTGAGTAGTTTCACTCCAACTGCATACTTTTAAATTATTATTTTTTGCATTATCATATATCCAGTTTAAGTAATTAATGGTTCTTAAGTCTTCTAAATCACTATGATAGTTGCTTACATACATAGGCAACCTTGGGTCTTTAGTGTCATTTAAGATCATTGTAGGTTGTCTATCTTTGTCCGGCCAACAAAATCTACTATGGTCTGGTAGGAAAAATAAAAACGTTTTGTTCTTCATAGGCTGTATATGTTGTATGCTACTAAACATTCTAGCAATAGTATCTATACTAGTTCCAATCATGCCCATGTTGTTTGCACCTAACATCTTTGGATAGGGAACATCAACACCAACACCAAACGTACAACTATCGCCAAATGCCCAAATATTATTTGTAGGAATAAAGGTATCACGGAAACAATATTTGTTTATATTATATTTCCAATCTTCTCCTAAACTAAAATGCCATTCATCACTATTTTCAAATGGCCCACATTCATAGTCTGCATTGGCAAATAACTTTTTATGTGTTTCGTTAGAAATGAGATAATCGTGATACTTTCCTATATCATCAAATGTAGTAACTGATAATGTGCTTAGGTTGTCCAATGTATAAATCCTGACTCTTTAGGTTTATCATCATTGAACTTAAACTCCATAGGTTCAAAGTTTTGATTGTCAAACTTTTCAGGATTGTTTATAAAGTCAGGATGAGGGTTACCACACAATACAAAAGGGCCTTGCAAGTGATCAACTCTGACTCCTAAAGTTTTGTCATTTGGCATCTTAAGTCCTAACTGTTGCCAATGATTAAAGTTATCTTTTGCTCTTGCTGGAGTGTTACTTGCAAACACTTCACCGTTGCATTTTGCTTTCCAATAAAAACTTAAAAAATTATCATTAGGATCCTTTTCAAGTTCAACTATTTTACGTATATCTCTGCCTGTAGGATATCTTCTTAAGTTAAATTCAAACAATAAGTTATCTTTGACTTGTAGTCCTTCTAGTCTAGTAGGTCGCATACCAGGGAATGGATACAGGTATTTGCTTTCTAGATTCACAGGAAAGTTTTTTAGATATTCATTTTCTATCTCTACCTCTTTTACATAACAACCACTGTAATATATTTCTAACGTATCTGGAATACAAATAGCACTAGGATATCTAGCAATAAGTTGGCTGTATAGATAGGTATAGTTTCTTTCTATTCCAGTATCCCCCAATGTTTCACTTACTATGACTCCAACATCTAAGTCCTCTGGTATCTGTGTAAAGTCGCCTATCACATGATAGTTTTTAAGATTATTTTTCTTTGCAAGATCATGTATTACTTCGTGTAAGTTAAGTTGGTTTTCTACAAACCAAACTTCTTTAGCACCTTTTATTCCTGCATACAAACCTAGCACACCTGTACCAGCACCAAAGTCTACTACAATTTTATCTTTAGAGTGTGCTTCTATTTGTGTAAAAAATCCTTGGCAACGTTCATAGTCTTTAATCATACATAGATGTGACGCAGGGTCATTAAACTCTGCATCAAACAAACTGAATGTATGATGACTAAACTTATTGCTAGGGTTATTTTGTGACACGTTTTGCTACTACCTCATCTGCCAGTCCGTATTCGACTGCTTCTTTAGGCGTCATAAAGTTATCTCTATCCATATCTTTTTCTAATGTTTCGATATCTTTGCCTGTGTGAGTAGCATATATTTCTGTTAATACTTTTTTCCAACGTGCAAGTTCTTTGTATTGTATTTCAACATCACTTGCTTGTCCTGATGTACCACCTAATGGTTGGTGTATCATGTGTCTAGCATTTGGCAGTAATCTTCTTTGTCCTGGCTCACCTGCCATTGCAAGGAAACTACCCATTGAACAGGCTTGACCCATTACTGTTGTGTGTACTGGCGACTTGATAAATTGCATAGTATCATAAATTGCCATACCCGCAGTAACTAATCCTCCTGGACTATTGATATAAAAATTAATTGGCTTATTTGGATTTTCTGATTCCAAGAAAAGCATTTGTGCAACGACTAAACTTGCACTTTGTTCTGTAACCGCAGTATCTAACATTACTATTCTATCTTTAAGTAATCTACTATAGATGTCGTAACTGCGTTCTCCTCTTTGTTCTTTCTCAACAACTATTGGTACTAAATTGGGCATTATCTTCCTCTTCCTAAATTAACTTCGAATATTTCTGGTCCGGGTGTAGTAAACTCCATTCCAAGTTTATTTCCTACATATACCTTTCCATTCCAATCCATGTGTATCTTGTTCTGTGCTAAAAACACATCAACAAATTTCTTTTCCTCAAATCTATCCACTTCTGCTACTGCAACGTTATCATTATCAGTACAGGTAATTGTACATTTGTTATCATAATTACTGGCCATCTTCAATCCTTCTTTTCACGTTGTTATATTCTAACATATCATATATTAGAAAGTAAAGAAAAAATACCTCCAAAGTTGGAAGATATCCAAAAAAGAATACAGGTAAAAATATTAAAAGTAATACCAATTTAAAAAGATATGCACCTACAAATCTAACAGGTACTATCCATAATGGCCATTTACCAATGTCTTCTGGCTCTGGTCTTTTTCTAAAATCTTCGTACTCAAAGTGCATATTCAAAATTCTGTGTTGTATCGTTAATGCTAATTTGTTTTGCTCCATTTTTAATATGGAAATGTGTTGCCATAGGTGTAAGTGGAGATAGTGTAACTACCCTTTCAACGCCTTGTGTTTTTGCAAACTCTAAAACCTTTTGAATTATTTCTCTTCCTGCACCACGTTTACGTGACCATACCGTATATGCAATAGCAATCTTTGGTTGTTCCTTTTTCATATGAACAAGTTCACTCATCATATCAAGTTCTTTAACACTATGTGGAACTTCGTTTGTATATGCAATACAAATTATTCCTTCTATTTCATCTTCATATCTTAAACCGTATATCTTACGTCCATTTGATATTCTCCAACCCAATGTAAGTTCGGGTCTAACTGGATCTTCAGATACATCAATGTCATCTAGTTCGACTAGTTCTGTACCTTTCACCCATCTAAAGAAATCATCTGTTTTGTTTTTAAAATATTTCATATAGTGTTCCGTTTAATAATTTTTAATACCTTTTGTCTCATTCTTGCATTATCGAAATACTCATACGCCTTATGCAACGGAGTAGGAGGAAGTTGATTTTTTAATGTAATACAAGCATTAATAGGACTATGAAATCCTAATTGATCTAGTTCATGTGCGTCAAATTCTACAAGTTCTATTTTTTCGTCGGTGTTGAATTTAACATACATTAAAGCATCACCTTCATTAATGTTTATGCTCTTTGTACCTGGCTTCTTCTGGAAAAGTGGACGTACTCCAGGCCTAAACCATCTACCAATATCATAACTACCACAGATTGCATCAACTGTTCTAGTGTAACCATTGTCATGATAATATGCTGGTAAATTAGTTGCCATCAAAGGTTTATCAGCAAAAAATATATAACCAAATCCTAATTGGTGTATGCCGTTTTTACCTTGTGGTTGACCAAAGAATATTTGTCCGAACTCAGGATCTTGCCTGTGTATTTTTAAGTTTTTATCGTCACTGTATTCTAAATCAACTGTTACAGGACTTTTTATAACAACGGTCTTTGTCATTTCTTCTACAATGCCAGGACAATGTAATAACTCAGGACCTAAAAATTCTTTATAGTCTATATCTTTATTTAAAAATATAGGTTCCTGAAAACGTAAAGGAGAAATAAAATGCCTTTCTCCACTGCCTGGTGCTATTGCTCTTGTCCAATAAACTCTAATCATATGTGTTACACCACATTCTATATGGTTTGCTTTCTAATGTTGTTTTGTGAATCCAGCCAAAGTCTGCAATGTTAAAACTTAAAGTAATTCGTTCTACATCACTCTTGAAAGGATATACTGCGTGTTTCATTTCTCCTGGAAATAGTATCATATCACCTGTAGTTGGAGTATGATTAAACATACTAGATTCAAATATATTATCCTTTAGGCCTCCAAAGAATACAATGTCTCCTGGTGCAGGTTGATTACTATATTCCTTTGCTTTTTCTTTTTCTTCTTTAATTACTTCTGGTATGTCAACGTAAAGACTTGCACTAACAATACTATCCGCGTGTGTATGCATTGGATTAAACTCTCCTGCTTTACTAAAGTTTACCCACGGAAAACCTCTAAGGTTAAATTTTATATTATGCTCTTCTTTGTTAGGCATCTCGTCTAAATTAAAAACATTTAGACTGCTTCTAAGGTAGTTGTCTAAATGAACTCCTACAATATCATGAAAACGTTTTTGTTCTTCCGGCGTACCTACGTTTTGTAAATCATACTGTCCTTTGATGTTACCAGATAGTTGTTGTCCTAGTCTTTGACTTCTATCTTTAGCATCATGGGAAAGTTTTTGTAGGAACTTTATTTCATCATCTGTAAACTTACCGAAGTAGACACTAGGGCCAAAAGGTCTTCGTACTTCGAAGTTCCCTTCGGCATTTCTATAACTATAACCGGTGTACTTAAAGTGATCTTGCAAGTTTAGCCATTTCCTTTTTTACTCTGGCAATACCACGTTTCTTTGCTAGTCTTTTCTTTTCACTAGGCTTCTGGTAGTATTGTCTTTCTTTAATCTCTTGAAGTAAACCTGCTTTCTTAATTTTCTTTTTAAGAACTCTAAGTGCCTTCTCGACATTATTATTTCTTACTTGGACGTACATATCTCTCCTATCAGTGAAGTGTTTTGTTAATTAAATTCTCCTCTTCCAAGTCCACTCCAAAATACTCTTCACAGATGTGTAAAATACTGTGTGGAACAGGAGAACCTTCAAGATCTCTAGGTATAAACATACCCTTTAAATTTCCTTTGGTATCGAATATCAAACCCCAATCCTTTTCTCCCATAGCATCTTCGAAACTAACGTAATCATGGGTTGGTTCATATTTTTTATCATCGTCATTTGCCACTTCGATGCTCCTTTGTCTATCATAATTTATTTAAAATTTTTACGTAATTAAGTTGTGTTTCTGGCATCTTGGTAATCCAGTTTTCACCGTGCCTTTTTACTTTTGCATTTATTTTGATAGTTGTGTCTGCCTTTGGCATTGGTTTGCCTTGTTCAAACTCTTTGAAAAAAGATATTAAATTGTTTCCAATAGCACCATTTATTGCATGGCAACCAAACTTATCTACAAATTTAATATCTGTAACAAAAACTTCTTGATCAAAAAGTCTATCGCCTATACTTCCTATGTGCATACTTTCACCATACTTTTCTTTCATATCTTTTTTAAGATTTTTGTTCTTGTTTTTTTCAAAATAGATCTTTGGTAACAAACATACAATACCAAAGTTGTCTCTTTGTATTTTGTCTGCTTTAATTAATGCTAGAAGATTTTTCATAAAGTCTGTTAGTGTTCCTGCAATTATTTGTAATGCATTTTCTTTCATCAAGAAAGAAACACCCAGTTCTGCATTTTTATAATCTTCTTCTAGTATCTTAAATTTTGTAAAATCGGAAGGAATAAGTTTATCGTCCTCTGGTGAAAGGTTATATATCATCATTTCTTTATTAGAAAAAAGTGTAGCAGTGCCTTCGCTGAAACGCCTAGTATCCGGAAAGTATCCTCCATTCACTCTATGGGTTGCGAATGCAGTTGCTAATACAATTTTATTATCAAATTCCATTTGTGCCTCTCTATGCCTTATTGTTACTTGTATAATAACATCTGCAAAGATGTTTGTCAACCGGAATTATAGTATATGATCTGCTATTTTGAGTTCAACCAATTGTTTGGCTGTTAGGTATTGATCGGAAGGATTATTGAATTTTTTACGTACATCTGCCAAACTATATCCTGTGGCATCTCTTAGAATCTGCATACAACGTTGTTCACAGTTGTTATTCTCTTTCATCTGTGCTTTCATATCATGCATTTTGGCTTCAATGCTATCACTGTGTTGGTGATTCATGATTCCTGCATTTTTACCAATGTATCTTTCGCCATGTTTACCACTTGCAAATACCAACACTCCTGCACTCATTACGGCACCAATTCCAATCGTGCTTATGTGATGGTAACTATCTCTCATAACATCTATGAGTCCAAAAGTTTCATATAAATCTCCACCGACAGTATTGATGTATAACTTCAGTGTACGTTTTGGTTTCTTCTGTAGGTTAGCGGCCAATATCCATTTAATACATTTGCTGATATTTTCCTCAGATAATTCACCGTTTAGATAGTGAATATCGTTATCAAATAAACTTACGTCTATTCTATCTTCAACTGAGTATTGTTCGTATTTTTTCATAATGTATGTGCTTATTGATATTTATCCAAATAGTCATGTGTCCATGTTTGCTTGGCTAATCCTTGCTTTTCTGCCCATCTTACAAAAAGTCCACACTCCCTTCCGTGTGCTTCAACTTCCCAGGGCCTATCCCAGTAGTTGGGCAGTGGATTCACTTCACTGCCCTGCCACCTGTTTGTCTTGGTACGATCTAGTTCAACCCACTCACCTGTAGCGAATTGTTTTACGTGTACCATTTCGTGACAAACCGATTCCAGTATTCTACGTTTTGGAACACTAGTATCAATTCTAATTGTAAAATCTCTTGGACGGTGATTGGAATCGTTGTAAATTACGTCACCTAAATTTCCTTCGTTATCCAATAGTTGTTTTGTAAGTTCTATATCAAGATACAAAACATTTTGGAGTCGTTTGCTCATAAGCAAACCTGCTGAAAATTCAGCAACACTTCTTACTTGTTCTCTAAGTTTTTTAGTACCGCCGCTAATTTCTATCTGCATCTTGATCAACTTTTCTGTATTTCTGTGTATCGTTAGCGATTTCTCTGCAGAGTGCTTGTATGTCTTGCACGAAATAGTCGATCTCGTTTTTGTTCTGCTGGTCTTTTGGTGTGTCGTACTTCAATCTACGCAGTTGCATTGACTTTTCATATATGACATTTACTTTGTCACACATTTGACTTATTTTGTGAATCATATTATCCTCGTCAGGTTAATTTAGTATGTATTTAATATACACTCTAACGAGCCGTTTGTCAATACGATTTTTTGTAAAATGGTTAGTTTGAAGTTGCCATATTACTTAAAGGATTTTCTAAAGCAGTTTTAATTTGCTTTTCGATTTTCTCTTCAAGATCAGCCATTTCTTGCTTGATATCTTTGATTGCATCGCTGATGTCAGTGTTCAATTCTCTACTGTCATTTTTGACTCTAGATTCTACATCTTCTACAATCTTTTCAATACGTCTTACATCACCACGTAGATCATTTTTAAGTTCTTTAGCCACATCAGCCACTAATGTTACTTCTTCAAGTACCATGTCTAGTTCAGACTGTACAAGTGCTAACTTCTTATCAAAACCAGATAGGTCTGGTGCTACGTATGAGTCAATCTTTTGTTCCATCATTTGGTATCTGTTAAAGAGTTCAAAACCTCCCCAAAGTCCACCTATGATTGTACCTACTAATGGCAGTACTAATAATAGTTTGCTACCACCTATTTTAATTCCTTTGTATTCTATTTCTGCCATTGTTTTCTCCTTTTGTATTTATTAACATCTTAACTAAAATACAGTTAATCCTCGTATTGCATCATGATCATTTCTTCCATGATCTTGTCCTGTGCCATATTGTATAGAACACTTGCTGGATCTAATAACTGTGGCATCTCAGTATAAATTTGTTCGTCTGTGTACCAATCTAATGGTAATGCATTTTGCTTGTCTAGGTATGCTTGAAAGTTTTTAGTGTCTGCTAAACTTGATATAAGTGCAATTTTAGTTGTTTCATTGATAGCACTATAGGTATCAGCCATAGCACTTAATATTCTAGTAGCAATTTTTTGCTTGGCTTCTGCTACTTTCTTTTCTACGTACTCCTTCTTCTTCTCAGAATTGGACTTCGTTTTGTTTTTGTTGTCTTTTCCTTTGCCTTTGCTATCATTTCCGCTTTTTCCTTTAGACTCTTCTCCCCTGGAAGAAGATTCGTTGTTTTCTGTATCGCTAGACTCTGCGTCTCCGCTATCACTGGAGTCGGATTCGGCTTCTGACCCATTGGTATCTTCTCCAGACTCAGTGTCTCCACTGTCTGATCCTTCTGGTTCACTTGTACTTTCCTCCACTGGCTGTTCCACATTTTCACTGGACTCTTGTACGTTCTCCGACGCCACGTTCGATTCGGAGGCGCTTGAACTTTCGGTTTCGGAAACTGTCTCTTGCGTTGACGACTCATTGGTATTTCCTTCACTTGTATTTACTTCTACTTCTGTGCTAGGACCAGCATCACCTGGAGGTGCCATCTCTACGTTTGGTCCAGCGTCTGCCATCTGTGTAGTATCTGTTGACATATCTGGTAAGTCTATTTCTATTTCTGCTACTGCATCAGCAACGGCTGTGTCAATTTGTGATCCAATGTCTGCTTCAATTGATTCAACACTTGGCATATTTGCGTCCATAGGCCCTGTATCAAAACTACCAAAGTCAATGTTAAGATCTATTTCTGCAATAGTTTCTACTTGGACAACACCTGTTTCCATGTTAGTTGATTCCATTTCAACTGTTGCGACATTTGTTGTTTCGTCTACTTCAACACTAAACTCCATTTCAATACCGCTACCTGTGTCTTCGTTAACTATTTCTATTTCAAATGAATCTACTACTTCAAAGTCTATTTCTGGTACACTTGTATCTGTAGTAGGATCACCTATGAATATGCTTGTAACTGATTCTTCAGATGTATTGTAAACTGTTTCCTGTGTGCTTAATACCAATTGTGTTATTGTTTCTGTGACAGTTGTAAGCACATCATAAGTTAGAGTCATAAATGGTTGTGAAAATATAGGACCATAAACGTTCTTATGATATCCTGCATCAACTCCCCACAGTTCCATCTGACCCCATATTTCTGTGTAGTTGTTTGCACCTATGTCTTCCGTATAACTGTAATTTCTAAAATTAGAAAATGTAAGTGTTTCATATCTATTGTAAGTACCAATCAATATATTGCTTAGATTACCACCATTTGGATCTGCTTGATATAAACGAGTTGTTATTCTAAATACATCTTTACAATCACCACTGGTTGCAGAACACAAAGGCACAGTTGCGTTTGAACCATGTGATTGTACTCTGACACCATAGTTCAATGTGAATCCTGCTTGTATTTCTGCTTCAGTAAGATTAGTTCCTAGTTCTACATACTCCGAGGTTACCTGTCCGCCTCCTAGTGTGTTTACGTTATAGTTGTCAGTTGTAACAAGATTGTTGTTTACGTTTTTCATCTTACCCATACAGGCTTCACCGGCCGCTATACCTCCACTGTAACTACAAGAATTAGAATTTACTCCACCTGCTGTTCCTGTTGCTGTCCAGTCAGTGGCTTCTATACCTGGTAAAGTATTTGTAGTTGTAGTTTCTACTGAGGTCGTAGTTGAATTGGTTACTGTTTGTGTTGTTGAAATTTGTTCTATGACTGTTTCTGTGTATTGAGTTGTTGTAGTTGTTTCTTCGAAGCCACCATTGAGAGCAACCTCTGTGCCTGTAACTGTAGATGTTACCGTGACAGATTGAACAGTCCCACCGTTAGGTCCTGTGTCGCCAACGTTGTATTGTTGAGTGTATGCTAAACTAGAGTAAGAATAACAACAAAGCCAAACCACCAAGGCCAGTTGCCCAAGTAGTTGCTTTATTCTTCCACTCTTTTTCATATGCTTCAAGATCATTTTCTTTCAACCACTTATCATAATCAGGACGTTTCTCTGGATTTTCTGCCCAAGCCTTAGCGGCCTCTATACCAATCTTGCCTTTGTATGGACAAGGTGTTCCTGCCATTTCCATGGCTTCAAATACCCTTGCATCTTGACATAATAAACTGACCGCGGCAACCTTCATACCCATACCATATAATGATCTAGATAGTTTCAGTCTTTCACAGTTTAGATCTCTGATTGTTGTACCACCTGCAATACCAAATATCTGTGTTTGTACTGCGGCACTGGTACCAGTTGAACAAACGTCTTGATTGTTAATCATCACGTTAGGAGCAGAAGCAGTAGGTGGTGTTTTATCCACCGTAGTAGTACCAGTCACGGTGCTTGTAACCGTGTTGGTTTCTGCTATTGCCGATGTTGCTCCTAGACTAACTAGGAGTGCTATTAGAATTATTATTGCTTTGTTCTTCACTTTATCCCTCATTGCCCTCTATATACATATTTATCATTGGTGTAAAAATTTTTACACCTAACCTAATAAAAAGAGACTGCGTTATAATATTAATAAATACCAGTACAAAACCGAAGGCGATTTCATGGACGAACAACAATTCATATGGGACGAGTTAGAAAAACTCTGGCCCTCAGAAGGTAAAGTCGGACAAACCCTAGTAGAAGAATTAGAAGAACTAGAAGTCAAAAGAATAAAGTTAGCACTCGATCAAGCAAAAAATAACAAGACTCATGCATCTAAGGAACTAGGAATAGGTAGGACTTTACTAATACATAAGTGTAAGAAGTACGGATTAGTAGCATAGTGGAACTAGTATTATTTCTTTTAGTAGTCAAACACTGCATACTTGACCTTGCATTCCAGCCCCTGTCGTATCCTGAAGGTAAAAACAAGTTCAATTATTTTGGTTCAGTCGCACATTTGCAACATTACGTCCCGCACGGACTAGGTACTGTCTTTGTACTACTTTTCTTTGTAGACCCGTGTACGGCGCTTATATGCGGTTTAATCGACTATATTTTGCACTGGCACATAGACTTCAGTAAAACACACACCAGGGCATATTTTGGTTGGACTAATAAGGATAGACAGTTTTGGATTCTAAATGCTTTTGATCAGTTGCTACACTTTAGCACCTATTACGGAATTATTTGGTACCTCGCACTTTAGTAAGTTTTACCATAAGTGCTTCTTTTTCAATATAGTTTCTAACGTACCCTGCCGCGTTTCTAAACATTCTAATTGTTAAAAGATCTGTATTTGTTTCATTGTCGTAGATTATTACTTTAGGAATCTTAATACCATCTGAAGTTTTACCATATACTAATCTACTTGTTAGGTTTATGTCATCTCTATCATATAATTGGTTTAGACGTTTAAAGTCTAAAACATAATAACCTTTTTGACCAAACTGTACTAGTCTTACCCTATCATCATTTAGTGTAGCAAAATACTTGATACCGTCCACCATCTGTTTTAAGAAACGTTTTTCTTCATCTTCTGATGATCCAGCAAGGTCTTGTTGTAGTTGTTGGTTAGCATTTATGTAGGCAATATCGTATGCGTCTTCAATATTAGTTGCTTTTGTAAAATCGTCTTTTACTCCACTTATGTCGACTCCAAATCTTTTCCACATATTATCTAAGATGTTAAATCTTGCGTCCATTGACATACGTGAACCGCCCGAGCCTACTTGACCCATTTGTTTTGTAGTTCCTGTTTTAACACTTAGGTCAAAATGTTTTACTACTCTTTTGCCTTTTTCATTTTCATAAATTAATTCTACATCTGTTTTAGTACCAGTTTCATCACTTACTCCGTCACTTTTAATTTCAACAGAGTCTGGACGGCCATTTGCTTCAAACAATTTACTATATCTTCTTACTGCATCATTTGTATAGTCTTTTATACTATTCATTTCTTTGCCCATCTTTTGAGCAAGTAATTCTGTATTTCTTAAACTTTTAAAAGCATCAGGCTTTAGTTTTACTGTAAGAATAAATTTATCTGTAATGTTACTTTCTACTTCAGGTGCACTTTTAGATAGCACACCATTCTCAGGAAGTTGTCCTATTACGTTCATTACATCAGCGGCACTTATGTCTGCACCAGGACGTTTAATAAGTTTAGCCATTGTAGCACAACCTAATATACCTTCTGCTACTTCTCCTTTGTTACCAAAGTAATCTTCTTTCTTACCTGCTTCGCCACCTTTGATTGCAGGGCCTTTGAATATGTTTTTTGCAATTACTGTATCAACTTCTTTACCTAAATGATCTTGTCCTTGTCCTTGTATCGGTGATGAAATATCTTGTATCTTCTGTCCTGCATTAGGCGTAAAAAGAAAGTCACCAGTCTTTCCCATTTTAAGTTTTGCATTTGGCTGAGATAAAATGTTGTTAATACCTGCTACATAAGTGGGAATACTAGCAGGACTAGAACTTGCGACCATGGCTTCTTTAATCTCTTTGTATCTCATATTAATATTTATGCTAATTTAGGAAAGAGCATATCAGTACAAAACTTCTCTACATCTGCTTCATTTAGTCCGAGCGACTTCATTACACGTGGTGTATGTGGGTTTTGTTGCTGATTGTGACAGTAATAATTCTGTGCACCACCAGTAATTTCACTGCTGGCATTACCGTCATATTGTGGAACACTTTCGAACCATACTTTTAAATTATTAATAGCAAGGTCTATTATCTGTACTGCTTCTTCTTCTGTGCGGACATTACCAGCCGCTATCATTCCTGGACTGAATATGTTCTGTGCCCATTCAGGAAGTTCACGTTTTTTGCTTGGTACAAAATCCTTTACTGCTTCTTGATACCATTCACATAACGGATGTTCTTCTCCACCACTAGATGCTGAAAAATCATGAAACGCACCTGTCATCTTATTTTTACCTGCTATTACATCAAAACCATATATGGGTGCATCATTTGTTAGCACAGGAAAACAACAGACGTGCATCATCCATAGTCCGTGCGATTCTCTTGCGTCTACGACATCAATGTGTGCTCTACGTACAGATTCATTTGCCCATACTCTATTAATCCAACCATTGTCAGGTTGATTAAAATGATCCATACCTGGCTCTTGAATTTCTTTTCCGTTGGATTCAAATATATCAAGTATTTCGTTTTGGCACGAAATAAGTCTGTCCCAGATGACACTCATTACTAATCCTCTATTTTTGTCTTTATAAGTTCTAGAGTATTTTTCAATGAGTCTAGTTGTGATATTGCCACTGCAAGTAAATCATTTAAACTTTCGTGGCCTTTCTTTTCGTGATTCTTAATTATCTTAGGATACACTGCGGTATCATTTTTTCCAAATCCTGGTTGTTCACTGAGTTTCATCATGCATCTCCTTAAAAAGTTCTGTGGCATATTCGAAACAAATTTTTGCCTCATCTGCCATGTTATCATTTAGTTTAGATCTAATAGCAGTCTTAAGATTATGAGGTTCTTCAAACATATAAAATTTGCCTGTACCTGGTACCTTTTTCTTAATCATTTGTCCACCACTCAAATCACCCATGTGTCTAGTATATATGTGGGCCATTAACTTCTCTGGATCTTCTTTGATACTCATTATGTGATCTACATATTTTTGGATACTTGGTTTAGGCTTTGGTGGCTCTGCATCTTTGCCCCAAAGTTCTTGGAAGTCTTCTAATATTTTTGGTGCTCTTCTTACATCTGGTAAGTCATTTAACACACCTTCTGCCATAGCACACGCCTCTAAGATGTTGTATGCTACATATTGATTATATAAAAATTCTGCATAGACCTTATGGGGAATCTTACCGCCCATTAAAACTTTAACAAATTTTTGTCTTTCTGCATTTCTGTGATGTTCGTAAGTTAATTCTTTCAGACTCATAATGAATTCTCCCTCTCAATTTTAACTTGTAGAGGGAATCCATGCTGTCTGCTTTCGTTTGTTGCTTCAATACCTTTTTGTTCTGCAATTTCATAAGTGTACACACCAACAATAGCAGATCCTTCTTTGTGTATTTTCAAAGTAAGATCTTTTGCAGTTTCGTTGGAATGTTTAAAAATACTAACTAGGATATTGATTACAAAGTCCATTGGAGTAACATCATCATTAAGAAGTATTACTCTATACTTTTCTGGCTCGGTTGTAATAACCTTTACTTTTTCATCTATTAAAACATCAGTGTTTAAGTTGCTCATAGTTCTCTCTAGTGTAATATTTATTATAATAAACAGCCGGCAGAACTACTACCGGCTGTTTGTACTGCATTATTTGATTTCGATAGAACGTGCTTTTTTGTTCTCTGGAATGATCTTCTCCATAGAAATTTTAAGCAATCCATCTTTCAACTCTGCACCTTTTACTTCTACATCGTCTGCAATGCTAAAAGACTTTGTAAATTGTCTTTTGCTAATGCCTCTGTGTAGAACACCATCTTCATCTTCACCTTTTTTGGCTTCATGGATAGATTTGATTGTAACCATGCTATTTTCATATGTTACATCAATATCTTTCTTACCGAAACCAGCAAGTGCGATTTCTATATCGTAAGTGTATTCACCTGTTTTAACGATATTGTATGGTGGATAGTTTTGGCTTAGATTGTGTGTGAAGAAGTCATCTTCAAACATTCTTTCAAAACGATCAAACAGTGGATCAAATCCTACTGTTACCGGTCTTAGTTGATTAAAAATTGATAGAGATTTATTTGTCATTGTCTTGTCCTCCTTATTAAGCAAGTTTAATGTAGTTAGGTCCTATCAAGCAACCTTCTACATTTGTATTTATCATACACATATATTATATAGTAATTATATGGTAAAAATCAAGTGTTTTGTTTACCATTTTACTTATTATATGCATTGAATACGTTATTTACTTGGTTATGTACTCTAACAAAGGTAGCACATTTTGGCATATCTTTAATACGTTTAGCACCAATATATGTACAAGCAGATCTAACACCACCTAGTATTTCTGTAATGGTGTCTTGCACTGCTCCTTTGTGTGGAAGGTCAACCACTTTGCCTTCTGCTCCACGGTATCCGTCTTTACGTGAACCATGTTTAGTCATGGCCGCATTTGAACTCATACCATAAAATTGTACCTTACCATCTACTACTTCACCTTCTGACTCATCATGTCCTGCTAACATACCTCCTAGCATAACAAAGTGTGCACCAGCACCAAATGCCTTAGCAACATCTCCTGGATAGACACAACCACCATCTGCAATTATATGTCCTCCAACTCCATTGGCCGCATCAGCACATTCAATAATACCAGATAGTTGCGGTACGCCTACTCCTGTCATTAATCTTGTTGTACATACTGATCCAGGCCCAATACCACATTTTACAATGTCAGCACCTTTAAGAATTAGTTCTTCTGTCATTTCAGCAGTAATAACATTTCCAGCAATTATAGTTTTATCTGGATACTGATCACGTAAACGTCCTATAAAGTCAGCATAATTTTCGTGATACCCGTTTGCAACATCAACACAAATGAATGGTACATCTGGATACTTTTCTAATACTTGTTTCATTACTGCAAAGTCTGGAGCATCAGGATCCCATATTACACCTGTACCTGTACAAACAGAAAGATATTTCATTTTGACACCATCGCCAATTGCTTCTTTCCAATCGTCAAGTGTGTAATGTTTTCGCAATACAGTGATCATTTTATGTTCTTGCAAAACTTTTGCCATTGCAAACGTTCCAACGCCATCCATATTAGATGCCATTATAGGAACACCTTCCCATTGTTTCCCACTATTGTAAAATTTAAAAGTCCTTTTCAAATCCACATCTTTTCTAGATGTTAGTGTAGATCTTTTGGGTTTGAATAATACGTCTTGATAATCTAATTTAATATCTTGTTCAATTCTCACCTTATTGCTCCATAATTAAATGATAGGCTAACCCTATCTTCTGTGCTCTTATTCTGTAGGACACTATGTTTTTGCCATCCCATAAAGATAATAACATCTTTTTCCTCAGGTGTCAACTCTGTTTGTGTGCCAATTACATCATTATATTCAGAATCTTTTGGAACGTAATAACTAGCATCACCTCCTCTATAAAATCTTATGTTACCACTATCTTTTGGAACTTTTAAATACAAGTTGCCTACTAGTAATGCATCTTGGTGATGATGTGTTTCATTTACTGCACCTGGAGGGTTTATATTATACCAATAGTTTAAAAGCGAAACTGCCGGAAGGCCTAGTCCTTTTGCGATCGAATTCATTCTTTCGTCTAAATATTCTTGTAATACTATACCTTGGGGTATAGGTAAAGCAAATTGAAATTGCTCTTGTTCATCAAAACTTTGCCAACCACCAAATACATTTGTATCTTTCTTTTTTAAGTTGTAGGCATTGTCTACTACCCAACTCGTATCTATTGTGTTAGGTAATTTATATTTCCATAAAGGATCTGCAAATAAATTAGTTCTGTTGTCCATCGGGCATCACTGGTTGTTGTCTAGGAGTAAAGTTAAAAGATAAACTATACCTTTCATGTTGACTTAAATTTCCTACTACATTATGTTTAAGCCAACTAGGAAATAATAACAACAATCCTGACTCTGGTCTATAAGATGCTTTTTGACTTGTAAAATGATTGTACTTGTCAAGTGGTGGTAAAAAATGTATAGCGGCATCTTCTCTATGAAATTCTATATTTCCCATTAGGTCTGGTTCGGCTACGTCTATATAAAATGCACCACTTAGAATACTGTTCTGATGATCATGTAGATTATTGTAGTCTTTATATCCGTTTATGTTAAACCAAAGATTACTCATTTGTAACATAGGAAGTCCTGCTTGTTTAACACAATCCTTTACTTCTCTATCTATTACTGATCTAAAATACATTAACTCCTGTGGAGATTGATCCCATGACTCTATGCTTTTACTTTGCCAACCACCGTGGTTACTAACCGAATGTCCTTTTGGATCTGCCTTACGTAAATTATCTGCATAATTTTTTAACCATACCAAGTCTACTTCTAACTTACCACACCATACTATACTTGGAAACCATAAGTCTGCTTTTAACATTCTTTACTCCTACTCAAAGTAATTTACTCCTTTTACAAATGACTCAAGATCAAATATTCTATTAATATTAATCTTATTGTAAGGCACATGATCGTTCTTAGTCATATACCAACTACTAGGGAACCGTAATAAATGTCCTACTGTCCACTGGGTAGCGACACACATATCTATATTAATCAATATATGGTCAACATAATTTGCTACGTCTAACAACCAGTCTGTGTCAACACCAACTTCTTCTTCAAACATATATAAGTTGAAGTCTGTTTTAATATTCTTTGCTACATCATTAAATTGTTGTTTAATACCTTGATCAGGATTTACAATCAAAACACTAGGCAAGTCGTTCTTAAGTTTATCAGGTGGTGTGATCAGATTGATTTTACTCATTACACGAGTACTTATTTTCGCTTATCTAGTATCTTGCTGAAAAGTGACGTGTCAGTTTGTTCACCATTTTGTGTATATGGCTCAATCACTTCTGTTAGGTCTGGTTTTATTCGCCCGGATTGGTCTTCTTTCGGATTTGATTTCCTTGTTCCTTCACTATGTAACTTGAACCCTTTTTTTTTGGAGCATCTGACTGCTCTAATTCTTTAGTATAAAAGATCCTGTTCTGTGTATCCGGAAGTTCTATCTCTTTATCTACTGCTTCTTCTTGAGGCAAAGGCTCTAAGTCTTCTTGCAATGTTTCACTTAAAGTAGGCTCTGGTGTTTTTTCTGCTTCTTTATTTGCCGCTTCAACCCAGTTGTTCCATTTATCTAGATCGTCACCCTCACCTTTCATTGCTTCTTCTATTTCTTCTGCTACTTTTATATCTTCTAGTACTTCTGGTTTCTTTTCTGCTTCTTCTTTTGTAATACCTGCATTGGCATATTCTTCTTCTTCAGTCATCACTTCTGGTTTGCTTACAGATACCGCACCAAGTGGACTTCCTATGACCGGAGGTACATTAGCAGAAATTTTATCTGCTCTTAATTGTTCGTCTCTTTTGCGATTAAATTCTTCGTTTTCACGATGGGCATCATCCCACTGTTCTTGTGTGTAAGGTGGTTCAGGATCTGGATCTGGATCCTTGTCTGGCTTTGGGGGCAGAGTACCACCTCCGGGACCTACAAGACCTTTTTCTTCTCTATGCCAATGGAATGTGTATTGAGATGCTATAAGCAATAATACTGCTAGTGGATCAAATACAAATATAATTATTATAATAACCCATCTGACAGCGGCCTCTAATAATGATTGGTCGGCTTGTTCACCGTAAATAAACTCTGCAATGTACTTAATAGGTCCTACTTCTGCTTCTAATTGTCTATAAGTTTTCTCGTAAGTAAATTTTTCTTCTCTAACATTATCAATAATATTCTGTTCTTTATCAATGAATGTTTCTAATTCTGTAATTCTAGCATCTAAATCTTCTGTTTTAGCATTTGCTTGTCCACGTAGATCCTGTATTCTATCCTGTATTGCTTTTATGTCATCTGCATACTTGGCATCTACTTTAGCCAGTGCATCATTTAGTTGTGAATTAATGTTACGTATTTCTCTTTGTGCCGAACTTGCCACTGCTAGTTCGTTGGCTTTTGCTTTTTCTACTGCTTCGTCAAACTTTGCACCACCACCAAAGGATCCTTCAAATCTATCCTTGGCCGCTTGTATGTCTGCTTCTTTACGTTCTTTTGCTTGTTCAATACGTTTGTTCTGTAATTCTATTTGCTTATCAAAGTCTTTTCTAATGTCATCTTTTTCTGCTTTAATAAGTGCATTGATCTTATCTAGTTCTACTTGCTCACGATCAATTAGGTTGTCAACACGAATATCTTCGCCACCTAATAGGCGATCCATTTCAGTTTGCCATCTTGATATCTTTGCTTCTGATCTTGCTAATTTATCATCTAATGAAGTTATGAGTGCAACCTGTTCTTGACTCATTGACGTTTGTTCTATGTGTGCTTTAGAAAGATATCCAAAGATACCCATAGACGTAATAAACATTAATACAAAGACTGCTATGGCTAGGTAAGTTTTTAACCACCATACGGCACGTGTCCAGTTCCTATGAAGCCAAACTGCCGTTACAAGTTTACCAACTTCTAACGATACTCCCATTATTATAATAGGTATTACAGCCGCGGCAAATATAGCCGCCAGACCTGCTACTGAATAGTAAATTGCTACCGCACTAATTGTAAGTGCAGATAGAAATGTTATAAATCCTAACCACATACTGTTCCTTTGATACATATATATTTACCTAAAATTATCGTATAAATTTCCAAGTCCTTAGGTGATTGATACAGGCAGTTTCTTTAAAATCTCTTGTTTTATTCTTGTAAGTAATTTGTGATAGTATAACTCTACAAAATCCACTACCGGAAGGATATGTCATAGATATCTTAACTGCACCTTGTGATCCATTCTTTGCATTATACCATTTAGTAACTTGACCTTCTTCTAAATTATCCAATGCATAAAATACTGCTTGTTCTTGTTTCAATTGATCTTCCTTAGGAAGTTTATGCAAACCCCATCTAAAAAGATTAACAACAGTTGCAACAGATGTAGATGTTTCTAAATACTTACTATTAGTGCTTGACTCTACACTACTAGACGTAATGTAGGTTTCCTGTGTATTAGCACAGCCAGTCATTAGGCTTACACTAATAATTAATGCTAGGATTGACGATTTCCCAACCACCATGCTCTCCGTTCTTATCAAGTTTCTTACAAACAAAACCTCTTTTATATTTCTGTTCACCACCTATGACAACACGATAATAATACTCGCGACAGTCACTTGCAATGCCAGATCTTGCTAGGAAGTTTTGGTCTGCTATTTTGTCAGTGCATTCAACTTTAGTCATACTTTCTACATCAGTACCATTCTTAACTAGAATGTCTTTTGTAGTATGACAATATTCAGGGCGGTCAGCAGTAAGTTGTTTACTTGCACACCCTTGAACAAGAACTGCACCTAATATTAAAAGTGCAATTCTATACATTATTGAACTCTCTGTGCTTTTGCGTCAGCAATCAATTCTTCGAAGATTGCTTTTGGCATTTTAAACTTCACGAACTTGTAATGCTTACCACCAAGTGTGTACCATTCCATTTCTTTTTCTAGATATTGTGCAATTCTAGTGTTAGAAACTTTATGTTTAATGACAGTAGTTGTATTCTTATTATTACCATCAATCTTGATAACTGTGCTTGAATCCACTGTACCGTTGATTCTTTTTGCGAAGTTATTGATTGCGAATGCATACATTTCTTCTTCTGCACCCTGGTGGAATATACTTACACCAGAACCACAAGAGTAAACATAATCTTCTTTCCAGAATAAGAAACCTTCTGTTCCTGATTGTTCACACTTCTTGTACCAACTAGGCATAGCATACGTTTCACGTTCACTTACCGTAGTCATACTTGAACAAGCACCAAGACCTAGTATCATAGAACCTAGTACAAGTGCTTTCGTTAGTTTATTCATTTAAGCCTCCTTTTTAGCCTATTCTTACTCGTACACTATAAACTATTTTAGAAAATAAATCAACCATTAATTTGCCAATTTATTACCATTATAATGTTTAAGTAATATTTTTTCTACTTTTTTTGCCTTTGCTTTTACCAATTTAACATAGTCTGGATTGGTACTCCATTTAGCAAGTAAATCAATTTGTTTATCCAAATTAATCTTACCTGAATCTAGTTGTGCTTGTCTTTCTGCTCTAAAGGCTTCATAAGCCGAGTGTCTATTAATAGTTTGGATCATATCCAAAACACTATCACATTTGGTTTTATATTTCTTTACACCCCATGGAGCATCGGGATTACCTTTTGCCTTTAGTTGTGGTTCATTTTTACGCCAAGTTCTAATACCAAATAAATTATTAGCCTCGTTGGCAAATCTACTTGTACCATATCCTGTTTCCAAAACAGCCATTGCTACAATAATATCTCTGTGTACTCTTGTTTCTATGTTTAGTTGTAAGTTGTGGAATGCAATACACTTACCAACTGCAAGTATAAATTCTGTGTTATTACTATATTCTATACTAGGTTGAAAGAAACCATATGACTTCCATTCTTGTAGTAAGGATATTTCTTTTGTCTTTATTATCTTATCTTTTACAAATGGATTTGGAAAAAATGTTCCTGCACCATAACTTGATATAATAATAAAAATACTACCAAATATAATATATGTCCATCTCAAAACTTTTTGCTTTAATCTTTTATCCATTAGTTCCTTCTCATTGTTGCAATTTCAGTTGCCGCCTTACGACCATTCTTGTCATCTTCATCATCGGCAAAGATAGGCACCATGTTAGATTTATGCATAGTTGCAATACCAATCAATCTACGTTTTCCTGTGTACTGCATAGGTTCTTTTTTAGTTGCGGGAGCGAAACTGGCTGAAGATTTCCCACTGGGGATATGTTCAGTCTTACGTTCATATGATACACCTGCTTGATGCCAGGGAGTCGACATCACAGTTGTACTACGTTGTTTAGGAGTAAAGTTGCCATGAACATATTCAACATATTGTTCCATTGTCATTCTATGGCTATGCATACCTAAACGTTTCATGTCTTTGTTGTACAGTCTTAGTTCTTCTGCCCAACGTTTCATTTTAGCCTTAGTAATCTGCCTTTTAGGTTTCTTAGTGTTTAAAGTTGTTAAGCCTCTAGCAAGATGCATTGTCATAATTTTACCTCTTGAAATAAATTTATACTATTAATATAACACTTTTTTTGGAAAAGTCAACCTTTATCGGTTGATAAAATAAAACTGATTTATCGAAAATCTACCCGTTCCTTGGGTTTTGGTAACTTCGTGTGCTTCATAACTTGGAAATAAAATGATTGAATTGTTTTCCAAATTAGGTATATATTCCTGTTTAGCAAACTTTAAATGTCCACCTTTGAATGTTCTAGGTTCGTGACAGAATAATGTTACTGCACTTATTGTGGCATGATCGGCGTGGCTTTGGTACTCACTACCATCAGGATAAAAATTAATTTGAGTAAGGTCATCATTACACATATCCAAATAATTTAACATTGGATTGTCCGAAACCAATCTTTCTGTAATATCAAAAATTTGTCTGTTATATGTAAGGATGTCACTTTTGGATCTATCGTTCCTAAAATGTTTGTCGAGGGATAAACCAATCATTCCATTTGATCTAGGATCACCATCGTTGGTCTTATCCGACATAAGGGGTTTTAACTTATGTAGTTCGGCAAACATTAGGCTATACTCTCGTGGAGCATAATAATCATATATAATAGTATGGGGGAAAGGTACTTGGTTAGTTACTATTCGCATAAAATTCTCCCATACTCCAATTCATAGTCATAAGTCTAATAATACAATATTATCTTTAATTAGTCAATACTCCAACTAACCAAAGTGTAACCATTATTGTAATTCCTATTTCTGCTCCAGTCATAATATTCACCTCCTGAATGCAAAATACTTATACACTCTTTACTTGTATTTGTCAACAAGTGATATAATCAAATAATTGGCAGAGGCACAAGGAATCGAACCCTGTCTTTCAGATTTGGAGTCTGACGTGCAACCATTGACACTTTACCCCTATTGATTAATTACAGCCAGAAACACAGAGCATAACTTGATGTCCTGTGATTGCTACATGGATTGCATTTATAACTAATGCGGCTCCTAGAATTGTGATATATGTAGCCATTTTATTTGTCCTTCTATCCAGTCAAAATGTACGCAACTTTTCTGTTGCCAGGTAAGTTGCCAACCCCGTCAAATTATGCCGCTAGTGCATAATCCTCAGATGCAAAGTTATCGTTTGCATTTATAGTTTTGTTACGTTAACGGAGTTCCCACCCGGTAATCTCTTTCATTCTTAACAAGCCAGTCGATCCTAATTCCACCCCGTAGGGGGTATATTGAATTGGTGGAGTGGCCGGGAATTGCACCCGGGTCCTGCTCTTGTGACATACAATGACGTCATCAATTACTCTTTATTTATAGCACCGATAATGGAGTATGTCAACCTCTTTTGAATGATAAATAGAAATTAAAAGGATTTATGAGTAAATTCAACGTATCGGACAATACAAGTATTTCAATGCCAATCAGAAATATGTTGGCTATCATAGGTGCAGTAGCAGTAGGTGTTTGGGCATACTTTGGTGTGGTAGAGCAACTTAACCAACATACTAACACGATAACTTTAATGCAGAAAGATCTAGATTCCAATTCAGAATTTAGAATAAAATATCCTAGAGGTGAATTAGGCCAATCGCAAAACGACCTAGAACAATTTATGCTTATTGAGGACTTGTATAAAAGTGTAGAGAAGATGGAAGCCGTATTAGAAAAGAATATGGAGAATAGAGTTAACATTGAATTCCTACAGAAGCAAGTAGAAAAGATTGCAAAAGACATTGAGAAATTAAAAGACGCAGATAGAGATATCAAATACACAAACGGGAACGGTCACTAATGTGGGAAATGTTTGCAGTAATGTGTGTTACAACAATGATGGATTGTAGAACCATGTATGAAAATCCTACAAGAACTTTTGAAACTAAATCATTGTGTCTAGAAGCGGCAGTAGAAAAAGAAAAAAACACAAGGGCAATGCTTACTGATGAAGATGGATACTTGACAGTAGTACATCTTGAAGTAGGTTGTGAAAGGAAAGAGAGCATATGATCGAGACAGTGGTAGCACTTTTAATGTTAATCAACAATGAGATCAAGGAACACAGAATACAAGACTCCATGGGGCAATGTCTTAGAGGCAAACGTACTGCTGAACGAGAATACTCCGAAGGCGTCAAGTACCAGTGCATCAAATCTAAAGCAGAGTTAGAAAAAAACATAGACGGATCAATCACCATCAAATCACTTATTCTTGAATAATAGATAAATATTATTGAGGGAATTTTTTAGGAGAGGGAAATAGTAGATCCTTTTACTGCAATAGCCGCCGCAACGACGGCTTTCAATACCGTAAAGAAATTTGTCCAGGCCGGACAAGACTTTGAAAATACAGTCGGCCAAATGGGCAAGTGGTACACCGCAATATCAGATTTTCGTAAAGGACAACAGATGCAAAAGAAGCCTCCGTTGTTCAAAAAACTTTTCAATGCAGGTTCAGTTGAAGAAGAAGCACTGCAACTATTAATCCACGAAAAGAAAATCATAGAACAAGAAAAAGAATTACAAACATTATTAAACTTCCGTTATGGTTATGGTACCTGGGACGAATTAAAAGAGATGCGTCGAAAGATTAGACTAAAAAGAGAACAAGAAGTTTACAAACAAGCAGAACGTCAAAAAGATTTTATTGAAGCAATGCAAATAGGACTTGCAGTTTTATTATTACTAGGCTTCATTATTGGCTTATTGTATTTTGCCTTAGACTACAAAGGGATTATATGATATATGTTGCTATGGTTATTGCTTTATTACCTTGGACTGACGCACTTGCGGGAGCAAAGACATATGGAGCAACTAAACCTTATACTTATGAACAACAAATAAGAAGAGGTGAACGAGACCAAGTCAAGATGACTGTTGCTCGAAGAGTGTATATGGGCCATATAGGAGATAACCTTGTGTGCATATACGTAGGTGCTGGTAAAAGCAGTGAAACAATCGTTACAGGAAAAGATGATAGATGCCCAGGTTCAATGATGGTGCCATATAGTCCTAATCCTGATTACGATTGGAAAGACACTCTTAAAAAAATGCAAAAAGATTATTAACAACGGAGATAGATATGGCATATAGTAAACAACTACTTGACCATTATGAGAATCCAAGGAACGTAGGTTCAATGGATAAAGAAGATACTGACGTAGGAACAGGACTAGTGGGTGCACCTGCTTGTGGCGATGTCATGAAACTTCAAATTAAAGTAAGCGACCAGGGAACAATAGATGACGCCAAGTTCAAAACGTTTGGCTGTGGCTCTGCTATTGCTAGTAGTTCGCTTGTCACTGAGTGGGTAAAAGGCAAAACACTGGGCGAAGCAAGGGAAATTAAGAATACAGAAATCGCTACAGAGTTGGCTCTTCCACCCGTAAAGATACATTGTTCAGTGCTGGCTGAAGATGCCATAAAGGCGGCCATAGCAGATTATCAGAAGAAACAAGTAAAATAATCTTCTTAATATATCTTAGATTTGTTTGATGTTTGCGGCAATGGTTCTGCCACGGAATTCTTCAAGTTGATATTCTAATTGAATACCTTCTAGTATATCCGTTATACCTGCTTTTTTAAATTGGGAAACGTGTACAAATATATCTTTGCCACCTTTTTCTGGAGTAATAAATCCAAATCCTTTGACTGGATTGTACCACTTTAGTTTTCCTTTTTCCATGTTCTATTTTACGCCCTAGTGTTGTTTTTAGTAGTAATACTAATCATATTTATAAATTTTTTGGTAATTATTACGGATATCATAATAAAAGAATGGCGTTGCAAGATTATCAAATGCAACGCCAAACTTTAATAAATTACATAGAGTTCTTTTTTTCTTGAATCTCTGCTCTTCTTGATTTTGCAAGTTTTCCCATTTCGCCTAATGCTTTTCTGGCTCTTGCCGCTGAGGCTTTTACACCTTTTGTATCGAAAGATTCAGACTCTTTCAAGTAGTTCTCGTATGCCGCCGTGATTTGCTCATGAATTGATGACATATTTTTCTCCTGTTACTATTTTATATATGTTACGCCAAGTTGGTACCCTTTCGATTTGACTGTTTAAAAAGGTCTTATTGTAACTATGTTCAATAAGGATTGGTTTAAGTCCGTGCTTTAGTCCTTCTAAAGCATTATCCGGCTTATCTTCAATCCACCAATGCCCTTGACCCATTTTGCTTAGAACTTCTGCTTTACCAGAACCAGTTTCTAAGAAATGGATATCCTCAAAAGTGTCTTCTCCAAAGACGTCTGCCAAATTTTTTCTTCTTAATGCTTGAGCAGGTTGGTCTAATGTTAAAGAAGTAATCGCAGTAAAGGTATATCCTTTTTCCTTTAATGCCTTCACTATTTCAACACTATCTTTGTGGGGTTCTAAAAACCCAATCCATGCAGATCGATTAAAAATCTTCACTAACCAGTCTGCTTTATCTTCTGGAATAGGATCTTTTTGGATATTTGTAACAAATCTAAGATGTGTCTTATACTCTGTATCACCGTTTTCCTTAACGATGAAACCCTCTAACGCCATCCATTTCTGAAAGGCAGTATCCCAATCAAGTAGAACTCCGTCTACATCTACTAATATTTTTTGACTCATGTTTTAATCCCAGTGGTTGCTTCAATATATTGTTTTGCCATAGTGGTATGGGTTTTTGAAGAACAAACTACACTGGACTTAGGCATATAGATATCCGATAATGGATCTGCTGTCATCATGAATTGACCTAGGCCAATTCCTTTACCTGTGTTCATTAATGTTAATGGCTTGTGCAGACGATAACTTGTGTCAGTTACATCGTCTACTCTTGCTACAATCTCTTCTCCGGATTGTAATTTGAATGATACTGTGTCGCCTTTTTTGTGCGGAGTTTCAATTAACATACTTTATTGTTTCAGTCCTTCCATACCGTGTTCTTCAACGTACTTCAATAGTTCGTTGTATCCCCCAACGTACTTACCGTTAAGGATAATCTGCGGTACAGATCTTGGCTGTGGCATACCATTTGCTTCAAACTCTTCTAACAAAGTTTCTCTAGTCAGGTCTCTGCCAATTAACATTTCTTTAAATTCTATCCCTGATGTTTTTAATAAATGCTTTGCTTTATCACAATAGGGACACATTGGTTTTGAATATACTACGTTTGTCATAATTATAATTTAAATCCTTTGAATGTATCTTTTTCTACGTCTTGTTTAACGCCCCCAATAATGTATGACTCTACTTCTGTTTCTTGTGGAGCCACTTGTAATCCTGCTGAACTCAACCAATGTTGTGTCCAAGGTAAAGGATTAGTATTCACTGGTTGATCAAAGATAGGTTTGTATCCTAAGGCTTTCAATCTTCTATTAGCAATGAATTCTACATACTGGCCTAAGATTTCTTCGTTCAATCCAATGATGGATCCATCTTTGAACAAATACTTTGCCCAAGCCTTCTCTTCTTCAACGCAGGTCTTCCACATATCATAAACTTCTTGTTCACTTTCCTGTCCTAACTTTTGCATTTCAGGATCGTCATTACCACGTAACCAATTTTTTAATACGTGAGTTGATAAGTTTAAGTGTGTTGCCTCGTCTCGAGCAATTAATGAAATAATTTTTGCTGACCCTTCCATCATTTTACTTTCAGCGAAAGCAAACGTACAGGCAAACGAAACATAAAATCTCAATCCTTCTAAGATGTTTACGTTCATCATTGCAAGGAACAATTTCTTTTTGACATCAGTCATTGTGCCTTTGCCTTTGTACATAAAGTTTTCTACTGCATCTGTATAAGAGTCATAATTCTTTGTAACTGAAATAGCACGTTTAATAATTTCATCATCTTCTAAGATGTGATCCAATACTTCACTTGGATCAGGATAAACGTTTTTCATAATGTGTGTATAAGAACGAGAATGTATAGTCTCAAAGAAGTCCCAAGTAACAATACAGCCTTCTAGTTCAGGTAATGATACCCAAGGTAGAAATGCAAGACTTGGACCACGTCCTTGTACTGAATCAAGTAACGTTTGGTATTTTAAATTACTTGTAAAAATATGTTTTTGCTCTGGTCTGAACTGTTGATAGTCTGCTCTATCCTTTTGCAAACTAACCTCTTCAGGTCTCCAAAAGTAACCTAGCATTGTTTGATTTAGTTTATCAAACTCAGGAAACTTAAATGTATCGTATCTTTGTGTGTTTTGATCCTCTCCAAAAAACATAGGTTGCTTGGTGAAGTCTACTTTGTTTCTATTAAAGACAGTTTTAGCCATTTGTTCTCTTTCTATATTCTCTATTTTCCTATACTATTATAAATTACTTTGTGTCGCTTGTCAATAGTTAAATTGCACAGGCTTCACATTCTTCGTCCAATTCCTTTTTAGAACTTGGTTCAGGGTGTGGTGCTTCTTGCTCCAGCGGAGTACTTATCTCTTCTCTCAATTCTTCTACGTCTTCACCTTTAAAATCGTATGTATTTTGATAATAAGAAGTTTTCCAACCTAATTTGTATGTAGTTAATAAGTCCTTAAACATTATACTCATAGGTACTTCATTATCTGGATAGTGAGTAGGATTGTAACTCCAGTTACCTGATATGGCTTGATCGAAGAATTTTTGTATTACAGCCATTACATTGATGTAACCTTCATTGCCTGGCATTTCCCAAAGCAATGTATAATAGTTCTTTAAACTTTGATACTGCGGAACAATTTGTTTAAGAGGTCCTTTTTTAGATTTCTTAATTGAAAGATATCCTCTTGGTGGTTCAACTCCATTTGTAGCATTTGATACAATGGAACTGCTTTCTGATGGCATTTGTGCTGACAATGTTGAATGTCTAACACCATGCTCTTTAATTTCTTCACGTAGACTTTCCCAATCATACTTTAATTTAATATTACATACTTCATCTAAATCTTTTTTGTATGTGTCAATTGGCAATATTCCGTCACTGTATTTTGTACGATTGAAATATTCACAAGCACCTCTTTCTTTTGCAAGTTTATTACTTGCCCTTAAAAGATAATATTGAAATGCTTCTGTTAGTTCATGAACTTTAGTAAGTGCTTTCTTATCGTTGTATTTTACACCATGCCTTGCTAGATAATGTGCAAGTCCAATGTAACCTATACCTAATGAACGTCTTGCCTTTGTGGATTTTTCAGCGGCCTCAACAGGATATTTTTGGTAATCAATTATTTCTTCTAAGGCCCTTACTGCTAATTCACATAGTTCTTCTAAGTCATCAAGTTCTTTTAATACACCTACATTAATTGCACTTAAAATACATAAGGCAATTTCTGCTTCTCCATCATCAATGTGTTGTAATGGTTTTGTAGGTAATGTAATTTCCTGACATAAGTTACTCATGTAAACAGTATCTTTAAATGAACTATGTGTGTTTGCATGGTCAACATTCATAATATAGATACGTCCTGTTTCAGCACGTTCACGAAGCATATCACCAAACAATTCCATAGCAGGAACAGTTTTCTTTCTTATGCTATTATCTTTTTCATACTTTGTATAAAGTTTTTCGAACTTTGCTTGATCACTAAAGAATGCTTCATACAAGTCAGGTACTTCGTGTGGCGAGAATAAAGTTATATCTTTACCACCTAAGAATCTTTCATACATCAATTTGTTAAGTTGTATTGAGTAATCTAATTTTCTTACTCTATTATCTTCTGTACCTTTATTGTTTTTTAAAACTAATAAGTCCTGAATTTCATAATGCCATAATGGGAAGTGGGTAGTTGCACTACCTCCACGTACTCCATTTTGTGTACAACATCTTACGGTTGATTCAAATTTCTTTAGAAATGGAACAAGACCTGTGTGTGCTACTTCGCCGCCCCTGATCCTAGAATTGATTGCACGAATCCTACCAGCATTGATACCAATGCCTGCACGTTGAGCCGTATAACGTCCAATAGCCATATCACTGCTAAAAATACTATTAAGGGTATCGTCACTATCAACAAGTACACAAGATGCAAACTGACGTACAGGGGTCCTGACTCCTGCCATGACAGGCGTTGGGATATTGATTTTAAAAAGTGAGGTCGCGTCATAGTATCTCCTTACGTAATATAATCTATCTTCTTTAGGATAGTTTGCAAATAATGTTGCCGCAATCATCATGTACATATATTGCGGTGGTTCAAAGATCTGTCCTGAAGATCTATCCTGCACTAGATACTTGTCAACAATTTGTCTAAGTCCTGCATAGGTAAAGTTTTCATCTCTGTTTAATTTAATATATTTGTCAAGAGAATCTAATTCATCTTCGTTATAAAGATCTAAAATTTGAGGATCATAAACACCACGTTCGATGTTTAACTTGATCATATCAATAAATGATTTATGTTTGTATTCACCAAACACATCTTTGTACACTCCGTACAATAAAAGTCTTGCCGCAACGTATTGATAGTTTGGTGCTTCTAATGAAATAAGATCATTTGCTGACCTTATTAGGATGTCTTGAATTTCTTTAGTAGACATTCCATCGTAAAACTGAATGTTTGCATTCATTTCAACTTGTGAAATACTTACACCTGATAAGCCTTCACAGGCGAATTGAACTACTTTGTGAATTTTATTAATATCTAATGGATAACTTTGACCATCTCGCTTTACTATGTGAATTCCTGAACCGTTTGACATCTATTACTTCCTTACTTTATACTTTTACAATACCTCAAAAAAGTATTTAGTTTACCAGTGGCATCTTGAAAATACGTTGTGAAACAAAATGCTTCGGTAATCCTATATATACTTCCTCAACTATTGGGTTTATTATGTTGTTATCCACAGCCAGCAGATAAAATGTGTGTTTGCTTTTTGTGTCTACTGCATTATGTATCTCGAAATTGCTACCAGAAAAACGTTCAGTTAATTGGAGACTGTAACATATTCCTAAAGTAATGCACATCTCAGTGTACAAATTTTTTTCTACCAACTGCCATGGGTCTAACCAAGTCTTTTGATCCCAGGGATCTACATCACTCTTAAAGATACGAGGTGCTTTTTTATACAACATTAGACAGTCCTTGAACGGATCATTAGACTTTTCCAATGTAGATCTGAATTCATGCCACTCTCGTAGCCGAGACTCGTAATCGTTTTCAAACATTAAACTTTCTATGTTTTGCTATTGACTTTAAAATGTAGAAATCCTTGATCATTTGTAGTAGAGTTTAACACCTGAATAGCCACTGTGTCAACCGTTGTGTCACCATTTACGTCTAAATAGTTTGCTCTAAACTGTAAATTGGACTGATTGCTTGGACTTCCGCTATATGTGTACTCATCATCAAGGGATACTAGGTTGTTGGAACTGTCGACAACAACATTAATTACACCCGTACGTTGTGCATCTACTATGGCACTCTTGTAAGTGTAATGGATTGCAAAGGCTCTTGAAGCATCACCTGGCAATCTAAACAGAGTTGTAAAACTACCTGTTTGTATTATGTTAAGATCGTGTGTAGAATTATCAATTAAATCTATCTCACCTTCTGTTTCACTTTTGTATGCAACACTTGTATAGTTCGCATCATACATTAATCTTCTTTTTCTTTCAAAGAAGTCATCAACACTTGTATTGCCTTCTTGTCTTGTATTGATAATTGTAAAGAATGGGGTTGTATCTCCTCCGCCTTCGTTACCAACATCAATAAATTTGTTTCCTGTGCTATGATTAAACTGTCCGTTCTCATACCATAATCCATGTTGATTAATAAATTTGAAAATGCTATTTGTAATATTGTTTTTTGATGGACCAGTTGCCTGTGCTTGTGATCCTATGATTGTATCTTTACCAAATACTACACCAAAGTCATTTGTTTCAAATGTACATTTGTCAAATAAATTATCGTTACAGTCATCATCACTTTTTACTGCATAACTAAATCCAGTTACTTTAACATTTCTAAATGTATTCATCATTGTTCCAACAATGCTTGATAATGATGACATCTTAATACCTATTGCATCTGCTATTGTGGCACTGGTTGCTATCCATGGACCTTCAATACTTAAATCTTCAAAAATACTTTCACGACAGGTTACAAGATCTAATCCTGTTTTTTCTAACGTGTTAGTTTTAAGTGTCATACCTTTGATAGTAATCTTTCTAGCCTGGTTGGCTAAAGAACTTCCTGAGTCAGGTGCTGGTGTTCCTGGAGTACTTAAACTGTTTACAGTTTTAAATATTGGAAACTCTCCTGTTTGATGAATAATTGTTTTATCACTTCCTGCACCTATAAGTGTAGCATGGGGTGGAATATGTATTGTATTATTAATTGTATATGTGCCTGGCTGTAATTCTAAAACTACTCTACTTGGTACTGTGCCTTTGGTAGACGTATTAAGATATAATTGATCTATTGCTCGTTGTAGTTGTTCAGTTTGATTAGTACCATCTCCTAAAGCACCAAATGACTGAACTGTTACAGTTTCATCTAATCTCTTTTGCAGTGTTCTTGTTACAGGACTTGTTGCACTTGATCCTGTTTGTATTGAACTACCAGTTTTATATGTGTATGTACTTGCTAATTCAAATAAGTTGTCGTGTTCAGTAATAATCTTTGAATTACCTACTGCTGGTGCTCCTTCTGATACTGCTCCATTACCAATGTAAAGTTCTTGGGAATCAACTGCCCAACCTAATTCACCACCAGCAAGTTGAGGGATACCAGAGCCAACGTTCTTTTGTCCTCTTCTAATTTGAATACGTGATATCTGTACTACTGCCATTTAATAACTCCTGATACATATATTTATGCGAACTTGTCGTAATACAGATATACCCTATCCCACCATTTAGATTCCCATTGTGCAAAATCTTCTTCTAAAAGGTCGAATTGTTGGTATTGAAAGTCTCTACTACACATAAAAATATGTCCAGAACGTATATTAGTGTTATATAATTCGTTGTGTGCTAGGGCATAAGCCGTTAATTGTAGATAATAGTCCTCAACCCACTCTTTCTTCTTAGGCTTATTTGTTTGCTTAAAATCCATTATTGCAGGCTTGCCTTTATATACTCCTACAAGGTCAGTTGTACCTGCATATATTTTAGGGTGAAATAGATGTACTTCACTACCCCACATTTCATCTATATCAACTATTGCTTTTTGACGTACAGTCTCGGCCATTTGATGAGCCTGTTTAGCATAAGGATTAGATCCTGGAGTTGGCCATTCTCCTTTGTCTATATAGTCCTCTAAATATTTGTGCATACGTGTACCTATACCTGCGGCCTCTGTTGTAATCTCTCTGGCTTTTTCAGTTCCTACACGTTTACGCCATTCTATAAGATGTGTCTTATCTTTAGTTGCATCTAATATTGTAGTTACACTTGCTACTGCATTTCCATCAGGACAAGCATATAATCTTTTACCATCAATGTGTTGGCGTTTAAGTTCTTTGTAATCGTACTTGTTTGTGATTAAAGACAATGTAATCTCCTATTCGTATTCTAGGTCTACTATGAACGAACGTCTTCTTGTTGAAGTAGGATATACCCCATGCCATACTCTACCATCTAGCATCACTACACCTCCTGCTTGACTAAGATAATGTCCAGGGTGTTGATATCCGTTTGGTTCAGGCATCATTGTAAATAAGACTCCGTCATACTTGTTTTCTTTTGTGGTTATTACATCGTCCATATGGAGTACAACACTAAAGGTTTTATATGACATATCGCCTGTGTGTACATGAATACCTTGGTAACCATTTTTATAATATGTAACGGTCCATGCTCTAATCACTTTTAATTTGTTTATTGGTAATGTGAATTGTTTTACTTTTGATAATATCCAATCTAAGTAATCATCTTTTAAATCTCCCCACTTACACGTTGTCTTTTCACTTTCCAAATCAATTTGTTCACCATTGGCAGTTGTTGTGTTCTCACTAATATCAACGCCATCTAATTCAAATAGTTTTTCAAACTTTTTGTAATCAGGATAGTTTGATGTAATGATCCATTGGTTATTGACGCTTTGAATGTTATCGTCTTCGTGAGTGTAGTTTAATTTTCCCATTCTACTAGTATATAACAAAAATAGTAAAATGTCAAGTTATAGATTGGCTTGAGTTGCTCTTTGAGCCATTTGGTCGATGTTGCCTGTGTCCTCAGGTGGTACTTCTTTATCAGCACCACCCTTGAACGTTACGCCCTCTGGGTCAAAACTATCAACAAAATTTTTGATTGCTGGAACAGTATCGTAAACTTGTTTGAAAGTTTCAGCGTCAAATTGCTCTGAGCCTAAGTTTTTCATTTCCTGATTTAAGTCGTCCCATGAAATCTTTTCTTCGCCTGCTTGTGAGTGCATTCGGAGAATTTTGATAAGATTAGGTGTTGATGATTCTAAGACTTTTTTTTTGAGTCGGCCAGAATATTTCCAAGTCTTCGTGATCGTTCTACACTTTCACGTTTACCTCGGCCTGCTTCTTCTTCCCCACCGACTGCAGGTTCGCTTGTTGCAAATTCATCTTCAGCGCCAGCCTCTGCCTCTGCGCCTGCTTCAGCATCTACTGTTGGCTCCATTTCTGGTTCTTCTGCCGGAGCCTCGTCTCCCATTTGTGCGGGAGCACCTTCGCCTGTTACAATGGCTACGCCACCTGTAAGTGCGTCTCTAGTTTGCTCTAATGTTGTGAATAAAGTTTCTAATGCTGGTTTCACTGAACCAATGAATTGCTCAGATTGTTCTGAACCCATTTCATCTCTAATCTTGTCGCCTATTTCTAACATTGCTTCTGTTTGCATTTCAGCAGTGTCTTCCATCCAGCCTGTAACTCTGTCTACCATATCCTTTGCGGCCATAACTAATGTTGCTTCTTCTTCAGCGCCTTCTTTTACAGTTTCAGCCTCTGGTGCGTCTGCTATATTTTCGCCTGCTTCGGATCTTTCTTTTATTTCAGCATTAATAATATCTAAAAATAATTTGTTCTTTTGATACTCGTCAGTATGAACTGAATCAAAACTTTCATTAGTTTCAATGTCGCTGAGTTTAGTTCTTAACTTATTGCTAGTATCTTGTAATTTTTCTAATGTAAATGCTTCAAGGTTAATACGTTCGCCGAACTTTTTTGTCAGACTCTCGTTCAACGTCTTAGCAGTAATAGGTTGTGATATTTGACTAATTTTCATTGTTCATCCTAACTTGTAACTATATTTATTTATCATAAATGAAAGATTCAATGGAGTACTTGATTTGCATTGCTTTGTCATTTGCTATCTCAAACCGTGTAAATGCGGCATCTCTGCGTAAATCATCAGTTGTATGCTCTATTGTATGCTTGTAAAACACGGCATCATTGTAAAATTTAGCAAGATCTTGGTCCAATCCTAGTATTTCCTTCACTTTTTGTTCTTGTTTATCCACTACGCACTTTGCTATTGCAACCGCACCCGTTTTGCTAAAAGTATTTGCAATTATTTTGTTAGTGTTTAGATCAAAGATTCTGTAACCGTTCCTGTGTTTGCGTATGATTATGTGTTTAAGTCTAATACTGTTTCCTTTAGCATAGGGAATAGGTATGTCGATCTGTGAATCAACAAGGTCCTTTAGTGCTTGTATTAGTTCTTTACTATACGGGGTCATTAGCCATTACCAAAACTGTATCATTGTCTACTCTTTTACTTACTAATGCTTTCCGTATTAATGCTTCAATTACGAATTGCTCTCTATCAGTGTATGACAAAAATGGTTTTGGTTCTGACATTCTTTTAAGAAGTTCTTTTTCTTCATTGTTAGTATGAATATCAAAATGTTTTAGAAGTTCATTTATTTTCATACTATACTTGTCCTGTTGCTATTTGTTTTAGAATAGGCTCTAAGTCTTTTTTATTGTGTACGGTTGCTATTGGATCACCTGGCTTTGGACTTTGTTTTGGTTTAAGTGTAATCTCTTTACCTTGTGCTTTTTGTATTTCAAATTCTTCTTCACCATCTTTAGTTGGCATAGGAATAGTTGTACCAGGCTTTAATAATTTATTCATTGCCTGCCCAGCCGCTTTTTGTTGTATTTTGTTAAGCACCTTGTTCTTGACAGCACCAGCACCTTTCTTTGCCATGTTGCCGGCCATCTTACCAACTGCTTTAGCACCCTTGGCCATACCTTGACCAACTGCCTTTGCGGCCTGTGTACCCATCTTCGCTCCAACTCTACCTGCCGCCATAGCACCACGTGCCACTGCACCTCCTACTGCTCCTACTATTGCAGGTAAGGCCTCATCAATCTGCTCTTCTGTGAGATGTGGATACTGTTCTTTGATCTTTCTACGTAGATCGTCTTCAGTAATTTGGAACTCTTGAAATCTCATTATCTTCTTCTTGCTTTCCTCTTTTTAGGTTTGTATCTATTTATTGTTAAAGAATTACGTTTATTAATTTTAGCAAGTCTTTTACTAAAAGCACCAGCACGTTTAGTTCTTTGTGATTTGATATTCATGTTACGTCCATACTTGTATTTTGCTTTTCTAATATTAATAGAACTTGAAACTCTTTTAGGTTGATTACAAGTTGTGGGCGTAGAAACAATACGTCCTTTTCTAGATCCTGAAGTGCATCTGTATTTACGGACTAATCCACTTTTACCTTTAGACCATATACCAACTGCACCTTCTATGATGATATCGGCAACTCTCATTATCTTCTTCTCGTACTCTTAGGTGCTCTTCTGCTACCTGCTTTATTTAGAGCCGCTACTCTACGTGATGCTGGATTTGTACGTTTTGTTCTACGTGCCTTACGTGCCATTCTAGAACCAAGTCTTGCTCTGGTTCTTTTTAATCTTATTCTAGCCTTAACATTAGGTGCGGCAAAGCATTGTCCTATGTTGGATACGATCCTATTTTTCCTTATTCCTGAGGTACATCTATACTTACGGACAACCTTGTTTCCAGACTTTGCCCATATTCTTTTCTCTAGAATCGCTGATATGATTTCATTCACTAGCATAACACTAGTATTTATATGAATTGACTTTAGTTAATGTTAAGTAGGATTACTACAATGGTAGAGAGTAGGCCAGCAACAATAGTACCTGTTGCACCTATAATAACTTTGATCATCGACTTATTACCATGGGTAATGTCGTTATGGATATGCTCTACTTTCTCCTCGATCTTTGTTAATCGAGTGTTTAAGTTTTCATATCTCTGTTCGCACAAATCAACGTGTGCTTCTAAGTTTTCTCTTTCTAAACTAGTGGCTCTTGCCATCTCTATCTCTCCATACCATTTGTTCTCTGGGTAGGGGCCTTTTAACTTTGCCTTGCTTTAGATGTATAGTTTGCCTAAATGTTATTCTCTATAACAATATTATTTACCGTGTTACTCACTAGTATTATCTACTCGGTTAAACACAATATTTTTACTTTGTTTATCTTTAGTTCTGAATGCACTAGTATTTATCACAATACTTTCGTTCAAATTCTTAATTATAGGAACTAAATCAAAGTCATCTTTTATTGCTTCTATATCCAATCCTGCAACCGCAGTTTCAAGTCTAAACATAAAGGTCCATACATTGTGCATACCTTTATATTCACTACCAAACCCATCTTCTTCTGAAAGTTCTTTGCGAGCCAAAACAGGACTAGCATCATAGTAAGGATTAAACCTTAATGAAAGTGTTTGAAAGAATGTATTAAAATTTGCCTGTTGTAAAACCAAAAGTTTATCAGGACAATTATGTTTATTCTTTTTTGTTTCTGTAATGTCTACTAGTGTCTTGACTTCTACGTTCATAGCAATACTTATAGTCATAAAAAAAGGGCCCGAATAAATCCGAGCCCTTTTAAGTTTAGTAGTGTAACTACTCTTGCTTCAGTGTCTATTAACTTGCTACTAAAGCCGATGCCGCTGTTACAGTTGCACCTGTGAAGTCGTAGTTGTTTGGACCTGCAGTTGAACCTAATGCTCTGATTCTTGCCTGCATAGATGCCGCGTCAACACCATGACCGTCACATACTACTGTTACAGAACCGTCTGTTCCAGTTGAGTAGTACATTAATGGTTGAACTTCTTGAATTAAAAGTTCCATTGCTTCTTTTGCCCCATCGTCTTCTGCCGCTAATGATCCACCAGCGTCGATAAGGAATGCTTTTAATTGTGCTACGGAATAAACACTACCTTGTGCGTATTGTCCAAATCCGTTTACTCTTGTTATACCTGCCATTTTTCTCTCCTATTTTCTCTAAATGACGCATCGCTACTCTGCGATGTGTTTACAATAATATTTAGTCTATTTTGGTAAAGATACTATCTTTTGGACTGTTTTGCACGTCTTTCTAGTGCTCTTAGCATAGAAATAAACGCAGGACCGCCTTTTACTATATTATCTATAGTTTTAATTGCAGGAAAGTATGCTTTTACAAACTGTGGCGGTATGCTTTTGCCTTGTACTGCTAATTCTAAAAACTTTTTAGTTAACATTAGATTAGGTGCACCTACAAGGTATCTATAAAATGCTAACTGATTTTGATCAATTGGTAAGTCAGGCATAGATACAGTAGGTTCTGTATCCTTGACAGTTCTTGTTTCATAATCTTTAATTGCCGCAAGTTTTTCAAGATGTTCTATTATATCACTTGAACGTAACTTGGCTCTTGATGCCAACAACAATCTAGTAACAGTCTTTTGTTTCTCTGGTGTGGACAATCTATTGAAGTTAAAAATGTTTCTACGTACTGCCTTGTAGTCTGTGTTGTTTATTCTTAGAGCAGTTTCAACTCGCATGAACACATTTTGATCTTCCATGTTAGGTGCTAGTCCTTGTGACAATCTTGTGATGTATCTGTTGAAGTTCATCAAAGGCATTGTTGTTTGATTTCTCATACCCAATGCCCCTTTTGGATCTTTTAGTTTTTTAAGCACTTCCTTATCACCTGTAATAAAATATACGAAGTTGTATAGGTCAGTGCCATTCATTCTAAAATGTTTGTAGGAGTCATATCCACTAGTTGATTTTGCATATCCATGAGCCGTAGGAGCAGTCTGCGGAAAGCGTCTAAGCAATTCCAACACGAGCATCGTAAGGTATGCACGTTCACAACAATCTGTGTACGTTAGTACCTTTTGATTACTACTATTGCGAGTCATCCTCGCTTCGTATATCTCCTGGATAAACTCCATTATCTTAATCCTTATGCGTAGGCGCTTTGTTCTCTACCTTTTGGTGCATACATTTTAAGGAAAATGTCTTTCATCTCTGTAGGGGATTTACCTTTTAACAACGCACCTAATGTTTCACTGTTTTGTACATCTTTTGTAAACTGACGTTTCTTTTGAATGTCGTAGTTTGCAGTCAAAAACATTTTGATTGCACTTGCTTGGTCTGGAGTAATTGGGTGTTCCTTACCATCATCTGTCTTTACAGCCTTAACTGGGTTAGGATTACCTCTTGAGTCAATTACTTTACCCACTTGTATAATCATTGGTGTTTGCTTGAATTCAGGATCCATTCCAGCATTGTCATCATCTGCTGAATCAGGACCATCAAGACCTAAGTCTCTCATATCGTCATCAATTTCTTTTACCTTGATGTCGTCTATCATTTCTTTTATTTTCATTTGTTTGCTCCTATCTTTCTACTGCTCTATTAGCCGCAGAAAATCCACTTCTATTTACTAATTTAATATCGCCCGCCGGGTGTTGAAGAACATAACCTTCTCCTCCTGGCTTGCCATTTATTGTTGCACTTACGGTACCTTTTTGGTTATCCAACTGATCGATTATATTATTTTTTACATTCATAATACCTTCGACAGTTTGCCATATAGCACCAAACGTTCTTATGTTTGCCTTTACGTACTCTGCTATTTTTGCCTGTTTGGGTGCAGACACATTACTTGACTGCAACCAACCCATGAAACCTTTGCCCAGATCTTGTAATCCTGAATCAACTTTACTATTCAAGTATGCATATAGGATCTTAGGTAAGTCTGTTAGTTTCATTTCTCTTAACTTTTGATCGTTAAGAAAATCATCTATCAAACCAGCATTTTTTGAGACAAGCGCCTCAAGTCTTCTAACACTAGTGTCGTCAACCTGAGGTGCCTGTTCAATCGTGATGGGAGGAATCACAAGTAGTTTCGAACCTTGAAAGATATCGAAATCCTTTAGTGTACTTTCTCGTCCTTCTTCATCCATTAAACGATGAATTACAACGCCCACATCACTCTGGGCAATCTTCTTACCTAAATTGCTGTCGGTTGGAACTGCATATTGAACAATATTAGGTTTAAAAATAAACTGCCCATTTTTTTCAACTGGTGTGTTGAAATACAAAAGGTCACCTTTGAAGTAACCTTTAAAACTTGTTGGTACTGCACTTTCAAATGTGCTATATGCACTTTTCATTTTGCCTGCTAAGGCTTTGTACCCTTCAGGATTTTTCTGTGCTCCTGGTCTAGCCATAAACATCTTTTCAACATCGTCTCCTGATTTCGCTTTACCATCGTATCCTTTTGCACTAAATCCTGATTTGTCGGTAAAGATAAACTCTCCATTATCATTCCTTCCAAAAATGACTGCGGGAGATCCGTCCCATTTGATTGTGACATTTTCGCCTCCTGATGCTAACTGCTTTAGTTCGCCTAAAGCACGTTTGGCTCCACGTGAGCCATCAAAAAATACAAGGTCTTCGGCGTGTTGAATACGTGCCTCTGCCTCTCTAATAACTGATTCTTTTATTTTTTTAGGTTTACCTTTTCCTAAACCTAGTTTCTTAACATTCATATACTCGCCGCCTACTGGAACATCTTTGGTAGCATTTTGTTTTGTAACTATTCCTACACCCGCGGCTTCATTCTTTGCTTTTGTTTTCTTCTTCATTGAATTAATATATTTTCTATATATAGATGCCGGGCCTGCCTTGCCTGCCGCCTTTGCTCTTTGCTCCATTGCTACTGCGGCCTGTATTTTATGTGCATGACTTCTTCCAGACTTACGTATTTTTGCAACACTTGATCTTGCGGTTGCTTCATCTTTAAAGCCTAGGCCGTGTATTGTTCCTTTAGGATTTTCATCTGTGTATAGATCAGAATGTTTTTTTGAATTTGCTTTTTGTCCTTTTTTACGTGGAATGCGTTTTGCTTCAAATACTATTTCTTTAATCTTCATTATACCAACCTATCTAAAATTTCACGCATCGTTCCTGTTTGATCTAAATTTGCTTGTTCAGGTAATTCTAAACCTTCTTCTTTAAACTTATCAACGGCGTCAGCAATTAAATTCTGATAGTTGGGATCACCTTTTATCTTTGCAATTATAGATTCAACACTATCTAAGTCTTTGCCTGAAGCACCTTGACCAAGTATAGTTTTTGCTATTTCATCTGCATTTTTAGATATAGATTTATTTGTAATTCTGTCTACTAGTCCTTGTCCTGCATTAAATTTATATCCTTGTGCTTTTGCAATACTGCTTATCAAAATTGCTCTGTGTCTACCTTTGTAAGGCGTATCATCTCCAGAACCTTTCATTGCAAACTTCATTAGTTCTGGTTCACCAAACATTAAATCTGTTTGTACAAATCCATTCTTAACATCTCCTTTAATAGGAGTCTTAAAATGTACTGTGATTCCTGACTTTGCAATCCAGGCTCTGTCATCATCATTGGGTGCGTTCTTGTCTTTCCATGCTTTTAACTTTGCAACAAGACTGTCTTTGTTTACTTTGTCTTTGTCAACTGCTACATCTAGGTCGCCACTTGTACTACGGATTCCTGTAGATCCTAACTTGTTATCTACTAAAGGTAATCCTGTAATCTTTTCTACATATTGTAAAGTGGCATCTACATCTGCTTGATTGATACGTCCAGTAACTGGCTTACCAGTTTCATCTTTGAAGATATTGCCGCCTTCAGTGAGTAACATTATAGTTCCTTTTTCTTGGACTCTACAACTTTCTGTACGCCACGTTTAAATTTACGTGGGTCTGATGATTTTATACTATTGATAAATCTACGTTCTAGATCTAATGCAGTTTCTTCGTCATATTCCGTATTGATACGTTGTAGTAGATTAATAGCACTCTCGATGATATTATTACCTGTGGTAGCAATAAAACTATCTGAATCACGTTTCTGATGCAGATTGTTTAATTCTTCTAATATTGACCTAGTTCGTTTTTTCATTTTGCAGTTCCTTAATTGTATTTATTGCTTTTGAACATAAATATTATCATAATGAGAAAGCGAAAGGTTTAATATGGGACAGTTTAACGCCAAAATAATGGCAGAATTTAATCCACCACGTAAGTGGGTTTTGGGTAGAGACTTATCATACACAACAAAAGACCTAACAATTGAAGAAATCAAAGCATTAAAAGGTGTTGGTGTCAAAGTAAAACGTGATACTAATAAAACAGAAACTATCACAGTACCGACAGGGTTTGTTACAGATCTTGCATCTGTTCCAAGAGGTATGTGGTGGGCAATAGCACCATTTGATGTGGCAAGAGCGGCAATCATCCATGACTTATTGTACAAATGCATTAGACAATATCGTTGGAAAATGAAAGACAAAGAAGATAAAGAGTTAATCAAACAGGCCAAAGTTGCATCTGATAAAGTGTTTTTGTTGGCTATGAGAGATGCAGAGCCTAAAATTGCAGGTTGGAAAATATATTCATCTTGGAAAGCAGTTGATCTATTTGGAAACGGATCAATAGTACCAAACAAAGATAATATATAAAAACTTATCGTGAAATTCTGGCTAGTATTCTATTTCTTAATTAATGGCGTATGGACACCCGGAGACTTCGCCCAACCAGACGGTTGGACTAGCATTCAATATGACTCACTAGCAGAGTGTGAAGAACGTAGAACGTTTGCACAAAATAACTTCCTTAAAAATATAGATAAAGAAATTGCTGAACAAGTAAAGGTACATTGTCAGCCTCAAGATCCTAAAGTCTTTTGGAAACGTTCTGTTCAAAGGCCTCTGTTTAATATATCTACCACTGAAGAATAAAAAACTTATTCTTATCCCAGTGTTCTTTAGTAAAACATCCAAAGGCTTTATGTGTAGGTTGTAACCTATCAGCAACAACTCTACCTTTATCACAATCTTCAACTGTTCCTATTAACACAGGTTTTTCGTAGTTATATCCTAACCAAACAATTACCATAAATTTAGTTAACATCGTTGACCTCCTGTATGTGCAAAGGTTTTGCTACCGGCTCTGGTGCTTCAACAGTTTGTTCATTCTCTTCAAAAGATTCTGCTACCCAGTCGTGTAACTCAACAAATATGTTATATGCTAACCAACCAAATAAAACTAATTCAAAAGAATAAAGTCTCATAACAAACTCCCAGGTAAAGGTTCCTTCCATGTTCCGTGTTTCTCATATTGTTTTTTGATGTTTCTCATATTTGCTCCGTGATGATTTTGCATTTCAAAAAACTTTTTGAGCATTTTATTATCAGGATCTAACCTTAGAACTTCGCAGGTTAGAACTTCTTGAATATGCCAGTCCATTGCTTGTTTTGTACTTTGCATACCAACTCCTTTCAAAAAAAATGGAGCCTTCCCTAAGGTTGGCTCCGAGTTAAAATTATAATATACTATATCTATATTAAAATGTCAACCTATTTTTCTGCACAGGCATATGAATTGATTTCTAAACCAACTGATACCTCTACGATTTTTGGAGTGTTCCATTGCATCGTATATCTCCTAATTGAAATTACGTGCCGGTTGTCTTATGACCGCGGTCCACAGTAGAATTAATTCTACTAATAATATATAGCATATTGAATATTAACGTACAATGAACAAAAGAAAGGGACTCACCCAAAAGTGAGCCCCTCAAGTGTTAGGCTAGTTTAGCCGCTATCTGTTTCTCTGCTTCTGTGGCAAAGTTTTCATCCCAGTTGTCTAAATGCTTTTTCATAAACGCATTAAACACTGGAGGTATTAGTGCGAGTGCAAACAACGTGAAGTATCCTACTCCTGTGTTTGGTGCACCTACTTCATCTAGTTCCCAGAAGTGTGTTTCGCCTCTGTCATGATGATCAGCCTGACGACCTATTTCAATAAAGAACCATGAAGTGAATAGTGTTGAGTTATCCCAAGAATGTCTATAGTCTATTGGCTCGCTCTTAACACGTACCAAACCATAGTGTTCTAGATAGTTTAGTGC